>JAAUXT010047993.1_pt1 | contig 18587 bp, 27 predicted proteins | sample 7278171 | NCBI WGS metagenome assembly JAAUXT01 (sample SAMN14350112, study PRJNA611818) | marine sediment metagenome | isolation source: surface marine sediment (1.8m) | place: French Polynesia: Moorea | collected 2018-08 | reverse complement strand
CCCCCCCCCCCCCCCCCCCCCCCCCCCCCCCCCCCCCCCCCCCCCCCCCCCCCCCCCCCCCCCCCCCCCCCCCCCCCCCCCCCCCCCGGGAGACCGTCCGACGTGTGTGAAAATTTTGAACAAATTTTGAAAAATTCGGGCCTGCGGCGCAACATTTGAGGGTTCGGGCCTCCTGGTTCTGGGAGTCAGGAGGCCAAGGCGACGGTGCGATGCGTCCTACAGGTGGCGGACAATTCAGAATTGGGTGACGGGGCGACTTGGGTTCTTAGTTCTGAACCCGGAACCCAGGGAAGGGCAAACAACAAAATCTAGCGAAATTTTGGCGTCAAGTTTGCCTCCAAGAAAGCAAGCAACAAACAAATTGACTCACTGAACATTTTTCGATACGAGTATTTGAAGAAGAAAATGATTTTTTTCTTTTTTTATCAATTTCAACAAATGATAACAACAAAAAAAAAGGCAACCAAAAACCCAAAGCAAACTCATCAAAGACAGGGGGAACAATTTGTCCAATTACGCACACCCCCGTGCTAACTGAAGTCTCAAATTTATTTCCTTGATCACCGTTCCTTGTTCATGCTCGAGAAAGACCCCCCGCCCTTTGGGCGCTGGGTGACCGGCGAAAATAGAAAACTTAGTTTAAGGCCTGAATACTGAATAAACATTTTCAGATTGAAGCTTTGCTGCGAATAAAAATTAAAAGGACTCATTTCGAATTTTACCACAGAAAGTTGTAAGTAGTTTGCCAGTTAAATTTTGTTTAGAAACTAAAAGCCGAACCAGTTTTGCACGGAAATGTCACGGAATCTCCAGAGGGAGGGGAGTGGTTAGTGCATGGTGAATGCGGAATGGTGGAGACTTCTCTCACGTGTTTTTAGTTCTTGCGTTTTCATAGATCTGAAAGCAGTTTTACTGTTTACTCAAAGCGCGTTGACACTGGTCCAAAATCACGCTGGAAAGACGTGTGGTGGGAGTGTTCATGTCGCACAGGGCCTGTGACGCTGGCCATTCAGGGGTCGAGGAAAAACTCATGTGACAACAGTGCAGCTCAGAGTCCAAACCAACTCACTCACTCCGCACTCAAGCAACCAGCTACAGTCTTCAAACAGCCATACACACATGCAGCGCACAAGTGCTCTCGTCTCACAAAATAAGGAAGTTACTGGCAGAAAGAAGATCTAGAAGTGACGACATTGAAGTAGATCTATGTTTCACACTGGATGCGACTGCAGCACGAATGCTTCGTGTTCCTGTCGAATTTCGGGGGCAGCGTGACATTCAGAACAGCGCAACATCCATTCGTTGTCGTCCAGCCGCACAAGTCAGTCTAGCTTGACGGGCTTTGAGTCGCTCCAATTGGGGCATGCCTTGTCAAACTCTGCTGAGTATTACACTTTTGGAAAACAACCAAAAAAGAGGGGCCTTGATTTATCAACCCTTTGGCTACAGACGCTGAAATCTCTCGGTTGAGCTTTTTGCGTCGTTTTTGGACTTCAGGCTTGAAGAAGTGCTGGATAAGAGAGCCAAGAGAGAAAGAAGCTTGGATCCAAAGATGGCGGTGTCTCCCACGAGGACCCCCATCAACATCGCACCGATCCCTGCCGCAGAAGATTCGGGGGACGATACGTCGTCAGAATCGCCGAGCGAAGCGACTGTGATCGCTACAAACCCAGACGGTTCCCCGATCGCCACTACGGGGCTCATCAGCAGTGAAACAATCAACGCGTCCCTGAGCGCCGCTCTGACGTCACTGCACAGCATGACGCCGTCACCGCCGCGAGACGACGACGCCGCCGGCGACGTGGCGCCCGACAGCAGCTCCGCAAACAAAAGCTTCACGCATAGCGAACCTTGGCAGAAAGCCGAAGTGTGGAAGTACTTCCGACTGACCGAAGACCCGGTCAATGGACGCAGGACCATTTGCCAACTCTGTGAGAAGGGACTCTCGTACAATGTCCGGACAACGTCCACCATGCGAAACCACATTCGGAAGAAGCATCCGCAGATTGTGATCAACCCCATCATGAAGCCCCGACGTTCCAGGAGTTCCTGCCTCCCAACGTTCAACCTGGGCACGGCGGCCTCAAGCACCGGTAACGTTCCTTTCGTTCTTCATGCAAGTTCTGCCCTGTCTTCGTGCACGTACGCGTTGATTTTTTTGTGGGCCCTGTGAAAAACGCTCGTGGCGTAGACTCCATGTCGCAGGGTCCTCGCTACGCATTTTTGGGTTGCACCAGCACACAACACGTGAGCGTATCCTTGTCCACTTTAAACGAAACAGGCCTGCACACGTGGATTGGGCGGGGGTAGGGGTCAGGAAAGTCTGAGGTGGGAGGTCTCTGGAGGAAGGGCGAGCGACTTCAGAAGACTTCCATGCATCCAGTGATGCTGCAGAATTCGCTCTTGCCCTTTGTGAGATTTCCTTTTGAGGTCGTTTCCTCTGTCAAGGACAGATTTGTGAAAGATTCCAGTCTTTTTCTCTGCTACGTACGAACGAGTGGGGTCTTTGGGGTCTTTCTTTGGATCCTGTCCATGGAGCACTCGCCCGAGCTTCTACTTGCTTGAATTTGTTGCGTTGATCTTGGTCAAGATTGCGGTCAAAGATCTTGGGTGACTCGCAACAAACATCGTTGGAATCACCCTTTCCACAGAAGGTGAGTTTCAGACCAAACCTGGGTTGCCAGTCTTTTGACGTGGGGTCCAACTGGCGTCTGTTGCTGAGGAGACCTCGGCGGGTCCTGGAGCCCGACATGAACGCCTGCAGCCACGGCGTCAACAAGCCGAGACGGTCACGGTTCAAACGTGGACATTTTTCTGCCCTGGTGTTTGGAGTGGTAAATTGCTCAGGGTCCCTTGAGTATCAGATGTTTGATTTGCTGTACAAGTACACAAACGCGCCGTCACCTGCGCGCGCATGCACGGGGCGTGACGCGTCGTTGTCACGGTGAATTAGTGGCGCGTGCGCGCACATCGCTTTCGAGTCGCGAACCGCACAATGAGTATTTCGCCCTGTGAGTAATTCAAGCGCTTGTGCATTTGCATACCAAAGTTTGATCACTGGATTTCAAGAGTGTGTTTTGATGTTTCCACCCGTGTTGGCAGTGCGTTTTTGCACAAGCACGTACGTTTTGCGGTGGAAAGGTCAAGCTGGTTGCACAGTAAAGCCTAAAAAGTAAGCTTTGCAAATGATTCTGGCTCAAACCCACGAATACAGTTTCACAGTGGATACGCAATGCGTGACGCTTTTTGTGTGAAACACGTCACAATGGACAAGAAACAATTGACATTGTGCCTGATCTGAGTCGAATTCCACCAAAATCCTCCGCCTTGTGCTTGAACTCATTCTTTTGTCGCTTTATGAGTACAAAGTACGGTGGAGTGAGTATTCAACACAATTGAGTATCAAGTGGGTTTGTCGCTGCTGGAAGGTTTATTGCGGTCCACGAGTACTACAGGCGCGCCTCCTTTGACCCGAACGCTCTTCGGCAGCCAACAAGTACTGAAAAACACAGAGCGATTGAAAATAATGTGCATTTCTGTCAAGATACGTTGGCTGCATGGAGAAAGCTCGAGATCTTCGTCCTGATCTTCAGGACGAAAGTTGCAATGCAAGAACAGATTGAGGAGGGCGCGGTGAGCGGGCTCGACCTGTCGGACTCGTATCCACTGCGCAGACGCAGGATCAGGGATCAGCGGCCTCGACCGGGCGACGACGACAGAACAACAACACTCATCATGACGATACTTTTTTTTACGTTGGCGCGTGCATTCCGTCCAATTTTGTCCTCTGATAAATTTCTTGCAACTCTTCGGGTCAGGGTAAAATTGTGCGCCTGTGACACAAGTGGTGTGGTGAAATTTGTTCGGGGGATGGGACTGGCTCCCTGTATGGGTCCCAGAAGACTGAGGCTCTTGAATGCCACAGGACTCGAGCAAGCACGAACTGTCGTTTGCAAGAATGACCCTTGGTGCCATGGAAAAGTGTGGTGATCCCGGCTTCAGGCATTGGGGCAGCTGAATCTGCGAGGTATTTCTTCACCGAGCCTCACGAAAGATCAAAAATCTGCTTTTGTGATGCAAAGCAGGGAGGACATCGTGTGTTTTTTGCGCGACTTGCTGATGTTGGTTGCTGAGGCACTGCATCGTTGCAAGTCCCTGTCAACGAGTCCCCAATGCAGTGTCGCGCGGACTCAGAACTCTGCCTGTGACCCCTCCGCGCTGCTGCCGTCTGAGTGGCTGCGCGCGCAGCGCTGAGTATCGATCAGAGACTCAGACGCTGCTGCAGCGTCGCCGTGAGTATCGATTCCGCGTCGCCATGGTGACGCGACGCGCACTGTGAAAACGGGAGACGCTGTCACGAAACTTCGTGCTGAGGTCAATCCACACTTTGACCATGTTGAGTATTCGTTAAGATTTGTGCCGATCGGCACCAAGGAGAAGATTTGAAGTTGGGAAAATTCAATACAGGCAGTCCACGTTCATGCTGGGGCTCAAAAAAGGTGTGGGATCAAATGATCGTTTTCGGGTGTCAGAAGGCTGGGCACGTTGGGCTTCCGTGGACCCGCCCTGCATGCACATTGCATGCGTTTCTCGTGTAAACTGCTTGTCGTGTTCAGAAGACGTACAGTGGCTCGTACACCTCCAGTTGGCTAGTCCACTGCCCAGCTGACCACAGGTTGGTTTCCGGATAGCGCTGCAATTTGCAGTCTCAATGCACTGACAGCTTCTCTTCACTGCTGGACTGAATACTGCCAACTCACCACCAGTTGGCGCTGTTGGCGGCTCTGTGACGGGACATCTTGCAGATCGTTCGGGGGGGGGGGGGGCTTGTGCAGTTCGTTTCACTCGAAAGGCTTCACGTGCCTGTGTGACACGCTAAGATGCGAATTGCAAGTGCAATGGCAGTCAAGTATCAGTTCGGCGAAAACAGGGTTCGCCACAGGAATGCAAATTACCCACTTTCTGCAAAACCCTGATGGAGTTTCCCCAAGATTCTGTGCGAGTTTTTTTCCATTCCGTGGAAACCAAAAAATGTCCATTCATTCTCAGATTATGTAGTGCAAGACACCAAAATTTCAAGTCGCTTTGGATGAGAAAAGGTTCAAAGCCTCACCAGAGGTTATCAGTGGATCAAATTTACGGAGGTTTCGAAATTGGGTTATCGTCGTCTTATCGTGTTTGTGTCACTGTCGAGGGGCAGGCCCCGCATATTGGTAGGGGCAACCACATTGGGTGAGCCCGGTTGCGATTTTTGCCATCTGTTGCACGCGAACGGAAAAATTCTGGGGTCTTTTTTTTTTTTGGAGGGGGGGGGCGGCGACGCGCCCTTCTGAATCTGCCCCATTCTGATGCTTCAACAGTTCACAAGATCGGTGTCACGTTTTCTATTGTTGTTTTTTTTTTGGGGGGGGGGTCGTGGCATTCCCCTGAATCCACCCCCTGACTGTTTTCTTGCTGTTCCGTCGGCACCACTCATCATTGTCGGAGGCCACTCCTGGCGCGGAAAATCCGATACACATGCACTGACCTACAAGGAAGTCTCTTGGTATTTGTGTTTCCCAGTCTCGTTTTTTCCCCAAACAACTGATAATTACGATCTCGTGCAGAAATTTTCCGAGATTCTTGCACGCATTACGTAATCTGCACTGACCATCAAACATTTTTGTTTTGTCTTATGTTTTGTATCTGGACTCGGTGATCCAGGATTTGGGAAGCGTGGCCCCTTTGCTCCGGTTGCGTGTTCCGCAGCATCGTGTTGCGTGACGGAACCGGAAAAACAGAAACGAAAGTGCAGTATCTGCAGAGGGGAGGCGTAGGAGTTTGAAGGGAATGCGTTGTGCTACCGGAGCAGTTCGTCCGGAGTGGATGATGTCGTGTGTTGTGTTCGTGCACAAGACAAGCAGCGCGCTTGCGTCGTCGTGGCGCGGTGATACAGCGCGCAAAGACGACGAGGCTCAGGCGCAAAGGCCTCGCCACTTGCTTCAGCGTCAGACCTGTGCGAAAGTCACCATTCCTGCAGCGTGACAGCGTTCAAGTCTGAGCGTTTCAGTTGCTTCAGTTTCCTCAATCAGAACGGCTCGTTGTGCTCGTCACTCCACAGCCCCAGTTCTGCTGAGACAAACGGCCGAGTGTCAGAGGTCGCTTCCTGCTTGGCACAAGTTCAGACGGCATCTCGGGGAAGTTTTCGAGGAAAGGAAATTTTTCTGTGAGCGTGCCGAAGAAAGTGTGATGTCACTGCCTTGCACTGACATCGCCGCGTGCTTTGCGTGTTTGCAGGTGATCATGCAGACAGGAACGCTGGCGACGTCAAAGCCGGAGATGACGTCACCACGGTCAAGAAGGAGCCGTCAGATGGGGACACTGCAGGTACGTGTGTCAAGTGGGGCCCTCTGGTGCACAGATTCCAGGGAGTTCCTAGGTACATGTGGATTCAAAATGTGCCAGATGTGCTTGTGACCAACATGTTCAGAACGTCTGTCACGCAGCAATTCCTCGTGGTCACCCAGACGCTTCCCAGACTGGAACGGGATTAGATAACATGGAAAAGTCGAAACGTTTTGTGTCTTTATCGGGAGTCTGCGTCTGGGCAAAACATTGGAAACGGCCCAGTGAAGCCATGCCGTGAGGTCCTGTCTGAAACATATGCACCAAGTGCAGACACTACTTTCAAGCCCACGGCCCCGACTTCGTCGGCAAGGCCTCGGACTTCGTGCAATCACCCCATGTGTATCTGTGTGGATGCAAACCAACTTGCTTTCCCTATGGGGAGTGGGGGTCGAACCATGTGAGTTGGTTTTCCCCTGGTTCAGATACGAGTACGAGTACCAGGCTTGAGTTGGTTCACCCAGGGGGGAGCCAGCTGAGTTGGTTTGAGCCCGGTATCCTCAACCAGGGGGTAACAAACAGAGTTGGTTTGACCCCCCCCCCCCACACACACACACCCTCCCTTGGAAACCAACTCAAGTTGGTTGAGACATAAACCAACGAAAAAATTTCAACTTCTCATTCGTTTCAAATCTCCCTGCTGTCTGTTTGTTTGTGCCCGCGGGCTCGTTGATCTTTGATCTGTTGTTGGAATCGCGGGTTTCTACTGTTGACACGCCACTGGCTTCGCTCACCCCAGGCGTTGGTGCCAAGTCGAGCTCGGCGGTGGCGTCGGCGCGCGGCGTCACGCTGACCCAGGCGTTGGCGCATACGACGCGACCCGCGACGGCGGCGGGCGGCGGCGGCATGGCGCCCTCTGGTGCGGGCAGCGGCGGCGTGAGGACCGCATTGCGGACGATCCGCCCGGCGCCGCCAAAGTCTATTGCAGGCAACAGCAGCGCCATCTTGCGAGCGGTGAGTACGTTGCCGTTGGTTTGGATGTGAGAACGGAACCAGAGAGACATTGAGTTTTTCCAGGGAAGAACGTCGGAGAGAATGCTGACACGTGCTAAACTGCTCAAGCTTTGTTCGTAACACCGGAAGTCATTGTGACAGACCGTTTGACCCGCCTCCCGTTTTCAGCCGCAGTTCACGATGCAGACGGCGTCCGGCGTCACGCAGAGCGCGTTCCCGGAGTTGACGCCGATTCTGCAGGCGGCGGCGGCGCAGCAGCAGAAGAGCGCACAGGTAGATCATGTGTGTGTGTGTGTGTGTGTGTGTGTGTGTGTGTGTGTGTGTGTGTACCTGTGTGCGTGCGCGTGTGTGTTGTGGTATGCGGGAGGGGATATGGACAAATTTGTGCAAAATCCGTGAAATTGCTTTCCGATTGATACGTATTTTTGTCCCGCAGGTTTCTCGAGCGCCGCCGCAGCTGCGACCCGCGCCCGGCGTCAACGCCATCAACGCCGCCCACGTCTCGGCGCCGCCGCCCAGGGCGGGCGTCACGAACATCCCGCTGGCGCGGGGGGTTGCCCCGCTGCTCATCGCTCAGCAGAGATCGCTGACGCCCCAGATTACAGGGGTGAGTACTCCGGGTGGGCGGGAGCTTGGCTCGGGCGGGGTCAAGCCTTAGGTTTACTGAGTGGGGTGGGTGAGTACTGAGAATGCTGCAAAATGAGTACTCATGGCAGTAAAGGCGCGAGTCATTTGTGTTGGCGGTGTTGGTTCTGCCAAAAAATTGAATCCTCAAATCCATTGTCAACTCGAAGTTGACCACTGGAAAGATTGCCATGGTAATCGTGTTGTCGTTCCATGATTTCAGAGCTTCAGCTTGCGGGACATAGAGGCCGCAGCGAACAACAAGACCGTGGCCGGGTTCAAACGCGCGAGGCAGCCCGTGGTGGTGGGGCCCTCGAGCCCCATCGTCATCTCCCCGACCCCGAGCCCCGAGGACAGGGAGGGGGGCCCCGGGCTCGGCGCCCACACCCATCCCAACCAACCGCAGCTCGTCTCGTGGCGCCACAAGCAGGACGAGAAAAAGCGAGAGCTCGTCTCCAAACTCCGGGAAACCTTGTTCCAGTTTTGCCAGGAAAACCTCGAGTATTCCAAGTGCTTGCACATCAAGGGGGATGTCCTGGTGATTTTCGATGACGACACTCTGTCGGCGGAGTTCGACAAGCACATCCATTGTGACGAAGTCAACAAGGACAAAAGTCTCAGATCTCAGCACGAGGCTGCAGCAGCAACTGCTCAGCGACTGCAGTTGGAAAGAAAGCGTCAGCAGCAGCAGCTCGTACAGAAGCAACCAATCATAACGAGCGTGGCCAGCTTGGCGGGAATGGCCCCCGGCTCCGCTCTCAGCGGAATGGGTTTCTCTGGGGCCCGCGAGGCGACCGGATCCAAACGCGTCTCAGGCCTGGACCGCATCCTCAACTCCTGGCACAGCAACAACAATAGTAACAGCAGCAGCAGCGCAGGCAGCAACAACAGCAGCAGCAACAGGCCGGAGGAGCATAGTCCCGACAGTGACACAGAATATCTGGGTGAGCTGCCATCAGGTTTGAATCCCTTCAGCCGAAACCCCTGGTCCTGTACTCTTGGTATCAGGAGTGTGAACTTGTGTCACAGATTCGACAGGGTTTGGATTTGACCTTGCGACCCCTGGTGCGAGATTCTGTGTGAACAGCAAAAACGCATAATTTGGGTCACCTGAACCTGTTCGGAGGTCAGAATCGGAGTCCCCTGATCTCTTTTCGCGCACGGCGACAGAAACAATCGGATCATCCGACGTTTCTTGCCAGACCAAGGCGATGACCAATGGACTCAATGTGTTGTGCTGCAGGTGTGGGCCACGAAGACCCTTCGGACTCGGACTGGTTTCCGCCGCGCAAAAAGGCCCGCGGGATGAAGCGGAAATCGGCTGTTCCGACGCGCATCATCAAACACGTGAGTTGGCAAAACCATGGTTCTGCCCTGTCATGGAACCGGCGGTTTGGAGTCAATTCAAGAAATCGGCCAAGTCAGGCTTGCGATGGGTTTGAAGAAGTATGCTTGGTCACGTTCGCGCTTTTGGATTCCTGAGTCACAGTGAATGCCGTTTGCCCCACGTTCATATTCGCGCTGTGTGGCCTCTCTGATCGTGACTGAGTTCTTGATCTCGTTGTTGTCCATTTCTCAGGGCGTGTTGAACGAGTCTGATCCGCCGGCGGAGACCTCGACCGGCAGCGAATTGACCGGCGACGACCAGCTGAGAACACGTGAGTTTTGTTCCTTCCAAATCGAATTCGAGTGTGCGTGCGTGCGTGCGTGTGTGTGTGTGTTCTGAACGTGGATATCTTTCAGGGAAAATTGACCTGTGTCGCATCAGTCACAAAGTCCCAACTTATCTCCGTGACCCAGTTGGATTTACAGCTTTTCGACACGATTTCATTCAAGGATTTCGACCCGATTGATCTTTTCCAGAGAACGAACGAGGGAACGTTGGCTGTCCGGTTCCCTCCATGGTTCTCCCCATCACCATCGCACCGGAAACGGGAACGGACGACGATGAAAACGAGGCAGCGAGTACTCAGGACGGGGCGGATTCTCAGAGCGCCCCCAGTGAGGAAACGGAAGCGATGAGTGTGGACGACAACCGGGAAGAAAGTGTATCGAGTCAGGAGCAAGACGGAGAGGTGAGGGAAACTGAAAAAGAAAGCGAGAACGGGGAGGAGGAGATGGAGGAAGAAGAGAACGAGGGGGACGGAGTGAGCGAAGAAGACGGGGAAGGAACCCTGATGATTGACGAATCAGACAGAAACGAACGAGAGAAGGAAACTGGCGACGAAACAAAGAAAACGGAGATAGAGACTGAGGAAAAAGCGCAGGAAGCGGAGGATGTTGAGTCAACGGAAGAGAGGACAGAAAGTGGCGCCGCCCGAGATGGTCACGTGACGTCGGCTGCGCCAGAAGACGTCGTGACGTCAGGTCACGTGGCGTCGCAAGGAACCAGTGATGCGAGTACAGTTCACGCTGAAAAGACAAACATGGCGGAAACAGAAACGCTCACGGCAGAAAACAGGAACCAAGAAAAGAAACCTGAGGAACACAAAGAAGAGAAGCAGGTTTCTGACGAAGGGGATGAGTTTTCTGAAGAGGAAGGGGAAGACAGCGAACAAGTCGAGGTAATCCCCAGAGGCGTGATGACAAATCCGGACGCACAAGGCACCGACGTTGCCATGGCAACTGAGCTTGAGCAGGACAGGAATAGAAGAGACTCAAATGACAACGAGAGGGCACCATCTTCAGAGAAAAATGACTACGATGCCCTCGTGAATGGAGGTTTGAGTGACGAAAGACCTGGAGGAGAACCGCCCGGTCTGGGTGGGTCGACTCAGGAGGAAGAAAACTCGGCAGACTCCTCTGAGAGCGGAATCCAGACAAGAAAAAAGCCCATTGACTCGAAAACAGCGGAAACCCGGAAATTCCTGGAGCTGCAAACAGACAATGATGTTGGGAACCGAAAGTCTCCGAGTCGACCCGGGCTCTTCCGATCCAGGAGCAAACCCGAGGGTGGGAAAGTGCAGAAAGGTGACACATCGGGCGGGAGGTCGCCCGGAGCGGCGGAGCGAGACTCGCGCATTGCGCCGGTCGAGCGCCCCAACACGCGTCGCCAGTCTCGCAGAGTCACGCGAGACGACGAGGAGTACATCACGTGATGAGAACAGTCCCGCTGTGTGCCAGTTCCATGGCGTCTGAACAGCCTAACTCAAAAACACAACAGTGATTGAAGAGCGAGCTTGTCTGTGGACAGTGCAGTTTCGTTCGTTGTTTCCGAACCTCGTGACCCACCAGTCCCTGCGTGTGTGGAGCACTGGGGTCGAACCGCAGGGGGGGGGGAGCAGGGGCAGCCAGAAGCCCGGGCCTCTCCATCCCCAAGAACCAACTAATTATATTCACCTGTTGAACCCCCTTGGCCCAGAGCCGGCCCACTGCCATTGTGACCTCCATCATGGAGGCAAGCTTTTACGATACCCCAGAAACTTACAGCAGCAGCATTGGAATGTGCGGATTGTGCGTGAAAAATCGTGCGAACGTTGCTCTTGCCAGAAACAAACTCAATGAAGATCGTGTTGTCACCTTGTTTTGCATATCTTTACTCATATTTCATTGTGAATGTCACAGCTGTGACTTTTTGCGCTTGCTCGTTTTGACGCGTTGCTGATAACCGCACTTCATGTGGCACCACAGTGGGTCCAACAAGGGTCCCTCGGCCCCTCGGAGGCCAAACAGTATTCATCCCATTATATGCACAGAGAACACATAAAATTTCTCCCACTTACAGTTTGCACCCCTCTCAGAGTCGAACCCCAGTCACAGCCGGGTGTCCCCTCTCACAGCCCGCTCCTGGACCTGTAGAGGCGAGTCCCACAACAGAAACTTGTGCTGCGCGTGCGATTCGTCGAACGAACTCTCGACATCGCTGTAGATTTGCACTTCGTGAACATTCCAGAGCACCACCAGTCTGTGACCACATAGATATTCTTGAAGTTTCAAATAATTTTATGTCAATCTTCTAGTATTGATGATTGTTACGATGACGAGTATTTTTGTTGAAAATTTGCATGTCTGAATGTTTTCTCAAAATAATGGCTGTTTTCTCAAAACAATTGGATGAAATTTGTGTGTCCGATTCTTGCGCAATTTTTGTGCACAATTTTTGGTTCATGTTCGTGTTAATCGTGTCATCGGGTTCCCACCTGGAACCTTCTGGGACCCGGGTTCATACAAGCGTGTTTGTCATTAAGTTGAAATTGCCAACAACACTCGGGAGCAGCTCACATGTCCGTTCCACAGTGCGTGCGCCACACGTTGTGTGCCTGTGCAAGTCTGACGTCTGATAGAACGTGACGCGCACGCGCAGTGTGACTGAACCCGGCGCCCAGAGCTGTTCGTCTTCATCATTGCTCGGACTCGAACTTACGCTGAATTTTTATCAACTGCGTTTGCCGGCAAACATGCGTTTCACGTGCACGTGCACGCCATTTTCGGCATTGGTTCCCAGGCGGTGGGTACATTTGCGCGAGGGTATGAGCGAGAGGGTGCGTCTGCGTGGCACTTGTGTTTGCCGAAGATCTGTTTACACGTCAGTGGTTCACACGTTTCTTGTTTATTTTTCAATAAAACTTGTGCAAAAACACCTTTCCTGTGTTTTCGTTTTGGTCAGCTTGGAATCTTTATTCGTGGAATATTGGTAAATTCACTGTCATCTCAGGGGCGGACTCAAGAGCCCCAACCCTTGGTTTACACACCAGGTACAAACTCGCTCATTTTCGCACACAAAGCGACCTCGTGGACAATTTTTGCACATTTTTGCAAACAATTTGTGCGAGAACTCGATCATAACTTTCACACCTTCGCCCTGCCACCCCCATTGAAAAAAAGTTGGCATGAAGCAAATCACAAAATTACATTGCTAATTTCACGGAATCCACAAATCAAAAATGCGTGATCATTGCAGAAAATTCGTCAAACCGCACGCAGCAGCACTCAAACGAAAAGTGCGTCGTGCGTTGCTTTTCCACGCAAGTCCTTGAGCCCTGTGTCCGCGCCTGACAGAAAATAACGGCAACACTGAGCAATGTCAATACCACAACGAGACGGACATCAGACGCTTTGAGAGAGGTGAACACACACACACACACACACACACACAACACACACACACACAAAGGCCAACTCGGACTCTTTGTGCTCTCCCGGCAGTGAACACTTTGCACTGGAACAACACTTTCGGCTGTCCTCCCTGCCGAAGGGCCACAGACATCCTGGTGTAAAAATCACAAACCTCCACACAAACAAGTGTGAGACATCTCAACAAACAATCAAAACCACAATCAAATGTTTCATGAGCGAACCCAGAAAAAATTGTTCGCCGAACCCGTACCATCCAGTTTTGTCACTGGCGAGACATGCCCCCTCCCTCGAAATACAAAGTGTTCTTTGTTGTAATCGGGCCCCGCTGTGGGGGATGAGGGTAACCAGGCCTGGATCTGGCCCTCTTGTCGCTTTGATTTGTGATGAATCCAGAGGGAAACAAATCTTCACATAATTTACGATCAACAATCGCTGTGGAACCTTGACTTCCTCGCACTGGTGAAAATGAGAGAACATGATGATGCAATGAGGTACTGGCTGAAACATCCACATTTTTTCATGTCGCTCAAGTTTGGCGCGCACACTTCCGTACTCAATTCAACGCTTCCAGTCTCGTGCCGCGCAAGCGCAGAACCCATTTTGTCCAACCAATCCCAGCTCAGGCCACTGGGCCCTTCATGGCTTCGTAAAAACGGGAGAGATTTGGAACGTTGTCATGGCAACATGAAGTCGGGTCAAATAACCAAGACAGATTGAACAACACAGGTCCGTCGCTGAATTTCCTAGGTCCACTGGCACTGCGTTGAAAACTCCTGAGTGACTGGTGTCCGACTACTTCCAGGCTCGACTGACTGACTTGCGTTGTGCCAGTTTTTGTGTGATGATGGAGCAAAGAATCATGGCGGAAAGTACACTTCCGATGAAGAAATAGTCAAAGTCTTCCTTCAAGACGTCGAACATTTTGGATGGCGTCACCTTCGTGTAGAATAGATCTGGAACGAAAGCAGAACAAAACTTGGAAATCTCGTTGGCGCATGCGCGAGCCTTCGAAGACAAGTCGACAAATCAACAACAAGCAGCTTCCAAAACACTTTATCATGATGGCTACAGGGAGTCTGACCCGACAGCTTTTGATTACACACACACACGCACGCACACACACACACACCACACACAAACAATCGATTTTTCACGTGCACGCATACCCCGACACACACACGCACACTCACCGAGCCCGTACGCCATGACGAGGCAGGTGGACTCGAGCCCAGCCGGTGCCGTGTGGACGCGGCGAATGTTGAAGACGCTGCGGTTGTAGTTGATGGTCGCTTCCGCCATGCGCGGCAACTCCGGGATGTACGGCACCAAACCCTCCTCCCTGCGCGCGGGTAAAACAAGTGCGTCAGTCACAAATAGGCACTGCGTGTGTGTGTGTGTGTGTGTGTGTGTGTGTGTGTGTGTGTGTGTGTGTGTGTGTGTGCGTGCGTGTTGGGGAGGGGGACAAATGCGTCAGGCACTGACTTGTGTGTATGCGTGTGTGGCAGTGTGTCTGGTGTGTACAGGTGTTGGTGTTTGGTGAGAGTCGTTTTGTTGTGCAGTGTGTCCAACTTATTGCGTCTATGTGAGTGGAAACTTTCATGAACGTGCGTGTGGAACGTGCGCAGCTCTTTGTGGTTGTGCGCGAGTTTGTGATGAATACGCATGCGCAGCGCAACTCACCGCGTCTCCAGCGTCGGTTGGATGGGGCGTCGCGCGTCCAGCAGAATCTTTGGCATCTCGAGAATCCCGCCCGTGCGCAGCGCCACTGAAAACACGAAGTTCAGAGTCCATTACAAGCTGGAGTCGCGAAAGGTACAAGTGTCAGCCAGGGGCGGGTTCAGTTCCCGACTCCTGTACGAGGCACACGGTTGCCGTGACCACTCACTGAGTAGGTGTTTGCTGGTGAGCCCCTTCTCTGTGATGGTGGCCTGCATCGCCGAGATGTGGCCGGTGAAGATGTACGACTGACGCATCACTGAAAACGCAACGAAGATGGACGTACAGGCATCAGGAACACACCAAAATCTGTCAATCGGTATTTGGTGCGCACTGAGAGTCGAGAGATGAAGGATCCATTGAAAAGGAGAGAACCGGGATTCAGGCCGATTCCATCCGCGCCAAAATACCCACGAGCGAACTGGCTTTTGGGCAGTCAGTGGAGGGGCCAGCAGCGAGAAGATACACACCAATGGGCAGCGGAGGGGGCAGTAAGGACGAGAAGGCGGTCGCGTTCGACTGCTTCGTGCCCTCGTACAGCTCGAGCACCGCGAACTCCATGCGCCGGTGCTTCTGGTTCCAGTAGTTGTACTGAAAACAAGAACACGCTGCGTGTTGAACACGTGCGGCACAGCGCTGAAATTCCGTTGGGCACGCCCCACGAAAAGTGTCACGCACTCGGCGTTGTACGTTTCTGCTGTGGGCGTGTATTGGGGCCGAAGGGCTGGAATACGAATTCTCAAGAACTCTTGTCAGCGAAGACAAGCGCCTGGCCTGAGACAACACGAGTTCCCTGCCTTCCATACAAATGACGCATCCAAAGTGAAACATGTGTCAGTCCGACATCGGACCAAGTGCCCCTGCTGTTGGGCCAAGTCCCAAATAGACCAGTGCACGACAATGGACCAACTGGCCTCGTGTATGGATGGACACTGCTGAGATGTGTTCCGAGTCGCAATCTTTTCCCCAACAAACACTTCCTGAATCGAAACAGGCTTGGAGGTACTCACGGTGATCCAGTTCTCGGCGTGCACGAGGTGCACGGGTCCCCGTGCCTTTTTGTGGGCGCAGTGGAACACGATGGCGCCGCTCACGGCGTCGATGAGGTACACGTTGAGGAAACTCGACACTGAAGCGAGAGCGCGTCAGAGTACATTTGATGTGCGTGTGTGTGTGTGTGTGTGTGTGTGTGTGTGTGTGTGTGTATGTATGTGTGTGTATGTGCGTGCGTTTGTGTGTTTCGCTCAATTCGATCACTGCAACGAATTGTTGCAACGTGTTGTGCGTGTGTGTATGTGTGTGTGTTGATCGATCACAGCAGCGAACTGCTGTTATGGTGTGTGTGTGTGTGTGTGTGTGTGTGTGTGTGTGTGTGTGTGTGTGAGGCGACACCTTTCTGGTCCTTCTGGGAGGCCTCCTCGCCCTCGGCGGTCACAGCGATCAGGTTCGGGTTGAGGTACTTGTACATGACGCTGCGGTCGCCCAGCACCACGCCCTGTGAGTGCACGTGCTCTAAGAGGGAAAACACGTGGTGATGTCAGAAATCGGCGGACAACAGAGACAACTGACTGCATCACGCTCAGCATAACCAGTGAAATTGCGGGATCTAATCCAACAGACAAATGTTCATCTGCTGCGCGTGGTCCGCCCAAACAAGAGCAGCTCCAGTGGTGTCCACGCTGACCAGTGGGCAAAATTAAAACGTTGCAACACCACTGGGTTGAAAGAGATTGAGGTCACAAGATTTTGGACAACTGGGGTGCGACAGTCCAAAAACAGCGCACAAACTGACCGTTTTGTCGCTTAGCAACGACGTTTGTGATGGTTTGCGCGTCGCGGTTCAAGTTGACGCTCCACAGTTCCCGCGCGTCGTTGCTCTTGGCGCTCATCCCGTATCCACGCAACGCGCCCGCCTCCACGTCCGTTGTGAACATGTAGAGCAGCGGCGCCAGACTCTCAACCAATGAGCGGCTCGATTCAGGAAACACATGGTACTGCAGAGAGGCAAGATCATGTAAACACCAACCTATCACCCACGCAGGAAATGGAAAACACACGCGCACGGGCACCTCGAAGCAGAATAGGATGCAATGAGGGCGGACACACACACACACACAAACACACACACACACACACCTTGTACCCACCCATTCACACAGTTGCACGCACACACGCATACCTTGTACCCACCTTGAGTGACTTGTCGAGCATCAGGATGGGATGCAGGAAGCGCTCGTCCATGTGATCGAGCATGGTCGCCTGCAGCACGCTGAACGGCAGCACCTCGCCCGTCGCCGGGTGACCCTCAATGGGGGCGCCACTGATCGGGTGGAACACGTGCATCATCGCCTGACCCGTCACCTGTGGCAGGAAGGAGAAACTCCCAATCGAGATCTGTGTCACACATGGACGCTGTGTGTTCAAGAACGCAACGCCATCGCTTGCTGAAGCTGCTACCTCTGTGGGCTGCGCGTACGCATTTGCTCACCCTGTGTTTTCCCAGCACAACGCACTGGGGCTGATGCGGGAAATGCGCCGTGGTTCTCTGTACGAACAGCAGGAGGCGCCTCCGCTCTGCGCTGCTGCCCCCCGCGGCGCCCAGCGGAACCATGTCAGGCAGAAACACGCGCCACACAAGCTCCCCGGTCCAGCTGTCCATTCCGAAAATCTGCAACGAAAAGACAACTGTGAGCTGCCAGAATTACCCAGTATCCCACAACCGAACATAAAACTCAACAAGTTCCAAAAAGAGAAATGCTTCTGCGGGTTCAGTGCTGTTGTTTCAAGATTCTTCATTGCACATGACAATACATCGTCGCCACACTGCACACGCACGCGCACAACAGGCACGTGTGTACCAACACAAGCGCGCACAGACACGCACACGCCACACACACGCACGCACCTTTCCGGCGCTGGACACGGCGACGACCATCTTGTGGAGGTTGAACTCGTCTCGCGTCAGATACTCGGTGTCCTCTTCCTCCTCCTCCTCCTCGAACGTCTGCACAAAAAAGCCGTCGTCTTTCTGACGTGCTGCATGCCCAGCTGTTATTGGGTCCATGTAAAAATGTGTGCGCTTCGTTTCTTTGTAAACCAACGAGCCTCGCGACGCAGTGCTCATTAGCTCGTACGCGGACGCAACTTATGGCACAACCAGCAGAAAACAAGATCACAGAGCAGTGCAGACACGCGTCAAACCAATGACATGACCATTTCCTACCAATTTACGTGTTGTTGCGACTTTCACTCCTGGGACGCTGGGTGACAATCCGCTCCAACACTGACCTGGTGGTGGTGTCTGGGCGTCCTCAGCTTGTTCTTGAGCTGCAGGAAGAACTCGCGCAGCTGCACGAGCTGAGTGCGCAGGCGCCGCGCGAACATGGAGAACACGTCGTCATGGCCGCCGAACTCGTCCTCCATCTTGGCGTCGATCATGGAGACGGGAAGGTCGACGACCTCGACGGTGAGAAGCGACGCGAGCGACTCCTCCCGAACCCAGGCGATCCGCCCTGCAACCAGACGTGTGTGCGTGTGTGTGTGTGTGTTTGTGTTGCCAGAAACGCAAAGGACGGAAGAAGAGAGAGAGGAAAACAAGACAAGAGATACCAAAGATTGGAAACCGACAGGAGAAAGCCCACCCGACAGAGACAGGAAGTGAAGAAAGACAAGCGTATGAGAGACGCCGTCAACCGCAGGTACCGGTATCTGAGTGAGTAGAGTCTAACTAGACTTTCAAGTGGAGAATCAGCCGCGCGCAGCGTACATGCGCAGGACAGCACTTGTGTGTGTCGAAGAATGTGTGCATAGTGTTATGTTTCTCAAAAAACAAT
>JAAUXT010014955.1_pt1 | contig 18592 bp, 23 predicted proteins | sample 7278171 | NCBI WGS metagenome assembly JAAUXT01 (sample SAMN14350112, study PRJNA611818) | marine sediment metagenome | isolation source: surface marine sediment (1.8m) | place: French Polynesia: Moorea | collected 2018-08 | reverse complement strand
CCTGCCCCCAGGGCTGAATCTGCCCCTCAAGCATTGGCATACACTCACACTCCTTATCACTGGCTTTTGGCTATGGCTGGCCTTTATTTTTTCCCCCCAAGACGGACGGATGCGGATACACGGGCAAACCAATATCAGCGCGGCTGATAACAAGAAGGGTTTGCACAGAACAGCGGTGGGTACGTTTGATGGGTCAAATAGAACAGTGCAACCTTGCGGTGAAAGTGAGGGGATATTTCAGAGTGAGGCTGAATACTCAGAACAGAGTGAGGCTGACACACCCAGTTCAGAGCGAGGCTGACATACCCAGTTCAAAGTGAGGCTGACAAACCCAGTTCAGAGCAAGGTTGACATACCCAGTTCAGAGCGAGACTGACATACCCAGTTCAGAGTGAGGCTGACATACCCAGTTCAGAGCGAGACTGACATACCCAGTTCAGAGTGAGGCTGGCATACCCAGTTCAGAGCGAGGCTGACATACCCAGTTCAGAGCGAGGCTGACACACCCAGTTCAGAGCAAGGCTGACATACCCAGTTCAGAGTGAGGCTAACATACCCAGTTCAGAGCGAGGCTGACACACCTAGTTCAGAGCATGGCTGACATACCCAGTTCAGAGTGAGGCTGACATACCCAGTTCAGAGCGAGGCTGACATACCCAGTTCAGAGCGAGGCTGACATACCCAGTTCAGAGCGAGGCTGACATACCCAGTTCGGAGCGAGGCTGACATACCCAGTTCAGAGTGAGTCTGACATACCCAGTTCGGAGCGAGGCGCGTTCATGGACGCCATCTCCTGCCACGAGTCGAAGCAGGGATCGTAGCGCCACATGCTGCGCGACGCTGACCCGTCCGGAAACTCGCCTCCCGCCATGTACAGGTGGTTGTTACCTGCGGTGGATATGGAAACATTGTGTGTGATGAAGGGAGGGGTCAGCAATTGGGCTGAGGGACAGAATGACCCAATCCCACCCAGCATGCGTCCAATCCAACCAAACGCGTCCGCTCACTCATTAGTGCTCCCTACATGATACACCACAGCTGCAATTGATACACCCCTTCCCGCTCGTTACACCCAGGGGCGGGTCCCGGATCTGCTCGAACGGGGCCGACCCCCCCCCTCCCCCAAACGTGGACCAATCCCAACCGATAATTTCAACCGTTTTGAGCAAATATTTCTGGAGGTCAGGGGGGGGGGGCTGAGCTCCAGCTTGGATCAGTCCCCGACACCAATTCCTCACTCCCACGCACGCACGCACGCACGCACGTACACACAGACACAGACACAAACACACACACACACACACAAACACACACACACACACACACACACACACACACACAGGCCTGACCTGTGACGACGAGTCCGTGTTTACTGACGGCGAACGGGAGGCAGGCGAGCGTCCTCCAGCTGTGCGTCACCGGGTTGAAGCTCTCGACGCTGCGCAGCACCACCTTGTCGTCCTCACCACCGACGGCGATGATCACCTCAACCGCCGCTGCGAGGCGACAGAAGGAAGATCAACAGGCGCGTACACACACACACACACACACACACACACACAACGTGCACACAATGTGCACACATACACACACGCACACACACAGCGTGCACACACACACTCAACGTGCACACACACACTCATATACACACACACAGCATGCACACACATACACACACACAGCGTGCACACACACACTCAACGTGCACACACACACTCATATACACACACACAGCGTGCACACACATACACACACACAGCGTGTACACACAGATACACACATGCGCCTTGCCACAATGACGACTTACACCAGTGATGCGGGAGAAGGAAGGGTGCACAACCGCGCGCGCACCAGGTACGCACACACACACACACACACACACACACACACACACACACACCATGTAGGTCTCCCTCTGACCAGAATGATCACCTTCACTGCTGTTGCGAGGAGAAAGACGGAAGATCACACACACACACACACACACACACACACACACACACACACACACACACACACACACACACACACGGCGTACCCGACGCCTTCCTGGGTCGGGTCCGGGGGGACCTGAGCTCGCCCCTCCGGTCCGTCAGCAGGTGATACGTCTTCGCTTCCTCCACCAACTCCTGCGAGAAGCAAACGCTGCGATGAAAGGACTGTATTCCAGTGAAGGTCAACAGGGGTTGACGCAATTCCTATTGACTTGAACAGTGACACCAGGCATGACGTATTCAGTGTGCTGCTGGGCATGGTGAAACCCAACACAGACAGTGACGTTTGTCGAGCAACACTCAATCAGGACAACAAACACTCCCCTTGACCCCTTTTGTTCCACGAACCCAGACGTGTTTCCAATGTTCCCAACCTCAGTCTCCCTTGTGGGGCTTCCTTGGCCGGCCCCGTACCCACAGCTGACCCAAAGTCTCTGCTGCGTCTAGTGTCCTGGTGTGACCTTCCCTCAAGATCCAACGTAAAACCCAGCGGGGTTGTGGACGCCCCCCCCCCCCCGAGCACCGAAAGAACAACTGAAATTGATCCACCTGCTCCCGAAGTCTTCACGGGTGCATTGTGTCCGTCCCAATGTTCAATTATATTTGAGGTTGCTGTTGGCCGCCTTGACCTCCCAAAACACATTTTTCCAGTTGAATACGAAAATACGAGACTGCGGAGCCAGGACCCCAACCCTGTTACCCCGATCCTGGATCCACTGCACACGGCGAGCTCTACCCCAGTCTACAGCGCACGTCGGCTGCATCCAAAGACTGTCCCCGCTGCGCCCAGTGACCCACTTGTGCGGTGTGTCTCAGTGAGCGCACCTGGCACGCCTTGGTCTGGGAGATGACGGGCTGGTTCTCGACACAGTCGTGCAGGAAGTAGGCGCTGAGCAGGGGCAGCCGCACGTGCTTCAGGACCACGTGGAAATCCTGCAACAGAAGGAGAGTGTCAGTGTGCGATTTCAGCCTTTCTCGGCTTCGTCATGGTGCCACCAAATTTCATTGGCAGACCAAGTCACAAAAATAGAAGTGTAACAACCTTCACAAGTGCTTCGTTTCAAAAGTTTACCTGTACCAAAAAGTAGAGTCTATTTCACTGACAATGGCATTCTTCATCAGCAATGGACGCACGATATGTTTTCTGACATGATGAGATTCTTCAATCGAAGAAACTTCCAATGCAAAACGAACCAATCAATCCTCTCTCTGGATTCTCATGCAATCCCATTTTGACTTGTGATCGTTCTGAACTCTTCCTGCCTGGTCACCATTTGAACAACCCAAACTTCGACCAGCGCCTATGTCTTCATTTCACGTGAATTCGCGCGAGGTCCCATTTCTTGGTGATCTCATTTCTGAGGTGGAAGGCGCAGACGAGGGGGCTGCGCGCCCGGCTCCGCCCCATTCTGCAAGTCCTGTTCCGATGTTCTCCAAAAGAGTCATCATCCCCAGCAGACAGGAATCACAACATGTCTTGCAAACAAGAAGCAGTGCTCAAGGCAACTACAGTGTGAAGTCCCTTGCCAGTAATGTTGCCGATTCTTCCTTATCCTCCTTGTCTTCCATGGGGGGCAGGTCCAGGGGCAGGGGGGTTCAGGGGCAGGGGGGTTTGGGGGTGGGGGGTTGGGGAGGGGGAGGGTGGGTTAGGGGGTAGGGTCACAGGGGACATTTCATCCACCTTGCCAAAAACTGCACTGCCACATGGTGCTTCGCCCTAAAGGGACTTCGCACAACTAGATTGGTTTGCCAAGGGAACAAGACATCAGGAATGAGTTGCTGAACACCACGTCAAAGGATGAGCACGAGTAGATCGAGCCTTGACTCACACCTCAGACCCAAGCTCTTCGAAACAAAGAGAAATGAGACAATAATTTTGTTCCAACCCTTTGACTGACTTCTACCTTTGCCTGCTTGATTTGTTACAGAGTCAGTGTTCACAGACCACAAAGTGCACCTTGTGGAACCAACTGTTTTCAAGCATTGGGCCCCGCCCCGCGGCTCCAGCTCCTCCACGACCGAATCCAGGGACCCTGGGAGCTGCACACTCACTCACTCACTCACCTGGGACCTGAGCTCCTTGGTGTGCTCCAGCCACCGCATCACAGCGTTGAAGACGATCTCCTCACTGTCCACGCACAGCGCGTCGTCCGAGATCAGCTCCACCTGCAGCGGAATACAACAGCGCGTCATCCAGTGTTGTCAAAATTTTGTGTGGAGATTTGGTGGTGAAAAACACTTGTTTTTGATCAGAAAGTTCACCAGTTGCTTCGGGGCCGAGCAAAATGTGTTTTCCGTGTGTGTGTTTACAGACAGACAGACACACAGACAGACAGACAGACACACAGACAGACAGACAGACAGACACACAGACAGCGTGTGATGTGCACGCGTGAGGAAAGTGTGAAAGCTCACCAGCTTGTTCTGGGAGAGGGAGACGAACTCCTCTTCCTGACACACTTCAGGGAAAAACCGCAGCGCGAATTCCCACGTCTTTACCTGCAAAGTGAGGGGGGGTGAAGTCCAAATTCCCTTCCAATTGCCGTCCACTGAACAACCCGCATCCGCTAAATGTGTTCGGCTACAGCTTGTACCGGACCACTGGTAGGTGTGGGTGGGTCTGGCTTCATTAGGTGGTGTGGTAGGTGTGGCCACACCAGTTGGTACAGCGGACCCTCTACCAGCTGGTGTGGGAGATTTTGCCCCCTTGGAACTCATGCACACACAACCAACAATGGCAGAACTGCATTTGGTTACCAAATCACGCACCAACTGTACAACCCTGGTCCGCATCCCCAAGCCGATATTTCCTCAAAATTTCTGCACAGAATTTTCACTGTGTTGTTTTGGCTTTTCGTCTCCTGGTCACTCCCACTTCACACTGGGTATGTCACGTGTTGAGTCTTTCTTCTGAACGAAAACTGGACAAATCACCACCCACTGACGTGAACTCGGCCGGAACAAACGTCTCATGCAACCAGTGTGAACCAGAGCAGAAGTAACCGAGTCTGCGCAATGCGCGTGCGCACCTGGAGCTCTTTACACGCATGCGCCTCCGCGAAGCAGTGGATGCCGAGACAGTTGGACTCGTCCATGTGTCGCTCCATGAACTGGCAGCAGGCGTCCCGCACCGGCAGCACCTGTGGGTGGGAAAATCGAGTTTTGTTAAATGGTGCGTCTTGCTTGTGGAACTTCTGCATTGGGCCCTGTTCCTGACAAAAAATCCAGTTTTGGGGCGAGGAAGGGGGGCTTACACCCGATTCACTGTGTTGTTTCTGGTGTTTGAGAACGCGCGTCTGTGATTGGCCGCTGACCTCGAGCAGGTTGGCGGCGGAGAGCAGCGATTGGACGTTGTCCTTGGTGATGTGGATCTCGGACGTGTAGGCGTACTCGACGAGCAGCTGGATCATCCCCGACTCCACCCCGTTGATTGACACCTTCTCCTTCAGAGCAAATCAGAAGCTGGAGATAAAGGAGGGGGGGGGGGGGCAAAGCATGGGGGCCAAGGGGCAGCAAAACCACAAATCACATTGCGCGTTGACGTGGTGCGCAATGTTTGCATGTTGTTGAGGCACAATCGTATGTGGAGTCAGGCCACTGGACACAACTCAAAGGCCACTGAACCTTTCGCGAAACACAGAACCACGTGCACACACTCCAACACAAATACGGAGACACACACTGACACAGAGATACACACACATGGGCTAGACACCGCACATCAGAGGAACGTGTGCACACTTTCCAACACATAAACGGAGACACACACACACAAACACAAAACGCAGACAACACAATGAACAGACACCACACACACACACACACGCACGCACGCACGCACAGACACACACACATCGCACCTGCTTGCTCTCTGCCATCTCTCCAGAGAACATGGCCTTGAAGTAGGGGCTGAAGGAGCACAGCACCACCTTGTGACACGGATACTCGTCCCCGTCCACCGCCAGCGTGATGTCGCAAAACGCGCGCTCCTGCCGCAAACTGTTGAGCCCGCTCAGCACCTGCAACACCAAGGACCCTTCAATGCGTCTCTGCGCATGCGTTGCGGCTCGTGTATCTGCATCGCGCTCATCTGGTGTGGCCGGGGTAATCTTGAGTACCCAGGAGCTGACTCGACGGAACAGAACACCAAGGGGTTCTCCAAACACGGCTCATTGGCCTTTTCAGGTTGGAATATGTGCGCACCAAAAAGATCTGTTGGGTTTGACTCCAACTTGAGATGGCATCCCGTCAAAATGCCACCTGGAGTCTTGGCAAGTGTTTGGCCATTTCAGGTTGAGCCCAAACACCCTGGTCTCCTGATGTCTGGCGATTTGAAAACCATATGTTGTGACCTTATCCACCAGGGGGCACGCGCACCTGCACGGGGTGGGTGTCCTCGACGAAGTGGAACTCGCCCGCCTCGCTGTCGCTGTCGCCCGGGTCCGAGTTGAACGAGTCTTCGCTGTCGCGGCGGATGCGCGCGCAGCCGCCCTGATTGGCCGGAGGAACAGAGTCGTCGATGATCGGCGCGCCGCTCATGTTTGTTGTCAGCACCTGAGGGGAACAGAAGGAATTCTTCTTCAACGGGTAGTGACAACAAGCACGAAAAGTACCGCTGAAAACACAGCAGTCAATAAGAGTGGCCACAGCAGTTGGGTGCGGTGGCGAAAAATTATTTCTGTTTGATAAAGAAATGTCCGGAGAGACATTCTGTTCTTTGTCTGACACCACACCAACTAGTGGAGCCAGATAGATGTTCTTTTCATTTAAAAACACTGTCTCCCTTGATATCCACCACACCAACAGAGCCACCAACACAGTAGATCTGCCCTCTGACTGGGTCAGATCCAACGCACCAACCGGTTGAAATGGATTCACCGCACCAACTGTTCAGAGCACGTCTGCCGCACCACCTGATGAGGCGATTCCACCAAATGGCAGGGTCAGAACCACTGCACCAACTGGCAACGCCATATATCTGCCACACCAACTGATGGAACCAGATCTGCCACGCAATGCGAATCGACGCTTCAATTTCGTTTGAATTTTTTCCTGCGGTCAGAACCCATTCTTGCCTGTCTCTTCAGACAGACGGTCTCTGTGAGGACGACTCTGAACAGCAATCATCAAAAAATGTGACAATCAACTGAACAGCAAGAAAGCACAGCTTTCAACACAGGCGCGCCGCAAGGCTTTACCCATTTTCGAGATTGGTACCAAACTTAGGGCAGGCCCTTCCCCCCCCCCCCCGAGACCTGTAGGGTCCGCAGGGAAGGGGCAGGGCCTGCCCAAAATTTTTAGGTTGGCCCTCGCCCACCCGCCCACACACTCCACAAGTTAGGCCTCGGAGGCGGACACCACTTGGTCCTTCCCCAGAACATCAACACACTCGCTCCGAAGGAGATGCATTTGTCAAACCACAACGCGCTTGACATTCTGAAATGTCAGCAAGCTCTGGAAGCTCTTTGAAGAAATCTGAGTTGGCATCTACTGGCCGTTGAGCACACCTGCCGGTGTGACGTGTGTGTGTGTGTGTGTGTGTGTGTGTGTGGTGTGTGCGAGTTCGTTTCATTGTGTGTGAACATCAATATTACCAGTCAATCAGTCACTCTTGCCATCTGACAATCAAAATCTCAAGCTCATAAACCAGACTGTTCAAGATCTGGAAAAGATCCAATGTTTTCATTTTTTGAACTTCTGGATCAACACCAAAACTCAACACGCAAAGTTCAAGACGGTGTTGTACCCAAATTCAGCCTGTACTTTGGACGACCAGAGTCTCTTCTCTCTTTTCCTCTCCCTTTTGATGAGTGGAATGTCACATCAAGTCACACAATGGTCAAAATCCGGAGGTAAACACAACTTTTCAACAAACCAGCTGAGCGATAATTCAGGAACTTCCTACATCAACCCGCGGAAGTCTGAGGAAAACCAACAACAGGCAGTTGCGCTTTCACAGCGAAAATATTCTTACAATTTTCACATTCTGTACCGTTTGTGACCGTTTGCTTCTGCGCATTTTCCCACCCAAACTGAAGTTGGGAACTCAAAGACGAGAGTGGCTGGTTTTCAGGTAAATCCCTCTTCTGTCATTGTGAAATTTTCGAGTGTAACAGTTTGCCATGCTGCCCTAGATCGGAATTCCTGCGATGGCGAAGACGCAGCATTCAGATCTGAATGTAGATCTAGATTCTCTGGACAATTAAGAACTTTATTTGGCACACAGCAAAAAAGTAACGTGTTTTGTTTTGATCTGATGACCAGATGTATTCAATTGAATGGCGGAAACCTTGAATGAATGTCCGATATTGTACAAGTGTGAATAAGAATGATGGCGGCTTGCTGAACTCGTGAACTTTCCAGATAGATCTATCCGTCTGGAACTCAAAACAGCAGAAATAATGGATCAAGCCCAGCTTCTTTTGACCCTGGAATTCGTCATGATAATCAGAGACACAAGTGGCAGTCGTTTTGATTTCCGCCAGATTTGTGCGTGTGGTGCAGAAATTCAACACTTTTCTTCTTCCGCTTGTGTTTCCCATCGTAGATTTTGTCATTTTGGAAACACTGTCAACAAGTGCGCGAGGTGATTGTGCTCATGATGTGTTCTTCGTGTTTCAGTGCTGGACAGAGTGACGCTTGGTTGAAAGTGACCCCCTGAGTGACAGTTGGGAAACTGGCAGTTGGGAGTTTCCCTGTGTGTGATTCTCCACCAGTTCACCGCCGAATCTTGACTGTTTGGACATTGGAGGACAACAACATGAGTGGATACTTCAACCAGGCCATAGACCACCTCATGGGGCAGGCTGAGGGTCTGGTGGCGGGAAAAGAGGCGGGGAGCGCGGCAAGCGTGAAAAACGAGGTCAGCGGTAAAAGTGGGACACCTTGCGACGGCGTAGCCGACCAGCGACAGGATAGGGATGAAGTGCCAACGCCGAATTTGTGCGAGATTTGCAACACGGCTTTCCCCGAAGAAACGGATTTGTTCGAGCACATGGGGACCCACTCTGACTGTCAGTTTGCATGTGGAAAATGTGAGATGATTTTCGAGAACTGGAGAGATTTGAAGGCTCACATGCCCATCCACGACGAAGCTGCAGAGAAGCACGAAGCCACGGAGACCTCCCAAGAAATTCGCTGTCAGGATTGCGGGAAGGCTTTCACACTGAAGAAGCTGAGCAACAACAGTGACAGCGCTCTTCCTCAGTACTGCACCAAGTGCTACCTCAAGGCTCACATGATGGCCAACGCAAAAAGCTCGTTCCGCTGTCTCACGTGCGGCAGGCTGTTCGAAGCGAAGCCAGCGCTCACCGAACACATGAAGTCACATGACCTGGAGAAGTTCAAGTGCGTCCCGTGCAGCAGGTCCTTCGCTGAAGAGGAGGAGCTGGACCAACACAACGCGTTATTCCACGAGACCTCGATGGCTGCCAACGAAATCCCGAAATGCCAGACGTCGGGGACGACGCGGACCCTGGATATGATCGACATGTCCGGCAACACCAAGATCTTCAAGTGCCTGGATTGCCCCGAGTCCTTTTCCTCCATGGCGCAGCTGCGTTTGCACAATCGCAGAAACATCAGGCGCTTCCGGTGCAAGGTGTGCGGCCGCGGCTTCGACCAGCGACGAGAGTTGGCGCAGCACAAGATGTCGCACGACAACGGGCGGTGGGACCCGCCCCCGGCGGCTCCAGCTCCGGCCGCCGTGCCGCGCCCGCCCGTGGCCGCTGTCCCCAGCTCCGCCTCCTACGTAGACGCGGTCTACCAGTGCAGCCACTGCAGCGAGACGTTTTTGCAGGCAGATGCGCTCAACGCCCACATGGCGGCGCATATGGCGGAGAGCAACACGACCGCGGGAGAAGACGTGGTTCTGTACGAGTGCAGCGAATGCGGTGAGAGATTCGTCCGAATCGAGGACATCAACTTCCACATGACGACGCACGACTCCGAGAAGGAACAAGCCGGTTACTATGGAAACAACAACAACACTGCGGAGCCCCAGCAGAATGGGCCGCAGTACGAGGCCTATTCCACTCAAAATACCACTCAGTATCAGCATTATTATTCCCAAAGTGCTCCCCTCGCACAAGGCCACGCCCAAAACACGGTGTTCCACCAAGCGCAACATCCTGCGCACGCACTGCCGTACGGCGCTCAATTCGCGCACGCGCAGTCGACAGCAGCCAGCCGCTACCCCGCCACGTCCCACATCCTGGACAGTCCACCTTCCACCGCCAGAGGGCCCCACGTGGCGCCGCTCGCCGTGCAACAGGAAGTGGTTGCCACGACGGCGCCGGAAAACGAGGAGGTGGTCAAGTTCCGCAGCATCGTGCAGACCATGTGCAGCATGCTCAACAGCGGACCCGCCAGCTAAACGCGCGCATGCGCGTCAGCTTTTCCCGCTATCTAGGGACGCAGTAACTGACGCGTGCAGCCATTGAAGTGTGTGTTCCGGAAGTTGATTGAGTGATGTATGCTGGATCCCCAGAACTTCATTTTGTTGCAGCTTCTGCACAATTCGCCCAGAATTCCCAGCTATGCCCCGTCGAGTTGCATGATACCTCGAAGGGCGTTTTCACGGAACAGTGTCACAGCCCGGTACGCAACATACTGCATCATGTGGGAACTTTCAGTGTACTGTTTTTGAGAAAATCAGGTCACGGAGCAGCGTTTGGAACAAAGGCATGCTTCTCAAGGGTGCGTCTCGACTCAAGACGACCTCCCCCCCCCCCTCCTTCGTGAAGCTCTCAGTGACGCTCCAAAATTCAGACGCACTGTACACGGCAGGGTCAGCAGTGCTCCAAACAAACCAGACAAAACGACAAAGACGAGTGCTTTGTTCCCTGGTAGGCGACTGCAACGTGGCCGTCCGACGTTTGATACTTGTGAAACACGTGACTGACTCGTGACGCGTCCCGTGAAAACTACTGTCCCAATGTTCGGGTCACATCTCACACGGGACTGAAGCGGGACACGCTCTTCTGCAATGAATAATGCTGCGAGGTGTTCTCAAAGATAAGGTTCCTTGAATATTTGGGTGATTTTGTGTGGACTCTTTGTTCCCTGCCGAATGCGCTCAGCCGGCACTTTTTGTGTCCGACGTGTGTCTGATCGCAGCTTCAAGTTGTTGGTCGTGTGCACAATGTAACTTCAGGTCCGACCTGGCCAGACGTCGGTCTGTGTCTCTGGGTGTGCGTGTTCAGTGTGTCGGACTCGTGACGTGTCGGACCCCGGGAGAGAGACTTTGGAATGTGGATCTGACTTTGGATGCGTCATCGGGTCACTGTGTATCTCCCACAGATGAAGAGTTACGTTGTTTGCACCAACCGCCATATTGCACGACGCGTTCAGTGTGAACTCGGTGTCTTTCATAGTATGTGTCCAGGAAAAGGAGTTGTTTTTCGGGAGTGATTCTGAGTTTTTTTGCCGATTGTAATTCCAGTTCTTTGTGGCGTGCGTCCGAGCTGAAACAGTACGAGGACCTGTGCAGGTTGTTGTGAGTCCTTTCACACTGCAGGCGCAACACACTGCACCGCGCATTGGCTGTGAGTAAAGTGAACAGCATGTACACAGATGCATTGTAAACGAGAGACAAGAAAACACACGGGCGGGCGCGAGACCGAAGGCGTGAATTTGAACCTGGACGTCAAAGTCACGAAATTGTGTAGCAGCCGCGGTGAAGCGAGTGCGGTGTGTGTGTGTGTGCGTGTGTGTGGTTACCCTTTGAACGGTCACTTCACCATTCTGGCTGCGTGTTCCCCGTTGCGCGTGTGCAATCCTGTCACCTTTCCCCTGCTATTGGTAGCTTTGCAGGATTTGTAGACTTCGAGTAGAAAAGTAGAAATTGTGAACAGTTTTTTTTTTTTTTTTTTTAATTGCACTGCGCCAGGTTTGAGATTCTGCAGAGCACCGTCAGATGGCGGTGCAATCGGCGCCGCCGTGCGCGTAAAATTGGGCAGTTCGATTTGCCACTGAAGTTTGTTGTGAGCGAACATGACTGATGTCTCACCTCGACGAACTTTTTCTTGCATTTCATTGTTTTTATTTCGCCTGACACAATTAATAATAACCGAAAAACGATGAATTCTGCTGTTTGTGTTCAGCGTGAGTTGAAGGTGCGTTGTCTGTGTTGATCTCCAAGTTGCGTCACTGTGTCCTGTCGCGAAGAACAAGGATTCAGCTGTACAACGCACACCACATCTGGTGCAAATCGAACAAAGTTCTTCACAGTGGATACGTCGCGTTTTGCCTCCACAGGGTCATGATTGCAATGGACGCTGGGTCTCCTTGTTGACTGACCCTGTTCCTGGACACATCAAGGAAACTCGGACGTTTGTTGATATTGAGACGCTATTCACCCTGATCGCAGGCGCCGGTCCCGTGCGCCTGTTTACGCCTGTGTGCAAAACAACGCACAATTTGTTCAACGCGCCGAGAACTCCACTGGCAAAGCGTACTGATCGTTGTCAAAATTTGCGCGGTTTTCACGCCAATGAATTTTGTTTTCGGGACCTGGTCACACGATACCCTGTGCCCCTGCAGACCCACGTGCCATTTGATGCCGCCCTTTCGCAAGGCAACCTGCCGATTGCGGTGACAGCGACTGGTGCGAGAAGCACCCATGTTTGCGAGAGCTCGTGTGAGGAACACGAGATCTGCGCGTTTGTGGTGAACGCATAACACCCGAACAGGCTGGTTCCCATCAACCTGCCACGCCCGTGCCTCTGTATGCAGAACACATCGCGGAGACTGAGCAGGTTGTCAAAAGTTTCCGGAACCCGGCAGAGAAAAGTTGCATCAAAACTTATCGGCGCAGACAGCTGGCACCTTTCCACCCTACACATCTGCAAATGGAACTTGCTCGCGTCACGACGTTGTCCCCTCCAGTCCCTGCCCAGGGCTCCCGACCCCTGGATTTGCTTCAGGGAATGTGGGACACCCTCTTGGCCTGGATCCACTGAAGGCAGATCTGGGGTCTTAGTCTTGGGGTGTCTGGCAGATCCATGATCTCAGCCAGAGGGCTACTCTGGTGGGTCCATGATCAGAAAACCCTATCCTTTCTCAAGACAACAAGCAATATCCAGGCTGCCACTCCCCCCCCCCCGGATCTGCATCAGGCATTAGATGCTGAAGAGGGTCAAAGGGCCTGAGAAGGTGGACAGGTGAGAGGAGCATAGAGACTCTAGAAAGTTACTTTGGGCTTGAGCAGGGTCCGGAGCCTTGTCAGGTGAAGAGTCTCCTCAAACCTCTCAAGCCGGGAGCTCTCAATCACATCACTGTATCAGGGTTGATTGGACAAGGGGCTTGGTGGGCAAGTCCCGGCCTTGACACCCAGAGGTCGTGGGTTTAAATCCCACTCAGGGAAATTTATGATCCAATCAGAGATGTTTTGTGACTTGAGTGTAAGAATAGACTGACATGTATGGTTGACATCCTACAGTGGAAGACACCATTGGTTTGGTGGTAATGAGATCCACTGCATTGAGCGTCTGTTTTGGGTAAATCTTTCAGATCTTCCCTTGGTTGAAGTGTAACGCTGATCAATCCTTGCAAAGCTGTGAAACTTCCATGTTTGGAAAAATATCAAAAGGCCACACTTCACTTGTTCTCCCACCGGTATGGTGGGTGTAGCTCCCGGGAAAATTTGGACTTGGGAAACTGGACATTGGAAATAGAGGGCTGTGATTGGCTTGGATTACGACTGAGACCGATCACAGAGCTTGCTAGATTGAGGAGCCAATGACAAAGTTGCGCTTTCCTGTGCTTCCCTGCACTTCCCTGTGCTTCCCTGCTGGTGTGAGATTATGCAATGAACTCAAAGTTCATGACCCTTTCATTGGGAAAGGGCGGGGGAACTGAGCAATTTTTTTTTGAGGGGGGACACATAAGGTATCCACAGGCCTACAGTCCCCATGGGAGGAATGGACCTCAACAATGTCAATCAGATCTGCATGCATCATCCCAAAAAATCTGAAGATAGAGTTGTTCATCTCTGCTGATGATGTAATGCATCTGGTGTGACCAATAAATTGTGTGGATATATTGAAGCGGATAGAGTGGGATCATACCAGAGATGAGGGGGCCATAGCAGATACAGGAGGCCCTAACAGATCTAGGGAGTATGACAGATCTAGGGGCCACGACAGATCTAAGGGCGATGACCGATTTAAGGCCCATGACAGACCTAAGGGCTATGACAGATCTAAGGGTCATGACATGATCTAAAGGCTTTGACAGATCTAAGGGCCATGACAGATTCAATGCCCATGATAGATCCAAGGGCCATGACAGATCCAAGGGGTCTTGACAGCTCTATGGACCACTGCAGAGGGAACTGTGGCACCATAGCAGAATTTGAGGTGGGGGTTGGAAGTTCCAGAAGGACATAGCAAAGCTGAGGAAGCTGCAGCAGATCAAGGGGAATAGCAGAGCAAGAAAGACCATGTCAGAGTGGGAGCAGGGCCCCAAGGGATTCAGAAATTATTGCACACCCTGGGGTGTGTGGAAGGTTGCAGCAGATATTTGGGCCACCAGTTCCTGTCTAGCATCCCTCTTTAGGATGTTTTCCTCAAACATTTGGCCCTATCTTTTTCAGGTGAATTTCTCCAAAGTGATCACAGCCTCAAAAACTGATTCACTGCTTTGGTTGTGTCCATAAAAAGTCCACAACCATCACAGCTGGATAACAAAAGATCCGTCACAACGCTTGATCAGCTGCATAGAGTGCTATCAAAAGAAAAAATCACTTCCAGATCTGCTGGATGAATGTGCCCTTGATTCTGGATCCACCAGGGAAACTTGTTCTGGGTTCTGGATGTACTGTGGATATGGCATGGATGGGGATGTCAATCTGTCTGTCCCACACATGATGGATTGGAGTCTAAATGTGAGGTCCCTTTGCATGGCACACCATGTGGACTTCAAATCATCATATCACATCCTTTTTATCATCCAGGAAGCCACTGATACCATTGGTCATCAGAATCTGTGTGTGTATGAGTATATGTGTGTGAGTCTGTCTGTTTATGTGTGTGCATGTGTATGCTGTTCATGTATCAGTGTATGTGTGTGTTTATGTGCATGTGTTTGTGTGTGTATGTATGTGTCTGTATGAGTGTTTGTGTGTGTATGTTTGTGTATCTGTGTGTGAGTGTGTGTATATTTGTGTTTGTGTGTGTGTGGATTTGTGTGTGTTTGTGGGTGTGTGTGTGTGTATGTGTGTATAGATCTGTGTGTGGATGTGTGTGTGTCGAGCGTAGTGTGGTGTGGGGTGTATAGAGAGAGAGTGTGTAGTGGTGGTGGTGTGTGTGGGGTCCTCTACCTGTCTGTCTGCTTGTCTGTGTGTCTGTCCCCCCTTCTCTTCTGGCAGTTGCTCGCTGTTTTTCTCTCTTATCATCCACAACTCATTGGACTGTTCCCACTCTGCCTCACATCTGGCCATGAAATGTTTATGCAACTTCAGAGCCTCACCAAAAATGACATTTTCCTGCAGCAGACTGGAGACTGGACACAGAGACCACAGGACGCGGATCCTCAAAATTCATGCAATAGGTGTCATGAAACTGAAATGTTTCAGGTCTACTTGCCACGCACGCACCCCAAAATGTGTTGATCATGCACAAAAAGTGAAAAATTAAAAAGAAATTCAAAATAGAATTTTATTGCATTTGAAATATAAATTAATCTGAAAACACAGATCTACAGACCTGGGTCAATACAAAATTGTAAACAGACATGTTGATAAAATAACAGCATGCATACCTAGTGTTTTTGTTCAAAACAATTTTCTCATTTGAATGACATCAGAGCTGACTACAGCCTGGGACTTTTTGAAATCTTTGGTATTTTTTTTGATTGACACAATGAAAAACACAAGAGGATTGGTTATAGAATTGATAGGATTGACAACAGAAATGGTCCAAAAAAGCATCTCAACTGGATAGGTCTTCATGTGCATAAATATGAGACAGACCAATCCACTAGGTACCCAAGAAAGTAAAGAGGAAAGTGTTGTAATTATCAACTGAGCAATCAGTGGTGTGTTTGATGGTCTGTGAGTTACTGAATTACCAAAAGTTTTCTGAGATTTTTTGAGAGATTGTACCAAGTTTGTGTGCTCCACAGCCATGAAAAAATAAAGAAGTTATCTGAAAACATACCACCATCCAAGTTGTGGTTTTTACCATAATTATTTCATTACTAGGATCAACAAAAGGGAAACACAAAAGGTTGGCTATGCTTTTCCTCCTGATTTGGGTGTCTAACAACCAGGTCAGAAATGTTACACAGATGGTGCTCAATAATGCATCTCGATCTTGACCAGACAAATTTGTCATCTTCAGATCAAAAGCAAAAACAAGTAAAACATCACCAAAAATAATTGCTTCCTGTCCAGTTTACTCTTAACATTTGGTGACAAAATGAAAAGTAAAGTGAAAGTGAAAGCTTTGGGGGTTGATGTTTGATATGAGACTGCTGAACATGCATCCAATGAAGCACATCACTTTCACTTTCTTGGCTCATCCATCCTTCCCTAGTATCATCCACACTAAAAATACACCATTTCAACATTTTGTGACATTTTGGAAGCATTTTGGACATTGTGTATGAATGTACCTTTGGGTGTCATGAAGGGATCCTCACCCCAAGGCTACATGTATGGTAGCCAAGGGCAGAACAAAAATGATGAAAAACTTTTGGAAAATGGTGCAATTTTTTTGGAGTGTACTTGGTTGACATCTCACTTGAAAAAGAATTGAAACTGCTCACTTTGTACAGCAAAACACATCTTCCTTCAGATTCCATGCGAGCCCCTGCAGGGCCACCTGGTATTTCGTCTGGCTGGAGAATTCTGCAATGTTCAAAACTAGATCTACGTATTGGTGTGGCCAAGAGCACGAAACAGCCACAGCAAAATGAAGCCTGACTCAAAGCAGGTTACCAACTTGGGAAATATTGATCGCTATGCCATACGCCCACGTATGCCTTGACTCCTGGTGTTGAGCTGATTATGTGACCAAGAGAGACATCGATTGGGACACATCCAGGAAGAACCAGCAACAAACAGAAGATGAGATTCCAGATCCGGAACAATTGAGGGTCGAGGTTTTCAGACTCAGGCATTCACCAATTCCAGTCGCTCTCACTCACTCACCCACACATCCGGGTTCTGAATCCGCCCCTGCTTTACTTGTTGGCTGATGCGTCGATGGGGCGTTTGATGGGCGCGCTGTTTAGATTCGAGTCTCGGCTGAATGACGCGCTGTTTACATCGATCTGACCCGGGTTATCGACGCCATTGCCTTGTTTGCCAACATTGAAACATTTTCGTGGACTCGGGGTCACCCAGTAGAGGTGTACAATGGTACAGGCTCGACTCGAACACATGGGAGTTGGGTTCTGAGGCGCATAGACAGCTTCACCATGACACGATGTCGATATTGCCTGAACTGAACATTGCCTGCCACAGCAACACCACCTGGTGGTTCAGAGCGGTATCTCTCGTGGTCAACGCTTCTGGATCTGGCGCGCACGTGGTGAATTGAACGATTGAAAATGGTCGATGGGCGACGCAGGTGTTGATTTGGGTCCAAGCTGGATGCAGCCCGCGTGCGCCGGTTCAACTCCGCAGACTGCGTCCACCTAACGCCCACCGCACTCAGTTTGAACTCGACCAGAAGGTGTCTCTCTCCCTCCCAAAGGCGACTACAGGCCGACTTCTCTCTGCGTCTCTTGCGCAACTCAACGCTCGACGCGCTCACTGACGGCGTTGTTCACTCGGCGGCGTTCCCCACAGACACAACACGACGCTGGCGTCGTAACTCACTCGGCGCGGCGTGTTTATGTTCTGCATTCCTCCCACAGAGATGTCAACAAACATCCGGAGGCAGCGAAACCTCCACATGGCGTTACAGCGTACAGCTGCACCGAGACCTGGGGCGGATCCAGGGACGAGGCTGGGGACCCCGTCTTCATGACCCCTGCACACCACCGTACCATAAGAGGCTTTTGGTTTTGGTTCCCCCCTTCACCCTCTCGCACCTCCCTTCGACAAAGATCGTACATGACTACACTCCTGAGCCCTATTTTATGGGTGCCAACGAAGAATTCAAGTTTGTGGACCTTAGACTTTTGATGACAACAACAACAACCCGCTGAGGGGTGAATAGAAGATCTGGTCAAGATAGGGGTGACCCCCATGGAAGCCCGACTCAAAAGCAGGAGAGGTTGAAACTTTTTTTCTTTTTCAGAAGCACCACAAAACCAAATGAAGAGAAACATGCAGAACTCTGTGATTTTTAGGTGATTTGAGATGGGCTGCACGATTTGAGCCAAATTGGTGCGAGCCAAATCGAAGCACCTATAGGCAGCGTCTTCCAAAAGTATGTCAGCAGCAGTTTCATGGTCAAGATGATAATTGATTTAGGACCTTTTGGGTTCTTTTGGTTCATTTTAGGTTGGGGATAATGCGCAAGGAAGGAATTTGTCAAATTTGAATTTTAAGGTTTCTGAGGTCAAAAAGGTCAAATTTGGAAGTGCAGGAAAAATGGGGTGTGGATGTAGAAATGTCTCCATATCTCAGAAGGCACAAATATTTG
>JAAUXT010090202.1_pt1 | contig 18596 bp, 16 predicted proteins | sample 7278171 | NCBI WGS metagenome assembly JAAUXT01 (sample SAMN14350112, study PRJNA611818) | marine sediment metagenome | isolation source: surface marine sediment (1.8m) | place: French Polynesia: Moorea | collected 2018-08 | reverse complement strand
GTGACACCATAGAGGAAGGTAGCCTAAACCACTGAGCTCCAACTCATACTCTACAATAAACTATACTACAACATCACTACTGGGGCTTCACTCATATATACAACAATTTTGTTGGGCAATAACGATGGACGGATCTGGCAATTGGTCGAGCAAAATTCCGATGTATTGTTCGGATCTTTTTGATCAACAGGTCCAGTTTCCACAGTGGACACGAACACTGCGAATGTTTCACCTTGTGCTGCATGCGTGCATGTGTGTTGTGATGTTCTCCAAAGAGCAGCCAAATTGTGACAGATCTGTGCAATATGCTCGACTGCAATTACGAACCTGACGCAGCTGGAGAGCAACAAGAATGCATCTTAATGAACAGATGATGCCATCACGCTTTGTTTTACTCTGAACAGTCTGACGAGAGCTGCCAACAATGATGAGAGGTGTGTTGCGCGTGTGGGCGTGCGCGTACGTGTGTGCGTGTGTGTGCGAGTGCATGCGTCCCGCAGGGAGGGGAGGTTGTTGACTCTGAGCTGTGGGACCACAAAATGACTGGGGAAAAGTGGAACAGAACCTGTGTGGGGCGAAGGATCCAAACAAAATGGGCGGACACCAATCTGTGATGACACACAGCGGCTTCACGCCCAACAGGCCAATGGCAGTGTACCCAGGGTGGGTGTTACTACAGCTACTACAGCTGTCCGGACGGACCAAATCATCAGAACCAATCAGAAGGTAAAAACATGCTTACAGTGTATTGTCACACATTGTTGAGATCACAAAGCTGATTTCAACAACTAACTGACCCCTTTGGTTTTGTACGTGGGTCCCAGCCTTCAGTTTTCTGTTTCTCACTGAACGAATTCCAAGCCGTCCCAAGTGAATACGCGTTGACTTGGCTGAGTCTGGGAAATATGCGCTTGAGGATAATGTGAACAAATAGAAATTTTGTGCTGATGGTGCTGGAGGCCGAACAATGCAGAGAGCGGTGTTTCCACTCTCCGTTTGTTTGCGACGCAAATGCACTGAAGGGAATGAAGAGAAAGTGATTAAGTGGAGATAAATATTTTATTTTCATTCCGTTATTTTATCCACTCATCCAATTATTTCTCAGAAACTGTGGAAAAGACCAAGCAAGCATCGCAACGGAGGGATAACTTGGTTATTTGTCTTCATTGCAACATTATCGTGCACCGAAAGTTTGTTTGACACTTTCAAGAGAGATTTGTAGGGACAAAAGAAAACATTTGCGATTGTATTTTGTGCGGTAGCTGCTCGCAAAATGGGGAGCCGCATCAACGCGAACTTTCTTTTCCAGCAGAAGCTGGTTTGTGCGCATCTTCGTTGTCTCGTTTGCTTGGCACTGGTGCCAGGTGGCATTTTGCCACAAAGCAGGGATAAAAATTCTGCCTTTTGCCACTCTTTTCACTTTTTCACAGAGAGAGAGAGAGAGGGTGAGAGAGAGAGAGAGAGAGAGAGAGAGAGAGTGAGACAGAGACAGAGACAGAGACAGAGACAGACTTAATTGTTGGAGGACGGACTGGCACGAGTCTCATCCTTTGCATCATTTCATCTCCGAAGACAGAACTTGAAGCGGTGTTGAACACAGTTTGAATTGGTCGGAACTTTGACGCAGAAAATGTGTGTTGCAGCATCTGCAACTCTGTCATCAGATCTGTTATGTGAACCGAACAGTTCTCATCAAAGCAAAGCGCGCTTCTGCAAAAGAGAACTGCTCCGGACACGAACAGGCTGTCCGGGGTGTCAAGAAACTCAACAAATGTGGAGATGTCCACCATCTACACAACCATATAGTGATGCCTGAACGCCAAATGTGGGGAAAACAGAATTTTCGTTGAGAAGGAAAGGGAGGAAGTTCCTGAGAGAGAAGTGCACAAATGCGGCAATAGCGCTGTACCAAACACAAACAAACCACAGCAACAACAAAAATCTCAGACAGGTTTTTTCACACCCGCAACTTCAATTCAGGAGTAAGGTGGGCTGCAGCAGTTTGAGACTTGCTTGCCACAGCAGATCATCTGGATGCATGGGGAAAGAGCTTGCCTGTGTTGCGTGAATCGAGCGAAAAAAAAAACCGCATCACAAGACACGCACTCGCGCACTACTCCTTCATAAGTCGTGGGCGTGTGCATACGTCATCCACGGAAAGCATACACGTCAGAAATCTCAAGGAAATTCACAACTAAAATCCATCAGCGTTGTTTGTTGTTGCTCAGAATCGTGGTTGTGGACACCACCAATCTCTCTCTATCTATCTCTCTTTCTCTCTCTTCCTCTGTCTGTCCCTCTGTCTGTCCCCCCCCCGCCGCACTTTCTTAACTCAGCGCACAAGTATGCGCGCGTTGGGTTGAGGTTATTTCCTTCTTTCGTCGACAGCTGTACAAATTTGTGGCTTTTAACCCAGTAACGATAATTGCCTTGAGAAGTTGTGCAATTAGTTGCAAACACCATCTGAGAGTTGCACATAAAGAAGGTTTCTTTCTCTGCAGATCCAATTATTCGTCATCGGGGACTGTTGCTTGTTAGGTTCTCAATGGCTGCCGGAGTATTTGTAGTTCCGTCACTTAATTCTGTCCTCACTGATGGGATCCTTGTCGGAGGAAGGCGTTCTTAATTTGGCTTTTCACAGAGACGTGTTGATGATGTGCGGTGGGGAGATGTGAGGCTGCAACTCGACTCTATAGCAGAGACATTTTTTCTCTGCAAGCGCTGTCGCACTTGGTGAGAAGCTTCCTTTTGACAGTCACATGTCGGGCAGAAAACGACCTCTCATGCAGGACCAGGCCTCACGTCGCTTTCGGTTGAATTACAGTTATGTTCAGAGGTGGCTTGATATCGACGAGCGTTGCCTGCGAAAATGTATCTTTTGATGGTGGACATCAGTGGATGACTTCGGAGTACAAGGAGGGGACGATTGTCTGGAAGTTCTCCGTAGGTGTTTTCTTTTCGATTGCAGGAGAGGCACGATTTTGACTTCTCCTGACTTCAACGTCCTTGAGTCAGGGAAATTTTGATGCAATCAGTTTGCGCCAGTTTAATTGACACGAAAACGCCTTCTCAGGATTTTACTTCGTGAATGCAAATGAAACACGCATCACGAAGTCTGTTCAGAATCATCCAGACCCGACAACAGAAAAGGAATATCCACAGTTCAATTCAGTGCAACGTTTGGAGGCTCAAGAGAGGGTCCGAGGGAAAGAGGTACGAGGCCCGTTATTTATGTAACCGTTGTTCCTCCAGTACGACGCAAGCTTTCCTCCTTTACTCACCAAACTTTCACAAGTACAAGATCCATAATCTGTCTTGTTTCAAGCAAACTTTTATTATGTTCCATGCAGGCTTTCATTCTTCTTTTGAACTTCAAAATTGACTCAATTGCTCTGTGTGGCTATTAACAGTTGATGGTCAATGGTCTCAATTGAGAGCAACTCAGTGTAAAATCCATAGTCACAAATGATAAACACTGAATGTTTGTTGGATCATCACATAGTGCATCAAGGTTTATAGAAAACTATCTCAAGTTGTAGAAAAGTGAGTCCAGATTGCACAAGGAATTTTTCAGATCAAACAGAACAGGCTTTCCTGTCGTACCGGACGAGCAACGGTTATATAAATAACAGGCCTCGTACAAACTTCGCAAGTGTCAAGAGCCGATTTCGAAGGTGAAATTCAACACTTTGTGTGACAAGTAACAATTTACATGGGGGTACAATTTTATCCGGGATCCGTTGTGTGTTGGGGTTCCACTGTTGGTTTCCGTTGTGGGTTCCTGAAGATGGACCAAAGACCATGAACCCTGGCTGCTCTCACTTCCGTTAAAAATCATGGCACACCGCAACATAAGAAATGCTATACTGAAGCAAACAACAAACTGAAGCAAACAACATTGTAACTCAGTTACCAGACTTAATAACTCACGAAAACTGGGTTTTGAAATGTTTTCCGCAAACAAACAATTATTATGAAGTCCCGTCGTGTCTGTGCCTTCAGAAACAAATTGCTCAAAATATGAATTTATAAACAGGATGAATGAGAATCGAAAACGCTTCTGAAGTTTGTGACACTCGGGGAATGAGCAGAATTTTGTGGGAGTGTTTCTCCGCTCAGCGACGAGCGCGTGCATGAGATCCGATGTTTCATCATTTGAAGCCACAAAATTGCAAACACGCCAGTACAGATCCGAGTGCTGCACGAAATTCACAAACGCACATCAAAAGCGTCTTGTGAGAGAACCAAAAGGAGAATAGATGAAAAGTCAGAGCCTTGATGCGTGATCAACTGACATAGAAAGAGACGAGTAAGTGCTGCATCCGTGTCTGCCAAAGATACAGGAATACCGGTACCTACCCACAATATCCTTGGAAGGTTCTTGCTCTCGCAAGCAACAGAAGCAGAACCGAGGACAAGGATCAAAAGTTGGAATCAAAATGCAGTCTTTTCCGCAAAGAAACTGTTGCCTTGTGTTGTTTCCAGATGTGGAAAGCTTTACCTGAATTGCATGGTTCTGCAATGTTTTGTCGCTCACGCAACTGAGATCCAGGAACCTTTGTTCTGCTTTTGATCGTTCTGCACCTGCAGAAAGCAAAAAGGTATTTTTTTGCGTTTGATGTGTGGTTCCTATTCTGCTCGTGAATCTTTAACCTGTCTGGACCCCAGTGGAATTCCGGTCAAATCAGATCGCACTTCAGTACCCGTCAAAGTGAAGATCCGAATCCCAGTACTGTGGGGTTCTGTCCCAGCACTCGTAAGCGGACGCTCGTCCATGCGTGCTTTCGTTCACTTTGCTGAAGGCCTGACGCGCAAACAAGTCTGCCAATTCCACTTAGTGCCCGTTGAAACTTTGTGTTCCACCGCCACCTCACAGCGCCCTCGCCCCATGCAATCAGTGCACTACAAACAGTTGATTCTGCAAAAGCATTTGAAACCAGTTGAAACACAGTTACACTCTAAAAACTCTCTTCAGACTCCCTCGCTCGCCCCTCAAATACAGGTTGTTGAAAATAAGGAAAAATATAGTCGCCTCAAACTGCGTCAGATGTCTTTTTTCTGTGCTCAGGGTCTGAGTTTGTACATCGAAATGATACTTTCGTCTGGATCTGACCAACATCCTGCAGCAGACACAGCTCCACCCGCTGCCTTGGGTAGAAAGAACGTTGCCTTCGGACCTGGTGGACTCGTCTGTTGTCAGCAATTGCATTCAGGGGTCAGGACCCATGCACAGCCGCAGCGCCTGTCAACACTGTCAAATGTTCTTGTTTCCACTGTTACAGTCGCGCAACCCCCGTCATTGACCTGGAAAATGTTTTCAACTTCGTGCAGCAGAAGTTTCCAAAAGAACTTTGAGCTGCTTTTTGAAAGAAGTTTGCCACAAAGTTTGTCGTGACATTGAAACTTTTTGATCGTGGACGTCGAACACGATCTGAAATCTTAACACCACTATGTTTTCTATGTTGTTGCAAGAAACTGAAACAAGTCAGCAACCCTTTTTGTATTCTCCATAAGTTCTTTGCCAGACCTCATCTTGGGAAGTACAGACAACTTCAAATGACCGACCATGCAGGGGTTTTGTGTGAAGGACGTTCCCCACGGCGAAGATCCTGCTGCGAAAATTTGTCGAAGTCTTGCTTTGTTGTGTGGGTATTGTCGCAAGACTGCCTCTGGCAGTTTTTGTTGTGAGGGAAAGGAAGCTTCTGTCGTTGATTCAAAAGATTGCATTTGTGTCTCGGGCTCCTTTGGTCAACAAGCTGTATTCTTCCGCAATCATCTCCTGCGCGTATTGAATCCCCCTTACTGGCCTTTCAAACACAATTGTGAAATTGTATTTTCTTCGCCTGTTCCTCGCAACAATTATCCATCAATATTTCATCAAGTTGTTGAACTGACATGGTGAGCACCTTGTCAGAGGCTCCCAATCTGTCGAAGCTGCCCATCAGTGTGGGGGACGATTCGCCATGATGAAAGCTCCAATTACGACACAAGTCCTGCGGATCTCTGGACCTGTTCTACAAAGTTCTGAAATGGTAATGACAACGACATGTGTGGGACGAAAGAAAAAGAGAAACTTTCTCTTCAATTTCTTGTGGCTTTTTGTGGCGAAGTAAAGTTGTCCAGTGAAAGGCGGTAGCCAGCCATGCAGATGGCAAAACGCAACTCGCAGTGTCCAGCAGATGCAAAAGATTGAGACTGGGTGCGTATGTTGCTGCAGTCCAAGGAAAGAGCACAAGACACCAAAAGTCAAAACAGTAAAGAAAAATCAGAACGTGCCAGCATGAGAAACTGGAGATTCAAATGGGTCTGTCGCGGAGAAAATAAATGGTGGCGCACTGATTGAAGCGCGGAAGCGCGTGTGTGCAGCCAAAGACAACGACAGGCTCCGTGTGAAACATTTGACTCAATTTGCTTCTTTTGGCTGCAAATAAATGGGAATTTGGTGAGCCTGCTGCCCCGCGAGACCGGGAGTAAGTTGGAAGAGATGGCTTCGTCTGGTCCTGCTCGTTAAGGTTCCGACAGAACCTGCAAACAGAACTTCAGACGCTGAAGGTGTCTTTTGTTATTTGCTGAAGCGACAGGACGCAAAAGCGACTCGTTTTTCAAATGTCCGAGGGTGTACGGTTTCAACGTTTCCTTTTTGAGTTACGGCAGAAGAGTTCGACAACACGGGTCACTTGTTATCATTTCTGCTCGATCAGTGCCAAAGGTGCCCAAATTACGAGCAGCCCAGACCGTGATGACAAAGTGCTCGGCGTGGGTGTTCAGCTTTACCCAGACTCGGTGTCGATGCTTCGGAGCATCGCGCGAGACATTCTCTGCAGAACGAGTCACAAGTGGGCTTAGTGTGAGCAGAGGGGCTTTAAGAACTCTGCATGGATTCTCTATTTCATCACACGGAGCTAATAAGTTTACATGAGTTCGTTTTCAGCTTGACATCAAAGACCAAGCGGCATTACGAGTGACCCTGACTCCAGCGGAGAATCAATCTGATGCCACGGACAAATGTTTACCTTGGTGTTCACAATCATGGCTCGTTCCTCCTTCACCAAAATAGAACTCAGACGCAAGGTAGTCTGTTCTTCTGTTCTTTTCCTGTCACTGAAGCATAACCGTTTGCCAAAACTGGAAACAATTGATGAGGACAAGTTTTCGAATTCGTCAGCGCACGAGAAGTTCCCAATGTGGTTCTTTTTGTCAATCTATTATCTTTCAGTCACGTTGCAAGTTCGTGACATCACCGGCGAAATTGGTCATTCCAATTGGCCTGGCCACATGGTACTTTGGACTGTTAATCCAAATCACCAGAAAATTTAAACGGTTGGCATTTTCGAAACAAAGCATGAGGGAAAATCGTGCAAATATCGATATCGGCAACTGTAATCAAACCGTTTTTTCTATCACGACAATCGTGGTTGAAGAGCCCTTCACCTAAGGACGCAGTGGAAAAGAAAGAGCCTCCCACTTTAAGGCGGCGACGGATGTAGAACATCGCAGTACAAATTTTGCATCTGCGGTGCGAAAAGTGGGCACTTCGTTCTGTTTCCCTGGTTTGTGGCACAAGTACTCACACACACACACACACACACACACACACACACACACACACACACACTTTGTCTCTCTCTCCCCCTCTCTCCCTCTCTATCTCTGATATCTCTCTCCCTCCCGCCCTCCCTCTCTCTCTCTCTCTCTCTCTCTCTCTCTCTCTTGCTTGGTCGTTGCTTATGTCTGGTCAAGAGTCGCTTTCTCTGGTGCTTCATTCATTCTCACACACGCACACACATACATACAAAATTTTTCTGCACTGCACGCCAGCGTATCTCAGAGTGGGCAGTCGGAATTTGTCAACTCTCCTCAGATGTGGGCCCTAGGGATCTGCTCGCTTGAAGCTGAAACACATTGCAGGTTTGTCCAGGGAGCGTCACTCAGGGCTGAGTAGCAGTCACAAGTGAGTTGTTCGTGCATCAACAAGCAAAACTCAAGAACAGCTTCAGACCAGTGAGGAAGGCGAGAAGGTTTCTGGTGCACTCTACCTGAGTGACACACCTGCAGGATGTTGGGGGTCGTTGTCCTCAGAAACTTTCTTTGCTGTCTCCATTCATGCAGTGAAACACATAAACTCTTCCGCTTTTCTTTTCCATCTTGACATTTTGGATCTTTTTGCCAAAGTGTCAGATAACAGCAAAAACCAGATTAGCTTTCAAGCTGCAAGAACTAATTTTTATTGTTGAAGTCTTGCGCTCGTGCAGATCGTGTTCGTGCATCCAGTGGAAACGTGAGGCTTGAGACACAAAGTCCCAGTGTTCGTTCCGAAAAGAAGAAACATCTGCTTCAAGGGCGACCACTCAAGCTTAATAATTATGGTGAAGGGACAACTGCAAAATGTATGAATATCGAAAGAATCTTCACAGGTGTTGTGCGTCTGGAATCAGGGTCAAGATCCGAATCAACATCACCTTCCAGGAGGACGCCTTGGACAGCTTTGCATCCAACAGCGCACAATCTAACACAGAAGTCTTCTTTTCGAAGGCCTCAAAGCCTTGGTATTGCTTGCCGTGAACCCAAAACGGGGTGGGGCGATCCGACCTCAAGGAGGCCTAGGCTGTGTTTCGAAAACAGGACCATTGCAAACCTGATACAATACAAGCCTTTTTACTCGACAGCGACAGCACCTGAAAGGGCTGGGTGGGGGTCAGGCGGCCTCACGCAATGTCACGGGCCCAAGATTCGCTGGAGCTTTTGCGAGACGTGGCTCCAACCCAGCATGGCGACAAGTGCAACGGACAAGTTTCCGAATACCACAGAATACATGTGGAATGAACCAAACTTTGCCATTGCCATTTGCTTCTGTTGACATTTCAAAGTTTGCTTGTCCTCAGGCAAAGTCAGCAGGAAAACGGATTCCGACCCAAATCTCATTTGCTTTCCCACTTCAAGAGTCAGCGAAAAGTATCCTTGGTGAATAACCTTCATTTGTGTGGACACAACAACAGAGCTGCAAATAACTTCAATTTATATTGACCTGACATTGTATCCTGCCCCCATATCAGTAAAGCGAAAAGAAATTTCCGGTTCATTGCCACATATTTTCTCGAACGAGCGTCAGCACTTTTACATTTTCTGGTGTTGTCAGGAAAGAGAACAAAATGAAAATTCATTCATCCCGATTAGGAATCCAACATTCAGATTGACAAGAAATTGGTTTCTTTCAGAACAACTCGGGCGCACCAAATGCTACGAAGTTTCAATTTCGATGTTTCGAGATGTTGTCACGAGATCGGCTGATCCAATGCAGGGGCGGGCCAGGGGGAGCTGGCGGCCCGACCCCAGCAAAAGTACGATCGCACACTCTCCAATTTTGCGCAGATGACATCGGTCCCCAAGGGGTTGCACCCTGGTGACCAAGGCCACCTGGGACAATACAAATCCAGAAGAACTGCACTGGTGTGCTCTTTGCGTCAGCGCTTGCCTCTGTCTTCAAGGATTGCAAGCAAATGAAATGTCTGGTGTTCTTGTTGTGATACTGTAGTCACTTCAATTGTCCCCCTCCTCAAGAAAAATTCACCACACCTGGTTTGTCGAGATTGTAATCGCGGTGGTGTTCTGTCTGTGTGTCTGTCTGTGGACCATTGGTTTACTGGGGGCGGGGAGGAGGGAATGGTTCCAAGCAGGTAGGCAGCCATGGCCTGCTTGCTGGAACTATGTGTGTTGTGACCTCTGATACCTGTAGCTTCACCCACATTTCAAGACTCATCTATTTTCTTCAACGCATCTTCTGATTTTCTGCATTGCTTCGGTGTATTTGTTGACAGAACAAGCGACAGACACTGCCCTTGCCATCAAGGTTCATCAGATGATCTGACTGGTGATCAATGTCGCACGGAAGCGACTTTGGACAGAAAACCGAGACTCCTGCTGAAACAGATTCTCTCTTAAGTTAGAAAGTTATCTTTTCTTTCCGGTGAAAAATTGTTTTTGCAATAACTCGCCGATCACGAACATCCCGTGTACGCGAGTGGGCAGGAATATAATTTGGCATTCTTCACACTAAAGTTTAAATCACGAGAGAACCAAAAATAATCGGCCACGAAAATCAATGGTGCCGCCTCCCACCACACGTGTGGGAGGAACAACTTCGCGCGCGTCGTGTAAAAGTGGCGCCACGACGGAGCGTCGCGCACTGAGACTCGAGCCCCGCGTCTGTCTGCAGCCTCTTTCCCACGATAAACTCGAGTCGCGCGCCCCAACCAACAAGATGGATTACTGAAAAAAAGAAGAAACCAGCCACAAGTAACGACCTACAACCTGAGAAGAGAGGGATAGAAACTTCGTCGACGTTTGAAGGAGGTAAGAACAAATTTACGTTGGCAAGAATGTTTCCGGGGTGACTTTTGAGCCAAAGAAAGATTCAAGAATGAGCTCAAAACAAAATTTAAAGATGAGCCCACACGAATCAATAACTTTTCATTAAGTTTCAAACGAAAATGTTCTTGAAACGTTTTGTTTTTGTGAAGGAGCTCAAAAGGCCTGGGTGCAAGCTCCAAATGGAAGAAACGCCAGATTCTGTAGTTTTTTGCTTGCTCTTGCGCTGCTTGAAAAGAGCGCACATGCAGGGGCAAATAAAATAACTGCACTTGCAGCGAAAATCACAGAATCGGCCGTTGAAGGACCCTTCTATTCTCTGCGATTTTCGTCCACAAGCACAGTTGGGTGACTTGGTGGCTGTTTTCCGAACACAACTAATTTGTGGGTTCAAAAACAAAATGCACTGTCTCCTTTTTCTGAGAATCAAGCAGTTGGTTTGCAAATTTGTGCGGTCGTTTGTTCTGTTTTGGGACCACGCTGAAGGTTCGCATGGAAGCTGTAGCCATGGGCAAGGCTTGAAAACAAAACCTTGTGCGAGCCATTGAATCTTTGTCACGAATTGTTTCTCGCCAAGAAACAATCAGTCCCATTGTTTGCGAACAATGCCTCATCAAAACACTAACATTCGCAAATTTATTGGTTCTGTCACGAGAGGGAACCTTCAGACACGAAATGAGAAGAGGGGTAAGCTTGCGTGTAGAATCTGGAAAAATAGTCTGTTGGCGTCAACCCACGCAGTAAGGACGGTGCGACGTAACCGCTTTCCCTCCCCACTACTGAACACTGAACTAGTCTTCCGGAGGAGTGTGGTCAGCAACATAGAGAGAGGGACAGACAGACAGACAGACAGACAGACAGACAGATACACACACACACACACACACACACACACACACACACACACAAGATAGACTGACAGATATATGTGGGAAACATTCTGATTCGTCTCACAGGTGCGTGGTTCCCCTCGTACTCGTCGAAGAAATACTGCAAAATACGTGCGTGGAGGCCTCCTTGGTTGTTGCTCCAATTCTCGCAGAATACTTTTGAGGGCTCCCTCGAGAGATTTCTTGCTCGGGAGCTCGGAAGCTCGGAAAATAACTTCCTGACTCAGTCAAACAGGAGTCGCGGTTTGTCAGGAAGTTATTTTCCGATCTGCTGATTTTTCGCAATCTTGCCGACCCACTCTTTGTCGATGTTCTAAAATAATTGACTTGATGAATCCAGATCCTTCTCACACATCTTGTTTCAATTCAAGTTCCTGGGATCTCGTTCCACGCATTACCCGGTCCCAGTTATTCAGATTCTGTTCCCCTGGTTTTTCTTTCTTCTTCACATCACATGGGTTGCAAGACTCGCTTGTCCATTGCTTTGGAACATTACGTTTTTGACCACACACAATCAGTCATTGCGCCAGAAACCCTACAAACAGAAAATCCAGAAAACCCGAAAGTCTCTCTGTGTACGAAGTCGCCCAATCCGAACAAATTCCGTTGCAAAACCGGAGGGCGGCCAAGTTCTTTGGGGTGTTTGAGGGTATGCTGAAGTCCACAACCCGTATCTCTTCAGAAGTCCTTGCTTCTTCGAGGACAAGGCCTGCGTCAAGTTGCAGTTGTCCTTTGGAAAGGTGTCTTCAATTCTTTTGGTCTGGCTGGTCTTTGAACAGGTCCCTTGCTTTCAGTGTGAGATCACAGATCAGCGCTCGCTTGGGCCCCCCTTCCCTCTGGTGGTCGGACTTGTCTCAAGGTGACGCATCAAAACTTCTGCGTTGGAGATTGACTTCAGCCATGCGCGCCGCGACAACAGAATCCTCTGAAAGCTTGTCACACGAATAATACCAAACTGTCAGTTTGGAGCAAAGAGACGAACAGCGGGAGCTGCATGCCGACCAAATAAGATGACTTTTTGCGCATGTATCTGTGCGGGCCGTAAATGTGAGCGCATTCTGTCGGACAATGAAAATGCATTATGGAGCTGCGACCTGGTAAATTCATACGTTGGGCTTGTGTCGCTACTTTGTAGATGTGACATTATTGCGTTGAACGTGGGGGAATGATGAGACAATGTTAACTTTGCTTGCAATATTCATGTGTTTCTCTTGAGAGATAAACGTGTTGACGTTCCTAATCCACTCAAAGAAACCAACTTTGGAGCGGCACCACAACCCTGCAGATGCTCGTGTGAACTGGAGAACTGCCCGTCCGATCCCTCTCGAGCTCCAGGCAAACCTCGAGTTTCAACTTCGCCTTTTGACAAAAATAAATTTGCACAAAAGTTTCGTTTCACTTAAAGTTGCAACGCCCAAGCTATGCGCGTTGGAGTTTCGCCGCAGCTGGAGCCACAAGCCTCACGACTTTACTTTTTATTGCGATTACTGGGTAGTGACCTTAAATTATTAATCACGAATGAAATGAAGCCCTGTATACTGAGCTCGAATCTGATCAGACTGCGAATTGGGCGAAGCGAGAGAATTCATGCCCCACGGCAAGTGCCAAGAGGATCAAGGACACCGTCATGAAGAAAAAATTCCCTTTGTTTGGCTCTTCTTTTGCTCCACACGGAACCCGAAACCACTTTTTTCACAACGTTCTTTGTGGAGAGTGGAACATCGATGTCGACAAGGTCAGAAATGCACAAAACGAAAAAAAGTTGTGCATTTAAACCTCACCTCAGCTTTACAGACAGGCTTACTGTTGTCTTTGAACAAAAGTCTCATGGTTTTTGTCTGACCAGCAACTGAGAACATCAAAAGAAAAGACACCTGACGCAAATGTGCAGACGCAGAGCAATCCGACTCGACAACTCCGGTGATGCACAGCAACTTATGGACACTTTCTTCAAACAGTACTTTGGGTGTTTCTGTACAGGTGGCATCGATTCTTCCATTATTCACAGATCACTTGGTTCTGTTGAAAAATATTATTTTGAGATCTTGCGCGCTCCTGAAGCAGCGGAGTGTCTGCGAGTCTGTGGAGTGTTTGATGGCGTTTCATTGATGCAGACGAGAAAAACAGCGCTCACACACGACAGAACAAGTTTTTAATGGTTCTGCTGCACCACAAGTTCTCGTTTTCTCTTTCGGAGTTTTGTTGGAGTTGCCTTGATGTACAGTTGAGTACTGTCCATAAAGCTTTGTGTGAGACCCTACACAACCTTTTGCCCCGATACAGGTGACAGAGTGTTGGGGTCCTTGGCTCGGAGAATGGATTGCCAATTTCAGCTGTCTTGTGCAGGGCGCACCTGATTTACCCACAGCCTCCAGCAGCCACACACGTTCACAGGAACAAAGAAAGGGAAAAGACACGCTGTTCTTCCTTGAAACTGCTTCAAAATTGTCCAGAATTTTCCTTGAGTCCTTGCATTGAACAGAAAATGCCCAGCGGACAAGAGAGCATGTTTGGCCATGACAACATGGTTGAGATTGTTCTGGCTCCTGGGGAGTGTGAGCATCAACTGCAGGTTGGACGGAGTAAAATATTTACCGACTCTGGTAGGCTCGCAGGACGCGGCGGGAGCTATTGATACGAAATGAACACATATCATGATGTATCATTACTTGTCCCGTGCATCAATCACACAAATAGCGAACCAAATTACCGCTTGTGTATATTCGGCTCCTCAACAATATTGTGACAGACAACAAGAAAAAGCCAACGTAACCCTTTCGCATAATGAGGATGTTGGTGGCTTCTGAATGAAATATACTCCGTTTCCTATGGATCTTCAGCTGCCATTTCCCACGTGTCTCTCCTCTCCATGTTTTCACACTTCACGTCGGTCTTCTTGGATGTTTTCTTTTGAACTGAGAGAGACGCACTTGTGAAAGTTATACAACATGCACAGAAGTGTGTCTTTCTTTCTCTTGTCAAAAAAGGAAGCCTCATGCATCTCGGAATATCTGCTGGCAACTGAGCGTTCAAACTTTAAGCTGTAGTGCAAACAGACATTCTCTGTGCCAATGAATTCATTCTCGGAGCAATTGAGAAACAAAGAATTTTTTTGCCGAACCAAACAGGTGGTTCCATGGCATGTATTTTTTGAAAACACGTGTGGAGTTTCTGAAGTTGGTCTGGTGAAGCTGCTGAGGGTCTTAGAAACGCCTTGACGCGTTTTCTGAAATGAAATCCAGTCTCAGGCCAAAAAAAGAATCAGGCGGCGTCGCTCTGCAATGGAATGCGATCACTTGAAGCAAACGAATAGGAACAGATTCACTGTGAATTCCCTCACAGTCGCGGCGTTTTGTTCTCATTTGTAATCGGCGTTTGTGCGGAGCATTCAACTTTGACAATGGCAGAGCTTGCAGTTCTCTTCACAAACCACCAATCCATTTTTCAGCTTCGTTTTTGTCGAGCCGATAATCGTATTTTGTGAACGGCAACGTATCTTGGTCAAAAGCATCACTGGTCACAATTGTTGTTCCGAGTGTGGGCAATTGTCGGTCTTGTGGAACCTGTTATGGGGAAATGTGACAATTCCTCCACAGACGCATGTTCTGAATGAGGAATCCGACAGACAGGCCACTATGAGCAGACCCGAATTATGAGGCATCAGTTTCCCTCGCACAGAGCTGACAAGGCTAAGACTGCCACACAGGGCAATGAAACAATTTGGGTTCAAATGTACAAATGTACAAGTGTATATTGTTCATGAACACTTCTGTTTTTCAGGGAGTCCAAGAAGAGGGAACAGCAGGAAGAGAAGCACTGAGGACATTTGAAGAGGTAATCATACGTATGCAATTATTTCTCAAGACTTCCTCTTTTTGTCTTCAAATTGTTGTCTTTCCTTGAATGCGGCAACTGGTTTTTGTATTTCTTGATAGCATCTCAAAAATATAAAGAGAGAGTTTCTACGCGACCAGTGACCGGTTTTGCACAAAAGATGAAAACCCCAAGGAAATAGAATGCAAAAAGCACAAATCTAACCTGATTACTTTGGCACGTCATTTCCTGAGGCATGAGTGAGCATGGGCATTGTGCTGAGCCCTTGTCTTCATGTCGTATCTGAGGACCACGTAGAAGATGTTCCGGTTTCTGTGACCAATGTGGAAGGGGAAACGGGTTTCGTGTTTAACTTTCTGCACCAAAAAGAGTTGTTCGTGCAGAAAGAAATTTTAGCATGGAGTTCACTGATGCAGAAAATTTTTGCACGAATCAGGAAAGAACCGGACGAACTTTCTGCTCTGCAGCTGTGTTGGTGCAGAGCCCTTGTGCAAACCCTTTTTGGCCATGCAACCTTGATACCAAAGCTTTTGTATCTGTTCTATTCCCGTCTTTCACTTTTTCCACTGGTCCCTTTGTGGTGCAAGCTGTTTTTGCTGGTCTCGGTTAGCTTCTGTGCAAGCGTGACGCGTTTTTATCTCTGTTCCGACTTGATTGGCCACAAACGAGCGCTCAACGAATCTAGGAGTACAAGTCGTTGTGTATCGCGCGGTACTTTGCGCTGCCTCCACTTGTACTTCAGGAACTCGAATCTGTCTGCGTTGCGTAAACCGAATTACACAAGTGTACAAATTTACCAACGGCAGGAACTTTCTCTTTGATGCATCCTTTGTCAAGGTATCATCGTGGTCGATACTCTCGACACACCAACCCGCCCGTCGGATTCACGTCCATTGATTTCATCCGCTGCTCTTTACGAATCCTCGGCGGAAAATGACAACAGCAAAGGAGCAGAGCAAACGTTGGCTTTCCAGTGCATGCTGCCTGTTTTTCTTTTTGATTTTATGGGCAGAAGAGTGTGTTTCTCTCCAATTCAGTGTTGTTAGGCTCAGCTCAATATTCCACCTTGAACCTAAAACGGTCTACGCATTTCCAATTTTTACTCTCACACACCGCCTCAAACAAATTTCCTCAAGAACCTTTGCATGAAGACTCGGCCTCAAGGCAGACCTCACTGATACGTACATATACATAGCAGTCAGACATGTCACAAAAAGAGAAATGTAGTGTTCCTTTCTGACGTCCAAATTGAACAGACAATGTCACGAACCAAGAACCTGCAAAGCGAGTCGATTTTCTATGATCGCTCCTGTCACAACTTCTGATGGAAAATATCTCTCTGATTCTGAAGAAAGACGTCAATGAAGTAAAAGTATGAGCTCGCGGAAATTACCTTTTTGTGAAACTTTGGTGTGTACCTTGTCAAAGTCTGAAAGGAACAAAGAGTGTTTTTGCTTTTGCAAAGAAGTTTGCGCGTCAAAATCTCGCACGCAAACTTGTCAAATAATACGCCTGCAGAATCGCGCTGTGACGTTGAGCGACTGACTTTCTTTGCTCCGAGTGCAGAGATCTCAAATTTACATGAAAGGCCCAGAGAAAGGTCTGTGAGGACTTTTGCTGAATGTGTAGTGCAAGAACGAAAGGATCCCTGAAGGGAACAAAACCGAGGCTTGATGGCGCGTCAAAAGGGAAAAGCTGAAAAAGTTGTTGACTTTATCAACGAATACAACAGCTTTAAGACATAGAATTACACATAAATGGGGACAATGCCATATTTCTGTGATGTCATTCTTGGACAGATTCTTCTCCGTAAGAAACCAATATCTAATTTAGAAGCTATAACCGTACCCATTTGCCGTAAAAGTTTATGTCAGCTTCTGGCTTTTGTCTGTCGTAATGCTGTCAAGAAGCTGGGATGCGGCCAACTGTAAATTGGTCCGTGTCTGTGCTATTGATGTGCCAAATGCAATAACAACTATTCTGTGCTGGAACGCAACACGCTGATGGACGTAGCCAGGAAGCGTCGAAGCGAGCGTCGGATCTGAAGCAAAGCCACTTTGAGTTCATGCTTTCCAGTCGTTCCCGTCTGGCCCGAAGTAGCACAATCCGTTTTCTCCGCCAAATTATCATCAAATCCTGTGTCCGCAACATTTATGATCTACTTTTTGGGAGGGGTGAAAAATTGTCAACCCCAGTGTTTGTTGGCTGCAGAATCAATCTTCGATTTGTTCGAACACAAAACAGACAGGTTAGAAAAGTCGGATAAGCCACGACGTCTGTTGCACTTCAACAAAACGTTAAGAAACCGACCGCTTTCCTGCAACTGGAAAGAAATGTGACCACCATCAATTGTGAGACGTCTTGAAAAAAATTCAAAGGACATACATTTCTTTGCGGAGCCTTTCCAAAGGTCATCCAGAAATAGTCAAAAACAGCCCACAATTGTCTGTAAAATTATCCTGTTTTTATCTCACTGTTGTGAATAATGAGGTAAGCCGAGTCGTGTGGGATGTCATGATGTTCTCACTTTGGTGTGCACCTGTCAGAACTCAAGCACGCGACACGCGAAGATAAAAGCTGACTACAAGATCGGGACGTGTGGTCAGAGCGATGATGTTGGATCAATGTCCGTTTTAAATGTGTTTTTCCCAGTGTTTCTGCACCCTGATAGACATGCACTGTGCCACATACAACAGGGTCCGAATGCACCGTATATATCCCTCGGGAAAACACACGAAAATGGCAAGGAAAGCCACTCTGTTGGAGACCCCGGATCAAAAAACTAAATTGGCGTGTACGGAATCGTGGGTGGGGCTGTTCTGACGACAGGGAATGAAAGAGACTCAAGGGCCAAGTTTCGTGGCCATCAAGGAGAAGCAGAAGAACCACCTGGAACGATTTTGTTCAAATCCAGATTTTAGCTGAACTGAAAAAAATGACAAGAACCCGTTGTTCTGACTTGGCTAGGTGGATTGAAGTTGTGACTTTTTCCATCTGGAGGAACACGCTTCGTCTGGTCTGATTTCGCGTTGGTGGATCTTTCTATATTTTCTCTGTTCAGCATGTCAATCACAAGCACCACACCGAGGCCAATGGGAAAATGCTGTTCCAGAAGGCCCTTGCACACCAGGTCAATGTGGTGGGTGTCGATTGCTCCGGGTGCGCTCGGGTACGGTTGCTCATGCCAATGCTGAGGACGGAGCCTTGGCAGCCGCGTCATCCCACAGTCTGACACCGTGAAATCGCAAGGTTTCCCGACGTGGAAGCAAAAAACGCCCCCACCATAATGTGTTCCGGAACATGTTTTCTCCTGAAGATGTGTTGCATCCAAGTTTTTATTGTTCAGTCGCAATCCATACATGTTCATTGTTCCCACGTTAGATACACTTTCTTGCTCCTTTTCTCCAGAAGATCTTAATTGCATTGGCCTGAAGCCCTGTTCAGCTCTCGCTGAATGCACCGAAGCAGCTCTCACTACCAGGAAATATCAAAGGAATCACGTTGTGT
>JAAUXT010056613.1_pt1 | contig 18598 bp, 14 predicted proteins | sample 7278171 | NCBI WGS metagenome assembly JAAUXT01 (sample SAMN14350112, study PRJNA611818) | marine sediment metagenome | isolation source: surface marine sediment (1.8m) | place: French Polynesia: Moorea | collected 2018-08 | reverse complement strand
TACACAACTCACATGCAGTGCGCAAAGTGTGTCGTACAAATCATCATGACGAAGACCAACATGGCTGACAACTCACCACCACATGTCTGCAAGGTGATAGCGCGGTTGTGCAGATGGAATTTTGTCTTCTTTCTCATTGTCTGATGACAGAAGGTCGAAGTAGTTCTCCCCAGGATTCATTGTAGAGGAAACCATCTGCTTTTCTTTGTCGTCGAACGTGGTTGTGTCTCGGGCGTTCTCTGACAGGCCGGTGAACACAACCGGAGTGTCACATCGTTGTGTTGACATGAACACAAAACTGAAAAGCAACAAGGAAAATTTTGAGAAACTAGTCTAACACCAACTTCAGGAAAATGTCTTCAAAGGCAAATATTTACTTCAGTCATGACAACTACAGTTGATGCTCAGAAAATTGACAAACCTGTCGTCCACATTGAATTCACCCAGTGCGAATGTTTCGTCATGTAGAGTCGTCAACCACAAATTGCCACTTGTTTCCTCGTCAGACAAATCCAAATTTAGAAGTGAGCCAAAGAAAACATCTTTGGTAGACATGACTCCAAACGTCAGAGCAAACAAAAAACTTTTGAACACGAAATTCATGACATTTTGTGAGAACACCATGTCCCGTCCAAAAGCAAGATGGCACCGGAAAACATCGACCTACTTTGGTCACTTCCTGTGCCTGACCAGTGACCTGTATCATGCTCCAAAAATTTGGACATGCACATCAGCATGTCCCAAAGACAACCAACAAAAGAGAAAACCATTTCAACTCTTGTGCTCGGAACCACAGCCTGACCGGAAAACTTTTTGTACACATCGACCATTTCAGTCGTGCATTTCGTCCCTCACTTCAGCTCAACAAGTTGGCCTTTTTTGGCTTGAATCTCAAGAAACCAATCTCAGTCGTACCTCCCTCGATTGTATTCTTTCGATTCCACCCAAAAAAGACTGCATGTCTCGCTGGCGTTCACCAAAATTGCACTCCTGAACTGGTCGGTGTGCACGAACCATTACATCCGGTTCGTCCCTTTGTCATTTCAAAACAGTTCAGCAAAATTCAACAAAAATAAGTCTGCAAATACTTTGTATCATGATCTTCATACCTGGAATAAACATCTTGATTAAAATGATAATTAAAATAATTAAATTTGTAGTCTAAAAAGTCCTTGTATTCCACAGTTAGCTATTGATTTTGTACAGCAATTGAACTCAATACAGAGAAGATAAAGCAAAGTTAATAGCTGGAAGGACAATTTGATACCAATTTAAATGCTTAATTGCTGAGTATTTAGAGACTATGTAATTTTGACAAATGATTGAAATGATCTTTGGTACCTTTTCTTTCTGATGGTATGGGCAAATGGGAGTTGAAACCTGAGGAACATACTTAAAATTAGTAATGAACTGGACTTTGCAGATCTCCCTCATGATGACACTTGTCTGTGTGTGTGTGTGTGTGTGTGTGTGTGTGTGTGTGTGTGTGTGTGTGACATGTTAAGTTACAGGGGGGTGACTCAACATGCTGAAAATTTGCCAGGATCATAATTTTTAGGCCATTTTAAGCATTTTTTTTTGGTTTTTTTTTGCCCATGTTGAGTAAGCCAGCCCATGTTGAGTTCTCAGGGTTGGGGGGGGGGGGTAACTTAACATGGTGAAATTTTAACCAGGATCATTTTCAGGTCATTTTAAGTATTTTTCTTTTTTTTTTTTGGCTATGTTGAGTTACCCCTCCCCCCTTCCCTCTGGCAACTCAACATGGGCTGGCTGGCTAAATCAACATGGAAATTTTCAAAATTTTCTGAAATGGCCAAAAAATCTGTTGGATGGGTGATTTTTTTCTGAACTGGCATCGTAAGACAGCGCGCTTTTTAGACGATAGCCTTCTTGTTGACTCTAAAACGTTGAGATGTTGGAACGAAACGCTTTGTGCCGGATTTACTTCCGAGCTCGCAGACAAGACTGTCCTTGTCACGTGTGAAGTTCCCTTCGTTGCTCCCATGGGGGTTCTCCCCAATCATAACTTGTCACTGCATGGCCACAAGGGGATTCTGGTTGTGGTTCCAATGACCTCCAGGGGCTCCCAAACTCAAAAAGTGTCTTGCCAAAGTGACGCCCCCCCCCCCGCCGAACCAAACAAACGAAGACTGCGGAAACACGAATTTGCAGATTTTCACTTTGAGGAATATGTTTTGAGTCATTATGAGCACCTGAGTCCACCCCAGTCAGCTTGGATGAATTTATGACGACTGTGAAAATCAAAAACACGACACACAAAAAGAATGATGTGATCCGAAAAAATATTGTTCAATTCGACGAGAGTCCTTTTCGTAGATCGTAGCCAATTCCAAACAGCAAGAAAAAAATCTGAAATCAAAAGATATTCAAAGCGACAAGCTGCAGAGCGGTGAGCACAATGACACAAACTACGAATGTTTGCTCAAGAATATGCGAACGACCGATATCGCTTTGGGTAATTTACCACGTGAGTTTTCAGCACGTGGAACTCCAACATTGGTGAAAAAGTGCGCGAAATGAGGCGGAATCGAGGGATACTCACAGCGCCGACAACACCTTTTGGAAACCGCACATCGTGTCCGCATCGCTGCTTTAAATAATTCGTAAATTTGATTCGAACCAAAACCTGTTGAAATGGAATTCTCCACAAGCAGGTCAACAAACACCGTTATATCTTTGAACCAGGCTTCACAATCGCGTGGCATTTTGTTGTTCTGCATGGATCAATTGACCCTTGTACGAGTAGAGTCGTGTGTTACACTTTGTGAAAAATGTCCACAGCCAAGAGAATGTTGGAGGATTACCCTGCGGACACTGTTCGAAAACAAATGCCAATATTTTGTTTCGTGTCAAGTGTTCCAAGGACGTTTTTTTGTAATGATCGGTCAGATTGTGGAACGCGCTCGTCTTTGCTTTCCTAGAATTGGTTGCGGGCAAGAAGGTGGACATTTATACGAAGGCTTTTATTCTAGAGCCAACGCGTTGCGTCCAACACTTCCAAGCTCGTATTGTCCCCTCTGGTTCAAGAAAATTTTGGCTGCACTTTTGCTCAATGAAGGTTGTACTCGTCATACTTTCTGAAATGGATACACGTGCGCAACGATGTTGCCAAGCTATATTCTCTGATTGAGTTTGCCGTCACTTGCACACCGAACTTGTTTGAAAAGGAAACGCTTTGTTTGGAACACTGTGACAGGCATGAAATACGAGCCCAACCAAACCAAAGAGAAATGAACAAACATTGCGGGAATTTGACCACGTTTCTTTCCGTGTTGAGATTTGTGCGTGTCATCCCGGTGCCATGGGCTCAATCTGGTTCAAAGACTGTCAGTACACATGTGCACGAGCGAGATCCTAAACCTGAACCTTGAATCGCAAATGGGTGGTGCCTCTTTCAAACTTTTTACCAATTTTGAGTCCAGATATTAGAGGCAATTTGAAAAACCGAACAAAAGGATCCTCTTCAGTGTTAGCCCAAGGTGTGGTTGTCGGAGGTTTGTGAACTGAGTAACTGAAGGGTGTGGCCCAAGGCCAATTTCGCATGGGGCAATTTTGTTGACACTTCAAAGAATGTACTTGTACCTGTTATGTGGATCTATCTTTAGCGAATCTGAGTGAGTGAGACCTCGAAGGCCCAGATACCTGACATTTGAAAATTTGAACACACGAGTACACCCTTCTTTCAAAGAGGGAGTGGGGACCATACTGAGGATCCGACCCTGGTCAGTCAGGACCTGTTGGGTTACCCAAACCTCGAGAGGGAATCCGTGACATTTGTTGGAGATTGAGACAAGTTTGGCATTGTGACATGTGTGCCGACTTTTGTCACGGAAAGTGAGAACGTGTGTGTCGTACAAAACGAACTGTGTTGTGATACTCGTATGTCAGTAAAAGTGCGGGAAACACGTACAAGTGGGTTGGCTGAATCGAACGCTGAACCTTTTCAGGGGATTGTGGATTTCCGGCTTGCACAAAAAAGATCATATTCCATTGTTCTATCTGCCAAATCAAGAAATTCATAAGCTGAGCCTGATCGTTCGATTGTGCGGGAGGGTTGTCCCTGTAGTGTTGTTCCTTTGGTGTTGTTCAAGGCCAGGGTGGGGTGGGGTGGGATGGGTTTAACCGGCAGATTTTGAAAATGTATGCTCATGGAGACACGAAATCACGTTCAACAAATTTTGCAGGGTTGCTCAACAGGAATTCCACCACAACTCGCCCTCATCACAGGATCAACACCTTCAGTCAAACGTGCATTTTGAAAGCCTCAACCCAAAGTGGTGCCTGGCAATCCAAAAAACCCAAAATATTTCTTCGATGATCCACTTGGAGTTCATTGGACTTGATTCTCAGGCAGTCCAAGAGTTTCCTTTTTCTTTTGGTTCCAGTGCTCTCTTGGTTTTCAAAAACATTGGGAGTTTGGGGTGATTTGTTCACGGTTGCTTGTTCGGTTCACTCTGGACAGTGAGACAGCAAGCTACTGGAACAAATCACTTCGGTTTCATAAACAAACATTTGGCACACGCGATGAAAGTCAGGTTTTCGTAGAAATACGAGTGTGTGTTCCAGTGGTCTGTTTGTTGTGCCTTTGGTCCAAAACAATTACCAATGTCCAAAAAAAGAAACATCAAAAAAGAGAAATATCAGTTTTGCTATGTGACATTTTTGCACTTGTTTGGACAATTTTATTGCTTGTTCCCGATCAGAATGACAAAGCATGTGTGGAGACAATCATTTTGGTGTTCAGATCTATCTTATAAATCATATCAAGTATCCCGGAGCTGTGGCCTTTTCTGTTCAGATTTTTGGGTTTGGGGCAAAAGGAGCAATATTTTATCAGTGGCCTGACTTTTGGAAGTTGTCAAATATATTTCAGTGGTGGAGAGACAATTTCACGTTTTGTGCAATGACAACCTGATTGAGTGACCCGAATGTTCACGGTCAGAGCAAAAAAAGAAATGGAGATACCCCAGGTTGGTTTGTTCAATGAGTTGACAGGCCCGACTTCTTCGGTTTTCTTGTGACCATGCAGTAGTCGAATCAGCCAAGCACATTCCAAGCACGCCCAGTTGGAGGAAACGAGCTACAGAACATTCATCCTCCAAGAAACAGAAACGATGTGGTCGGGAAACTGAACAAGTCGAGTACGAGTTCACCGGGTAGGGGCGGACTTGCTTTTGTCAGAGACACCCAGGTTTGCGGGCCCCGACTCTGGGATCTTCCCTTGACTTTCTCTGTGACGGAAACTTGGTAGCCTGCCAAAACTCTGCCAGGCAGGAGCAAGCGACCCAGAGAAGGTCAACTCTCAGCTTTAGTGTGCAAAGTTGAGCAACAGAATTCAAGAGCAAATTGGTTCTCGACATTCCAAGCAATGAAATGTTTTGGTAAGCAAGAAGGAACACAAAGCAAGAAATTGAAGAAATTGTTCTGGCAGTTTGTCCATGCATGACGCATTGTGCTGAAGAGTAGTTGTTGTTAAGAAAACGCGAAAGCATGACCAAGTTGTACTCAGATAAATATTTTGACGAATTCCAAAACAGGAAAAGTGTTGAAACAGAGGCGGTCAGTCCCACGGTTCGCTGGGACCTGTCCTCAGCCATTTCACTGGTCCCAGCACCTCGTATAGATATTGTGTTCTCAGCGCCTCTCAAGCGTGCAAGTCAATACACCTGCCAGTTAGCGCACAACTTTTTGCAGCGCTATATTCAGTGTACGAGAGTGTTTGTGCTCTGGGAAGAAGATCTGATAGAGATTTGAAAGGTTCATTCGTGCGAGATGGACAGGTAATTGCATCAGAGCAAACGATAGCAGGATAATGAGATAGAGGGTACTTGCAAAAAGAGTTGCTAATGTGAAATTGGAGTAAATCTCAAGATTTTGAAATCCCGCACACTCTTCAGACAGCGAGCTCACCTGTGACAGCTCCCTGTTGTTATGGTCACCCAAACCAAAGTCTCCGCTGCAGAGAGGCACAAATGGTTCGGAAGCACCAGCCCCTCAGACCCCTGTTCGACAGCATGGACATGTCCACGGATGCCTTCAAGAAAGCGCAGGCGAGGGACAACTTGGAAAAGATCCTGGCACTGAGCAGCTTCTCACTGACAACAGAAGGCACTTCGCGCACAGGCTTCGTCAACCTGCGGCAAAAAGTGTGGAATTACATTTGCATGTGAGTACGAGCAATGTCATTCTTTGAGACAAATCTGTGTGAACAATGCTGAGAGTGGCATGGAACAACTGGCTGATAATCTGCCGGACAATGAACAACTTGCGTGATTGTCTCGAGAAAAATACTTTGTACAGCTGCTTCACGGTCTGGAAGATTTTCTGCTTCATTGGATTCACAGCTAAACAGCAGGCACTTCCTTGGCCTGATGCTGTCTGAAGTGGTTAATAATTCCTCTTTTTTACGTGTATAGCCAACTTACAATTTGCCAGTCGTGTGCATCTCACACTTTTTGCCCAATTTGTAGTTTTTGCGTCTTTCTTGAAAGACTCTGCACGCAAAATTAGCTGTCAGAACTTCGAAAAAATGGGAAGATTTTACTGTGTTAAATGTCTGGAATAACAACTGATTCATTCAAACCAAACTTACCGGAGCAATATCTTCTGGAAAAGGTTTGAAAACTGTTTCAAGTTTTGTGGCATTATCCAACTATGATTGCGTAGATCTGTCGTCCTTCCCCTGCTGGCGCTTCAGAGCTCCAGAAGACCCGACACCTGCAGATGTCAGTTGGAAACCGCTGCCGAGTTGCGGTCACCAATGCCAAGGGGAAGGGGACACATCGTTTTCAACGTGTAAATTGAGGGGAGGGGGTAAAAGTGGGGAATGTTCGGAGGAACCGTGCAGGACCTGTTCCCTTGGATCCGCCGGAGATCTGAGCTGAACTCTTCGTCCAAGAAAGGCTCTCTTGCCACCAAACTATCAGGTCCTGCTGCCGGGCTCGCCACAATGGACGGGATTCAGGCTGATCTTCCCACGATGCAAGTTGGGCCCCATCTTCCGCGTGACCAGCTCTTCTCAAGACTCTTTCTTTGAGGTGCATGAAACTTTGGCCTCTCGGACCTATGTGGGCGCTGAAACGCCTGACAACAAAAACACTGGGTCAACAGGAAGTCCACGGTTGCAGCTGTTTTCACAGTTGCAAGTTGTTCACCTGGACATTATATTGCACAATAAGCAAACTCAGGGGGGAATGTATCCGTTGTCAAGGACATTGACTTTCTTGCTTGGTGCCAGAAACTGAGGGTGCACTGATGTTTGTTTTTTGAAATGCTACGCTTTACACAAGTTCGATGCGTAGACACGCAACACGAATTTTGTTCTGCGTGTTGGAGAACAAGTTTCAAATCCGTCAGCCGAACTAGACAGTTTTGCTGTGTCAGTTTGTCCGTTTTGTCTTCCACAAAACAATCTCAACTGAATATTTTTTCAGGAAAATACCCTCATATCCTTGTTTTGAAGGGTTGCGTGTTTTGATGGATTGCAGTCTTTTGTTTTTCACAGCCCTGTGGAACACTTGACTGCAACCACTCAACTCTCAGAAAATGGCCTTGCAAATTCTTTGGATGCTTCCAGGTTTTCAGATGCACCCAACATTTGCCTTTTGTTTCTTGTTTGTCCAATTGAAACAAAGAAACACTGTCTCTTGTGATGCTCAATTCCAGTCTGTGTCGAATACTTGGGTGGACATCGTAATGTTCTGGTGTGAGTGTTTCCTTTGCACGAGGTTTCTTTTCTGTACGCAACCCTGTGAACTTGTCATCCCGAGCTTGTACTCGTATCACGCAAGAACCGGTGCACGAGCTCAAACTGGTTCAGTGCGCCCGGGGTTTGCGTTGAAACGTTTGAGAGAACGTACGAGTGTATACGCTTGTCGGATTGAGCTGTTCTCCAATTTTAAGTGTAGATTGGGATTCATGAGCTCATAAATGGGAGGTACTGTATTGCTTGTTCCATGGTGAAGAAAACTCGCATGAGGGGCCAACAAACGGGGTGATAGGGGAGCTTCTGCACACGCTGATCCAACCATGGGTGCAGATCGCGATTGGTTTTCAAGCAGGTATGCTTGCTCGCAAGAGAAAAACAGAATTTTCCCCTTCGTTCCAGATGAAACAATTCTTGTCCACGTTTCCGGAGAGACCAAAAAAGATTGGAAATGGACACCACCGAGAAATTAATTGGAGGTTGTTTCATTGCGTAATGCAACTTCTCTGGTTTCCGTTTCAAGAATGACCAGCGTGAACCTGACACCTGCGTGTCAGACACACCTGAAAAGCAAAAAGGTGTGGTCTCCGAAATTTCGTTTATGTGAGAACACGGACTTCCCCTGAAAAAAAATCCCGCCTTCTTTGTCCCAAGTTTTGGCTCATTAGTTGTGCTGTGTTGGATCTGAATGGATTTTTTTGCAGGATCTGCACGCGGCTGGTGGAGTATTGTATTTCAAACCGAAGTGTGTGGTATTTCCAAATTTGCACTTTGAAGCGATGAAACGTTGTCTGACGATTACACTGCACTCGATTTCACGAAGATTACTCCACCCTCTCCACCTTTCCATACCTCAGGTGCACTTCAGGTTGTTCAAATACACTGTGTGAATCCCACAAAAACTCACCACAGGCAGAAATAACAACGAAACACAATAGAATGTGCACTGTCGACTGAACTTCGTGTTTTGTGCGTGTACTTGAAACCTCACTTGATCTCTTTGCTCCACAAAATGCGATTGCCTTTATCATGAATTTCTCCCAGATCCTCACTCCGCAAACAGGCGTTTAGCTGCCACCCTTTGGAGCGCCATTTTCTCCTTTGCACGGTAACATTGCACGGTCCGCGGTGCAGCAATTTTGGTCTCAACTGCGATTTGACTCGTGTCAGGAATCGAACATGAAGGCCTATACCTTGGGTGTGAGTCCCACCTGAAAATTTTCGTGGGCCTTTCCCCATCCAGATACTCGTACACGCAGGGATGTCCTGTGAGCCAGGTATTATGGGGAGGCCAGGACCTGCCCGCAATTTGGGTAGGTCCTGTCCCTCTTCCCCAGAAAGAGAAATTCATGGTTTACCCTTGCATCTTCCTGGAAAATGTGTGCTCAGGACTCCGCATTCTTGTTGTATCTTTGAATTATGGGTGACGAAGAGAGTCTGTTCTTTTGCAAGTGCTGCTGTGTTGGCACATTTGATGTTTTCCCGACAAAAGTCTTGCCTCTTTGTTTTTTCTCCACACACAACAAACCAGATTGATGAACGAAACTACCTCCGGCACCTGTGTTGGGAGAACACTCAACCCCAGTGGCTTTGCGACTTTCAGATCTAACACCCTTTTCTTGGACTTCAGACCGCTGCCGATCCACGCGCCCGTGTTCCGATGGAAGGTGATCGAGCGCTTCATGATGTGCATCCTGCTCGTCGGGGGGATCCACCTGTGGATCACGACCCGGGAGGCGAGCCTCGCCGTCCACCAGGTACGACCCGTCAGGTCCAGCTGCCCTCATGATGTGGAGACACCAGTTCAAAATCAGGATTTTCAATGTAAATCAGACAAGATTGGTCAAGGTGTGCACAGACAAAGAGAGGATGAAGAAAAAACCTGTCAAGACTCAACTATATTGTTCGAGTGCGAGTGCTCAGCACCCCTTGCGTAGACCCACACAAAAGGCAGGCAAGTTGGCGCGAAACGGCGTGATAATTCTGTCAGCGAGATCAAGTTGACAGTGTTGAATGAAGCGCTTGGGTCTCAACACCGATATTGACCGTGGTTTCTCATCTCGTTTCCAGGTGAACCTGAACGGACGCTTCAACATCCAGTTCCCCGACGGGCAGGACGACCTGCGGCGCGGCGACATCCAGGGCACCATCAACGAGGAGACGAGCGACCTGCGCCTGCGCAGTCTGCACTTCCACCCGGCGCCCGAGGACCGCAAGGAGTATCCCGGCTCCCCGGCCAAGTGGCTGCCGGACGTGGAGATCAAGGAGGAGGGTCTGTCGAACGACATCACCCTGGTGACGGCCTACATCAACATTGGCAGTTTCCTCAATGACAATTTGAGAGTGAGGTACGAACCTGCCATGTTCCACAAGTGGATGACAGTATTTTCCAGAATCGAGAATCCTGTGGTGGCGTACATGACAGAAGACATTGACATTGAAATATTCAAAAGTATTAGAGCCAACATATCCAGTGCGCCAACGAAGGTCATCAAAGTGTCCAAAGATTCGCTGTGGGCATTTTCGATGAAAAACGACATCCAAAAAATATTCAACGATCCAAAGTACCCCAAACACAGTCCAAACACTTTCGTCGCTGACTATTCCTGCACAATGCATGCCAAGTATGAACTGGTGGCGAAAACAATCCAGAGTAACCCGTTTAAGAGCAAGTACATGGCGTGGATTGACATCGGCTACTTCCGTCAGTTGTCGGAGGAGATCAACGGGACCCGATTCGTGCTCGCGCTGCCGCCCAAGTTCGACCCGAATCGAGTCTCGTACGAAGAGGTGTTTCATTTCCTCTCACATACTGAAGACGAGATCTTCAAGAAAAACAGGGTCTGGGTGACGGGATCCTTTTTCCTGTCGAAGCTGTCCACACTGAAGCAGTGGATACTCGAGTATTCGTGGTACACGGAGAAGTACCTTCAACAGCGTCTCATGAACACTGATCAGCAGATCATTTATGCCATGTACTTCCGACGAGGAGAGCTGTCCGTCGACATCCAGACGTACACGTGGCAGGGTCTCTACGATCCCTGGTTCCAACTCGGATTTTTGTGCAGAGAGCAGGGAGACAAATTGAAACGCAAAAAGTTGGGTCTGCCACCACTGGACGAGGCGATTGACGTCACGTCCGAAAAACATTTACAGAAAGTGATAGACATTTAACAAAGGGGAACATTTTAGTGAATTACAATTGATAAATATTCTGAAGTCTGTCCCAATTTGTTTTTTTCTGCTCCCGGTAAAACAATCTTTGTGTGATTGATGCTTCCCGTGAATCTCGTCGGTTCGTCGAGCGCGGTCTTGCCGAGTGAGTGTCGCTCCTGAGTTTTTGCTAAACAATTCTGCACTTGTCCCTGCCATGGATGTTTGTGAAATCTACCGGTAATTGGTGTCAAACAGACTTTAAAGACGTTTCGTATACTTATGTTCGTATTGTACTCACATGTAATAGACTCTAGTCTCAGCGAATGCTTGCACGCGGAATAAATTCACTTGCACTTGTGCTGCACGAGGTCATGTTCCACGGGTTTATGAATACGTTGAAATTGGAAATCTCTGCTGGACACAACTGGAATTGCAAACATGAGAGTCAGCAAAAATTTGCTTTCCTGTGATCGACTGTGATTTTTTGTCTTCTGACCGAGTGACCTTCTGAGATGCGAGTGTCGTGGTGAGTAACAGGGTCTGTCCAGCATGTCCGGACGCATTGATACTTGTGCACATGTGGTGCACAACTTATCAACGAGGCTTTTTCGCAACCTGCTTCTGCGCCACCTTCACTGAACCGGTCATCAATATTTTCTCTACGGGTGCAGGTCCCAGGGACCCGGTGTAACAGGACCAGACAACGACCAGGACCAGACAACGACCACACTCTGAGGTCGTTGTGTTTTCTTAAAATGTCAGGACCGGGCTCCGACTGACCAGCAGGTCAGAGCCTGGTCCTGAATTTTTTAGGACCAGACAATGATATCATTGTCTGATCCTGAAATTTCAGGACCACACAACGATGTCGGAGAAATGTTGCGGTCGGGGTCTGGTCCTGAGACACCGGGTCCTTCGTTTGTGTCTCAACAAGCGTATACCACAGACCCAAGTTTTGCCACTGACACACCAATCACGGTAGATCATTCCGTGAATCATATCATGGAGATGTACCCTGATTCGGTGTGTTCGCAGCCTTTGCGCTGTCTGCTTACTTTACCGAACGTTGCAATGTGCTCTGCTGTTTTCATTTCACCTCACGTACGAATCCGCAAAACAAAAGTGCGTGTGAATCAACAACGTTGCCTGAAAAACAAGCAAAAAGCCTGTTTCTCTTGGGATTCATCTGTGACAGCACGATTGTGTCTCACGGACATTATCCTAAGAAAGTTGGAGGGTGTGAGCAACTCTCGCTCGTTTGCGTGACATGCCTTCGTGTCACAAAGGGTAAAAACAAGCCAAATATGATGTTGTAATAGTCTTGAAAATGTCAAGGTGTATTGTTGATGTTTGTCAAAGTTACCCTGGGAAATACACAAACTGAAAACCAACATTTCTTTCTTCTTGAATAGCGTTGGATTCAATTTGGTTGTGAGAAACCTGCATGCAAAGAGAGGCTTTCGGTGAAGGACGAGTTTTCAATTTTGCTGAGGCTTTGTGTCCGGCAGTCACTCAAGAGAGGATCAATTCTTTCGAATTCTTCATGTGTGCTGGTTCGAGGACACGGTCTTGGCTGCACCATGTTTCACACGGTACACCCACGACCACGCCCAAATGTTGTTTACTGCAACTCACGGAACCAGAGTTTAGAAGTTAGAGGAGCCACACTTCCATAAAGTTCTCATCAGAACCTGAGTTCCCATGACAACAAAGAACCTCATTCAAGCCAATGACCTCGGTGTTGAAATTTTGAAAGGAAAATATCCCTCAGAAGCCAGGTGAACAACAACACATCGGCTTGCGTGATCCAAACTTTCTTCTTGTCAAAGCAATGTCCTATATTCCTTCCAAATGTTGCCACGCATGGGCGCGTAGTGCCAAATAAAATTCCACATTTCTGTAGCGAGCGTGTTGCCAAAGAAGGAAGATCGAAGGAGGATTGCAAAATTCGCACGACTTGGTGTGTGATGTGACTGTACTGTCTCCGCGATGTGACCAACACAGCAGTGAACGTCCGGTAAGTCCAGGAATCCTTCTACCACTCCACCAGATGAGTTCACTGGTCAGACACAGCTGTTCCTTGGGCTTTTTGCCGTGAAACTCAGCCCGTCATTTTGCCAGCAAGGATGGGAAAGTGTGTGACAGAAGGTGAAGATGAAGCACGTCCTCCAGCATGGCCTGAGGTTCCGATCTCTTGACCCAAAAATGATGGTGAATCGTCTGGTTCCTGCGCGTTCCAGTGCCAGTTTCAAAAGTGTTGGGCTCAATTCTTCCAAATAAACGTGATCGATCCACAGGACCAACACTCTCGTCTGCAGCCTGACATAAACACACAGAAAGGGAAAGGGTTACACCGAGACCGCCTGACTGCATGAACCTTTGCACATGCACACACCCGAACCGAACACACCTCAGCTCACAGCAACTACACCACACAGCCACATCCTCAAACTCCAAGGGGCAACTGAAGGCAGTCGCGTCCATGAGTGGTGAGAGTTTGGCGGGTGTGTACCTGGTACGCAGGGTGGAGTCGGGGTGCATCGCCAGCGGAGATGAGGCCCCGCAGGAGGCGCCTGCTGGAGCTGGGCTGCCGCGCGGGCACAGCGCTCGTCGTCATGGCCATCATCTACGTCATCCACGACACCGGCAGCAACGCGTGGACGGTACGTCTGCCGAACCTCGGGCTGAATGTGTCAGCATGCATTGCAATTGTCGTTTTGCACCGGTAGCGACAGCTGGGGCAGTGGCAACCCCTCCGTCCCGGATGATGACCACGATGCACGGGTCCTGAGGAACGGTGGCAACGCGTTTTGTGACGTGCCTCTTTGAAACTTCATTTTTGTGTGTCGAAACCAGAGTCGATACATATGGACTCTGGGAACTGTCGTCCTGGAAATTGACAGAAAACCAGAGGCATTTCTGTTGCTTCTGCAGTTATTGACTGCCTTCGAAAGGTGCGCCCACATGCAGGGTGGAAAAAGTTTTCAGCACTGGCGCTCTCTCTGTCTCTCTCTGTCTCTCTCTGTCTCTCAGGCTCTGTGTGTCTGTGTGTCTGTGTGTCTGTGTGTCTGTGTGTCTGTGTGTCTGTGTGTCTGTGTGTCTGTGTGTGTGTGTGTGTCTGTCTGTCTGTCTGTCTGTCTGTCTGTCTGTCTCTCTCTCTCTCTCTCTCTCTCTCTCTCTATCTCTCTCTCTATCTCTCTCTCTCTTGGCTTGCACGTCGATCACGGAACGTTTGTTCATTGCAGCAAAACGAGGTTCAGACGGAGGTAGAGACGCCTCCGCCGCGAGTCGAGGCGGTCAGGCCGCCTCAGATGGTCATTCAGGAGGGCAACTGCACGAACGACGAGCAGCCGTGCCTCTACGCCGTGCCCCGCAAACCGGTGGCGGTGCCGGAGCCGCAGGGCGAGGCGGACGGCGCCTACGCGGACCTGGTCCCGGGCGAACTCGCGATGCAGGCCACGCGGCCTCAACTCATCTACGAAAAATTCGCCAAACCGACACCGGCGGCGCCACTGTCCTGGATCCAGAAGGTGCCGGTCAAGGACACGTTCCGCACGGACATGACGGTCGTGACCGGCTACGTGAACATCGGCAACTTCCAGAACGAGGACGAGGGGCGCACGCACACACCCGAGCTCTACCGGAAGTGGCTCAAGCCGTTCGCGCTGATCGACAACCCGGTGATCGCGTACTTCACCGACGATCAGGACGTGAGCACCTTCAAACAGATCCGCGAGGGCAAGTCCACCTACATCGTCAAAGTCACCAAAGAGGGTCTCTGGGCGTTCACGCTCCTGGACGACATCGCCAAAATCTACCGACAGCACTCGTATCCGAAGCACACGCCGTACACGACGATGCCCGAGTACACGAGCGCGATGCACGTCAAGTACGAGTTCATGGCGAGAGCCTTGAAGGAAAACCCGTTCAAGACGAACTACTTCTGCTGGATGGATGTTGGACTCTTCCGCAACGTCACCAAACAACCTAGTCGATCCCTGCTGCTGGATCTCCCAACTCTATTCGATGACAAGAGAGTCGCATATTCACAAATACGGGCCAGAGAAGATTTTCCCGTGGAGCAAATATTTCACGAAACCAAAGTGTGGGTTTGCGGGTGCATATTTATGGCCAAGGGGACCATCATGAAAAAGTGGATTTTTGAATACATGAGGTATGTGGACAAATTTCTAACGGAGGGAATCATAAATACGGATCAGCAGGTGCTTTATGGGATGTACATGTCGCGGGACGAGCGGTTGGTGGACATTCAGGCCTACCACTGGCACGGCCAGTACCACCAGTGGTTCGAAAATGGGTACATGTGCGAAGACGGGCCGGGGCACTGGGTGAAATGCTTGACGTTGTTGAGTTAATTTATTTGAACACAAAATAAAGGGAGAAATGCCATTCGGAGTTTTGCCTTTCTCAACCATCCGTGCCTTTGCCTCGTTTGCGAAGAACTGTTAGGGTTTGCAGTGGTTGCAACTTGAAACGTCTTGATTCGGCAAGAGCACATGTCGTGAAAAGCTCGATCACGACAACATGTTCTCGTCAATGTTCAGCAAGTGCCCGTCAACTGGGAGAAAACTTGACATCCATGTCCGCACAAAAAAGAAAACAACTCCGACTGACCAAAACTGTTCAACATTTCTTCCATGGCGATCGATCTGTCGTGGGGAATGAATTCATCCAAAATTGATTTGCTTGGGAATGCATTCATTGGGACAAAAAGGCCGTACAGATCGCGAACCAAGTGCCACAGCAAATTGTTTATGGAAGCAGTTCGCAAACCCTTGATCTTGCGGAGTTCCCCAGAGACGCTCGTATCTGGTGCGGAGCGCACTTATTCACACAGGCAGATCGAGGCGCAGGGCGCGAGCAAGCCGAGGCGCCTCAACAGGACAGTCTGTGGCCGCAGAGCTTGAAATCATCCGGATAACCAATTGAAGTAAAGCAGCGGCCACACAGACGCGTTTATTTTTGACACGCGTCAATTTTTGACACGCGTCAAAAAATGTCTGTTGAGATGTTCAGAAAAATAAATGCTTCATAAACACTTCCTGTGTGGCCACCTACATTAGAAATAGTGCAAGATGTTCAGACGCATCAAAAATTGACGTGCCTCAAAAATAAACGCGTGGCCTGTGTGGCCACCCCTTTAGGTACACGATTTAAAACTGCAAAGGGACAACACAGCAGAAGTTTCTCGATCTTGCTTTTTCAGAAAGCAGATCGTTGGAAGAGATGTCGCCGGTGCAGCAAATTTCAGTTTGAAAATTTCAACGAAACCGCGTACTTTTCGGCCGAGTTCGCACTGAGAAAGGATTGCTGTGTCATCAAGAAGACCTCTGTGCCTGCGAGCGCCCTTAGTTAAGGATATTGTGATGTTCCGACTGTCCGGGTGGAGCTATCCGTCTTGTGCCAAGTTATTTCTTGTCGGCGTGCCGACATTTATCAGGAGTTCCTTTTCTAATTTACATGTTTGCTGATCAGAGGCCAAACACAGCTTCAGATTGGGTGCGAGGAGAGTGCAGAGAGAAAATACAATGACAATATCCAGATCATAAAAGTTACAGCAGCCAAAAACAATTCATGTAATGGAATTTTACGGCAAAGACTATTTTCCCTCTGCAGTGTTTTGTTGGGTGCAAATCATATTCGTCCAAGAAACAGCAGCAGAAAAGTCAAACTGAAAGCTGCAAACAAGTCACAGAAGTGTAGATCTAAATCTACTTTTTCTCTTCAGCAAAACAAGTTCTTTTTTCACATTGCGCCGCAGATTTTGCAACGAGTTTGTTCACCCCGTCGTGCTTTTTCAGACATGTGGATGCAAGATATCATCGTTCTTCGTCTGTAGGAAACAAAGCAAAACTGCTTCTATTCAATCATGAATATCTGTCTTGAGTTTCTTTTGATGTGGCGTGTTTCTTGCACACGTCCAAAAGAGTTTTGTTATTTTTCTGCAGACGGAGAAATCTCCTTTGAAAGATGAACATGTGTTGCAGTCAGAGAGCAGCTTCTTCCCACAGAACAGTAATGAAGTCATGACCGCCGCGCAAGACCTTCTTTATCTCCCGTCTGAAAGCCTCCGCTCAAGAAAGAACAATGAGGACGCGCGTTGTTGTTGGCCATGCGAAGAAGGCTTTGCGTTTGTTGTTGAAATTCTTTTGTTGAAACTTTCATCGTCGACAAACGAAATTTTCGAAAACCAAAGCCGAAGTTTGTGCGCCCATCTTCCTGGGTTTGCAATGGTCTCGCGTGGAGCAGAGACAGAGCAGCACGATTCCATTGTGGTGTTGCGTGGCCTGACGCAGGCGGCGCATCCTGTCACTGGATCTGTTAATGGACGCTCCCGAGCAGAGATGAATGTCGAGTGGTTGCTCCGCCGACCCGAGCGTCGCACATCACACGGCACAAGGTGCTGCGCGACGACGAAACGAATCCGTCTTCCGCCTATTTACCTGGTATGGACGCGATTCATCATTCGTCTGATGTCAATCCCCTCAATGAGCAAACAGATCCTGTGGTTACAAAAACCTTTCAAATTTCAAGAAAAAAAGTTACAGCCGGAGGCTACCGTGGCTCACAGCAGTCAGAGGCGATGTCCACAGCAGGGTTCAAGCGAGCCGCTCCCCGTGACGGAACCTGTAGTTTCACGAACATTGATGTGTGTCAGAAATTCCCATTGGAATGGAAGTTCCGCTCTTTCAAACATTTCGATCATCAGGAGGACCTTGAAACGAACCTTTCACTTCGGTTCGCACCGTCTGTCATTCAATCCTTGAGATCCAGTGCGGACAAGAGAAAGGCCGACGCTTCTTCAGAGCCATTTCTTGCGCAAACACCTGACTTCTCGGCGCTTTGCAAACAGAAAGTTATTGACAATCTGGCATCGTGTTTATCTGTCAGGCTCTGATTCCCAAGTTCCGTCTGAGATCAATCACGAGTCTGACAGGCCCGCGCATCTGATTGGACCCTGGAAGCCCAGAAGGATCCCTCACTCTCCCATCATCCATTTCCTGTCCATCAGACAACGAAATCGATGTTCCGATATTTCTTCTCTTTTTTTTTCTTTTATTGCGAAAACTTTCATGATTTCACCAGGATGTGCACGAAGTAAAGTTTGCATAACTTGACAGTTCTTGAACTCGATCCTTGTTCAATTCCACGTGTCCTGAACAAAAAAGAAATCAGTGATTTTTTACAACGAGAAACCAGAACCAGGTCTTCACCTTACAAGGGGTGCAATGATTTCCAAGAGTTGGACCAGGATCATTGACGGAAGGTTGTCCCAAGATGGCCAGACCCGTGGCCGGGACAAACTTTTGGCTGTGACCGTTTAAACTTATCTTACAGACATGATATGTAACTTAACTCCTGTCCGATGCTGCAACTATGTGCTCCAAGACAAGTCATCCGTTTTTGACAACACTGAATATGTAAAAATGAGTATCTATGTTCCGGATGTCGACGGAGTCACTGGAGATCGTGCAATTTCAAAAAGTGTGCGACTGGAAGAAATGGAAGATAAAGTCAACATTGCACCTCACAACACTTTTACGGCAGCTCTGTTCCTGTGAAACGCCACAAAACTTACCACTGAAGGGGTGGCCACACAGGCCACGCGTCAATTATTGACGCGCGTCAATTTTTGACGCATCCGAACATCTAGCACTATTTCAAATGTAGGTGGCCACACAGGACGCGTTAATT
>JAAUXT010029423.1_pt1 | contig 18598 bp, 20 predicted proteins | sample 7278171 | NCBI WGS metagenome assembly JAAUXT01 (sample SAMN14350112, study PRJNA611818) | marine sediment metagenome | isolation source: surface marine sediment (1.8m) | place: French Polynesia: Moorea | collected 2018-08 | reverse complement strand
CGCTGCTGCTGAGAGCTGAGCGAATTCCCGTGCTCTGATTTAGGTGAGCAGACCCACTGCGTAAATGCTAGGTCAGGATATTAAACTTTAGTCGACAATTTAGAGCTCAGCAATTTAGCACGCAATTGTGTGCACAGGCACGAGAACGAATCCGTTGGTGTGGGAACCAATGTAGTGATATCACAAACGATCAGTTGGGTATCTCAGGTGAGACTGCCACGGTGGTGCGAATCTCTGTGTTTATTGAATGAACAGTGCTGCCACCTATACCGCGGTGGTTCAAATTCACAGCTGGTGTGTCACACCACAGGCTGCGCGATGGATGTTGAATTGTACGACGAGTTCGGCAACTACATTGGGCCGGACCTGGAGTCGGACGAGGATGAGGATGACGACGATGAGCGCGACGACGACGACGAGCGGGGCGGCTGCGCCAGGGACGACGACGTGAGTAAAGTCTGATCACGTGAACACGAACCAAGGCTTGCTTTCTGTTCCAACGCAAATCGGCCGCTTCCTGTGCTGACTTGTGCACAGTGCGTGACAAGGGGAACGGACTAACCAGCGTTGATACGTTTCCTCGTGTTTTGTGAGTGAGAGTGGAGTGTTCAGGCAAGTTTGCACTGTGCCCTGTCGTTTTCCAACACGGCTGAACATACGATTTCATCCGCACCCGCCCGTTCGTGTTTGTCACAGACGTGTGAATGTGTTGTGTTCCAGGATGACAACGTCGACATGGACCGGGACGATGTGGACGAGAGCGACATGCAGGTCGTGCTGCACGAGGACAAGAAGTACTACCCGTCGGCCGAGGAGGTGTACGGTCCCGACGTGGAGGTACGACCACTTTCGATTGTCGAGTTGTGCACAGCGTTCTGGAGAGTCACGACTTCCGTGGGGTCCAGGCCTTGTGATGATCACTGGCGACAAGGGGTCTCTACGCAAACTGGCAGATGGGAAAGGCTCATTTTCTTTGCCAAAAGATTGTGTGCGCGTGTGCTGTGTACTCGTGTGCGTGTTCACAACACCTGTTCTGTTTGCAGACCATCGTGCACGAAGAGGACACTCAGCCTCTGACTGGTGAGTTCGTTTGATTTATGAATTCTTGTCATTGAAACAAACCTGAATGTCGTGTTGTTTGTCACAAACTAGTTCCGTTTGACGTGGGGTGCACTGTTTGTAGTTTTGATGTGCAAGAATGGATTTGAAATAGATGCTGCTTCAAACCCTCGATTGTTCAGAGCGTCGCCGACCTCCTCTGACGGGACACTGTGCCGTCCGGTTGTCTGGAGACAGGACTGCCCCACCCCCACCAAGTCAACGCTCACGGTCGTCGCACCAACTCGCACTTTTCTTGTTGTTTTCAGAGCCAATCATCGCCCCGGTCAAGAAGCGAAAGTTTGCGTTGGTTGAGCAGTATCTCCCAGAGACGTCGTTCGACATGGAGTGAGTGCCGTTTTCCTCGTCTGGCCGTGACAAGACTGCTCCAGTAAACGGGTGCAAGATACAGACGCCATGAATGTCCGGGATCTGTTGCTGCGCTGTTTTTCTTGTTCACTGATGACGTATTCCCTGCAGGTTCATGGCGGACATCATGGACAGTCCAACCCTCATCAGAAACGTCACTCTCTGCGGTCACATGCACCACGGAAAGGTACTGACCAACAAACAGAGCTTTGCCTCAAGTTCCTCGTTCATCATTCATTTCAATCAATCCGTATTTGTTGCGCTGTTCAGTGGCGCAGTGTGAGTCAAACCGTGCGTGTTTCTCAGCGCATTCTTTGTCTTTTCAGACGTCATTCGTGGACTGTTTGATGGAGTGGACGCACACAGAGCTGGAAGCGAAAGAGGGGCGAGACGTAAGTCACCTGTTTGATGGTGGCATTGAATGTGTTGTCTCCTTGGACTGCACATGTCAAGATCAGACCTGTGCCCATCGACGTGCAGATACGCAGCACATTGTGCCGTGTTCAGCAGACTTGCCTTAACCAGCTCTTTCACGGTCTGCGTCAGTTGTCAGTTTTGACAGTTTGATTCTGTATTTCATTTCAGCTGCGGTATACAGACACATTGTTCACAGAGCGAGAGGTGGGTTCAGATTTTGTCTGCGCGCAATCATTTCTTGTCCGTTCATCGCTCTGTGCACTTCTGGACTCTTCCACTTCGGGCAAAATGAGAGTCCGATCAAAGTCCGGTGCAACAGGAACATGTTTCACCGGGCCCAGTGTTGCTGGACATTATTTTGCTTCGCGCGGTCATGCATGCCGTGGTGCTTGTTGTGCTTTCAGAGAGGCTTGAGCATTAAGAGCACCCCGGTGACCCTGGTGATGCCGGACGTCAGGAATAAGTCTTACCTCGTCAACGTGTACGACACGCCAGGTGTGTTCTCTTGCAGCTACACTGTTCGGACCCAACTGTCGTTTTGATATCGATCGCATGTGGCCTGTTCGAAACGTCGCGATTGTCAGGTCCTCATGAGAGTGCAGGAGTTTCCTCTTGATCTGCAGGTCACGTGAACTTTTCGGACGAAGTGACGGCCGCATTCAGACTCAGCGACGGCGCCGTCATCTTCATCGACGCCGCGGAAGGGGTGAGTGACGCGCTCCACACGGCTACGACACGTGGTCGGCACGTGGTCCGCTTCTGCTCTTCTAGCCACGAAGCGTTCAACAAAACGAACTGTGTTGACATCACCGTAAACTGGTCAGACAACAAAGTACTGTGCGGCCGCTTGCAGCGGGCCTGCTTCATGCAGTGAATTGCCGTGCATATTTGCCACAACGCGTCTCAGTGTGTTGTTGTTGGCTCACGTCAGGTGATGCTGAACACGGAGCGGCTGCTGAAGCACGCCGTGCAGGAGAAGCTCGCCATCACCGTCTGCATCAACAAGATCGACCGCCTCATCCTCGAGCTCAAACTCCCGCCCACCGACGCCTACTTCAAACTGAGGCACATCGTCGACGAGGTCAACGGGTTGCTCAGGTAACGTGTCGTTGTTTATGTGACGTCACGAGTTGACGTCCATTCATTCGTCTGAGAACACAAGCTGTAACCAATGACGTTTGTTGCAACGTTTCCATGTCAAGAGAAGAAAACTGAAAGTTGCTGTATCGTGCAAGCGTCGAATGCAGCTGATGTCAGACCTATTCTTGCTCTTACAGTATGTACGCAGAGGACGCAGACGACCTGCTGGTGTCGCCTCTGTTGGGCAACGTGTGCTTCGCCAGCTCCTACTATCGGTTCTGCTTCACACTCAACTCGTTCTCCAAGATTTACTCTGACACCTACAGTGAGTACGGCTCCGTCACTGAACTCGAGCACTTGTTGAACTTACACAGGGACAGAACGCTCGACGCATTCACTGAGAACCGTTCAAAGTTGGTGCGCGCACGCAATCGAAAAAGGGTTCTCAAACTTTCGCTTTTATGCAGACGGGATAAACTACCAAGAGTTCTCCAGAAGGCTGTGGGGAGACATCTACTTCAACAGCAAAACGTAAGTTGCTTTCCTGTCTCAAAATCGTTTGTGAGCAATCCTGTGTTTTGGTTGGCGTACTTGCTCACGTGGTGTTGAGGCTCACGTGATGTGTTCACGTGATGTTGATGATGTTTGCAGGAGGAAGTTCAGTAAGAAAGCGCCCACCGCGAACTCACAGAGAAGCTTCGTCGAGTTCATCCTGGAGCCACTGTACAAAATATTCTCCCAGGTGAGGGACTCAGTGTCTGTTGAATTGTGTTGGAGAAGCAAAGGACAACATACCACTTGTCTGCTGACAGCAGCTTCTGTGAGAAAAATGTACGATGTTTTCTGGAGAAATGAAAGAGGACTCAGTCGGAAAGGAGACGTAGATTGGGACACGTGCATCACAGGCGCTGCGCGCAAACGAACAATTGTTCATCGTGTACCAACGGTGTTGGTGTCGCCCCCAGGTGGTCGGGGACGTGGACGAGTGCTTGCCGCGCGTGTGCGACGAGCTGGGAATTGCACTGACCAGCCAGGAGCGCAAGCTCAACATCCGCCCGCTGCTCAGACTCATCTGCGCCAGGTTCTTCGGCGGATTCTCCGGTAATGTCTGCGCACGCGCAATGACCGTGTCTTTTCCGATGTACGGTCACGCTTGTCTGTCGCGTGTCGAGAAAGTCACTCGTTGTTCCCGGAATCCCTTCAGAAAGAGACGGCGTTGTGAAAACAGTTGATTGAAATGCAGGTTTCACGGGGATGTGCGTGGACCACGTGCCGTCTCCGGGCGACAACGCGCGCAACAAGGTGGAGCACATCTACACCGGACCCATGGACACCGAGCTTGCCGAGAGCATGTGCAAGTGCGACCCCGACGTGAGTCCCTCGGATCGGTACACACCACATGAGTCGGGTGTTGCGTCCATGTGCAGGCCGACCGGGGCTGTGTCTCAGCTGAGAACGCAACACCCATCGACTTGTGCAGTGACGCAACGCAAGGCGCATCTGTTTTGGTCACGCGGTGCTGCGTCACCCAATCGACTGTGCAAGAACACCGGGGTGTGGCGCTTCCATGCCAGTTGGATCTCAATGTCGAACAGTTCGGTTGACGAAACCTTTCGCTTTGTTGTCTGCAAGAGCAATGCGTTTCTTGCCCGTGCAGCGACAAAATGAGGGCTTGTCTTCCGAAGTTTTGTGAAGCTGCATTGCTATTGCTGCGACACGGGTCATCATCCAGACTAGATTTTACAGCATCAAAAATTGACGCCACCAGGGGCCGCTGATGGTGCACACGACGAAGCTGTACGCGACGGAGGACGCGACGCAGTTCCACGTGTTCGGGCGCGTGCTGAGCGGGACGCTGTACGCGAACCGCGACGTGCGCGTGCTCGGGGAGAACTTCTCGCTGCAGGACGAGGAGGACTCGAGACACACGCAAGTCGGGCGCCTCTGGATCTCCGAGGCCAGGTGAGTAGTTTGCGTGTGTGCGTTTCCGGTATGCGTGCAGGGACACGAGGCGTGCGCAGGTCGGGTGCCTGTGAGTGTGTGTGTGTGTGCGTGCGTGCGTGTATGTCACCTGTGTGATTTTTGTGTGCGTGCGATAAAGGAACAATTCGAAAAGCATTCTGTGAAGAAGAATTTGCCTTCAACACTGCGGCTGATTGTCACGTGGGTCCGAGACTGCATCGTGCGCTGGCGGTTTCAGGTACCAGATCGAGCTGAACCGGGTGCCTGCGGGCAACTGGGTGCTGATCGAGGGCGTCGACCAGCCCATCGTCAAGACGTCCACCATCACAGACCCGTCCGGAAACGACGAGGTGGGCGCAACACGGTGCACACTGTGTGCTGATCGTCTGTCGTGCGCTGTGTTGTGGAGATGTCTCCAAATGTACATCAACACAAACTCGCGCCTTTGTCAACGATACGTGTGTTGTCGTCAATGTGTAAAAGGTGGAGTGTCAGGAAAAAAGATTGCTCGCTTCTGTCTGTGCATCGGGCTAAATGGGTTCGCAAACATCAGGGTGATACATACCGTACCGTCTCGTGTATAAGACGCACTTTTTGCCCCTTTTTGAACATCAAAAGAGGGGGTGCATCTTATATATGAGTACAAATTTACTGAATTTTTAATTAACCTTGGTACCAGAAAATGAGACTAAATCTTGGGGTGCGTCTAAAACATGAGTGCCTCTTATACACGAGACGGTACGGTACCTGCGCAAAACAACCTGAGCCGCTGCTGCATCGTGACAGCAGGAAGTGACCTTTACTTCCGGTTCCAGGCGCACATCTTCCGACCGCTCAAGTTCAACACGAGCTCCGTCATCAAGATCGCCGTCGAGCCGGTCAACCCGTCCGAGCTGCCCAAGATGCTCGACGGGCTCCGCAAGATCAACAAGAGCTACCCGCTCGTCACCACCAAGGTGCGCGCGCACGCTGTCACGGGGTTGGGGATTGACGTCCGTGCGTGCTTGTGTTTGTGCCAGCGGACGACGAAGTTTGACGATTGAAGTCGGTTGGATAAATGTGACTCATTGCGGTCGCAGTCAAAGGACCAATTCAAATTGGCCAGTTTTCTGAATTTGACGAATTCGAATGAGACAGGGCCGAAATGTCTTCCACGCTTTGTGTGTGAGATTTCTGTGAGGGTAAATTTAGAGAAGGCGTAGTTCGCCACCACGACGCATCAATGGCACATGGCGGCTGCAGAAGTCCGTTTCCCGCTGCAGGTGGAGGAGTCGGGGGAGCACGTGATCCTCGGCACCGGGGAACTCTACCTCGACTGCGTCATGCACGATCTCAGAAAAATGTACTCGGAGATAGGTAGGTGCAGCCGTCTGTTGTGATGCGATGAATGTGACGCCGAACGCAATTGGTGTTTCGGGTTCTGTGTCTCGATGCTCTACAGCATCAGCGAGATAGAGAAGAGATCGTATCCACACACACACTTTCACCTGTACTCAAAGCACGCACTCATTCCCGGAGGCGCGCGTCAACACTGACCAGTGTTCTGCTTTCTTTCTTGCAGACATCAAAGTGGCGGATCCTGTCGTATCATTCTGCGAAACGGTCGTGGAAACTTCCTCCTTGAAATGCTTCGCCGAGACTCCCAACAAAAAGTGAGTAGAGCCGTGTAAGAGCGGAAGAATTTCGCGCGAGGTTTTCTGTGGTAAATCTATTTCGTGTGAGAGGTTGTCAGCTTTGTCTCCAAATACGCAACAAGTGACTTTGGACCGATGAGAGCACGGGCCAAATGTCGCTTCAAATTCCCAACGGGGGTTTGTGCACCCGTAGAACAACCCCGCCCCGACGGATCGCAGTTGCAACACCTGCAAGACTTTTGTCTGAACAGTTGAAAGGGAACGGCCCGCGGTTCTTCAACGCGTCGTGTTGTTGTTCAACAGAAACAAAATCACGATGATCGCGGAGCCGCTCGAGAAGGGTTTGGCGGAGGACATCGAGAACGAGGTTGTGCAGATCACGTGGCCGCGCAAGCGCCTCGGAGAGTTCTTTCAGAACAAGTACGACTGGGATCTGCTGGCCGCCAGGTCCATCTGGGCGTTCGGCCCCGACGCGACGGGACCCAACATCCTCGTGGACGACACGCTGCCGTCTGAGGTGTGTGTGTGTGTGTGTGTGAAAACATAGTTTGAACGGCAGTTTGTACAAAGGTCCTGAACTCTGATTGATTGGTGATGAAACGTAACAGGGTGTGTTGTTTTTTTCTTCGTCCCAGGTTGACAAGGGTTTGCTGAGCTCGGTGAAGGACAGCATCGTGCAGGGATTCCAGTGGGGAACCCGCGAGGGGCCGCTCTGTGATGAACGTGAGTGCATTGCGTGTCTGTGAGTGTGTCTGGCTGACACGAGACTGTTCGCAACACAAGGGTGTGCGCAGTCAATAGGCACAATGTTTCCGAGGCCATTGAAAATTTTGTGTGATGAGGTGACAAAGGGACATCACGTAATGTGTGTGCGGTGCTCTCACCACGTGATTTGTGCGCCATACTAACACGTGTGACTTGCATCACGTGACTCGTCCGTCTCGCCGCAGCGATCCGGAACACCAAGTTCAAGATCCTGGACGCGGTGATCGCGGGGGAGCCGATCCACCGCGCGGGCGCGCAGATCATCCCGACGGCGCGCCGCGTCGCCTACTCGGCGTTCCTGATGGCGACGCCGCGCCTCATGGAGCCCTACTACTTCGTCGAGGTGCAGGCGCCCGCCGACTGCGTGTCCGCCGTCTACACCGTGCTCGCGCGACGGAGGTGCGTCAGTCACTCAGTGCGAGTGGTGTTTCTTTTTGTGTCGTGTTCGATTCCACTCGCCCAAGCTTGATTGAGTTGAACTCTGGTCCGAAACAAGTGATCGGTAGGCCGAAGCTCTGCCTTCCGACTCTGGGAAATGTTCTTTGACTTTGCGCTGCGTCTCTTCAGGGGTCACGTGACGCAGGACGCGCCGGTGCCCGGGTCCCCGCTCTACACCATCAAGGCGTTCCTGCCCGCCATCGACTCGTTCGGCTTCGAGACGGACCTGCGGACGCACACGCAGGGCCAGGCCTTCTGCCTCTCCGTCTTCCACCACTGGCAGGTCAGTCTCACCACTGCGTCCACAGGGAAAACGGCCACGTGATGCACGGTTCACAGCTGTGTCCAACTGAACTGAAAAGACGTACAGGGTGGGGGCAGGGCTATCAGTTCCTCAGTAAACTTCTGGACGACAGATCGGTTCAAAACAACGTGTCACAGGCGCTTTGTTGCCACTTTTGTCCACACTCACCTGCTGCTTGATCTGCAACTGCTCCTTGTTCTTTGTCTCTTCTGTTTTCGGGGGAAACGTCACTGCCCTGAACGTCTTGTCCATTTTCAAGATTGCTATACGAGGCAGGAGCCTCCGGCGGTTTGTGTTTGGTCTGAGAGAACTGAACAAAATCCCGCGGTGCGGAGGCGGGGATTACGTACATCCTGGTTTCTATTTCTGGACGAGGTTGAAAACCGGGCAATGTTCTGTTGTCACACGTTGAGCAATGACAAACGGGGGCGCTGCACCGGAAACAGTTGATGGCCGGAAGTGACTCACCGGAAACAGCTGATGGGTTGAAGTGCCTCACCGGAAGCGCGGTGCATTGTTGCAGATCGTGCCCGGCGACCCGTTGGACAAGACGATACAGATCCGGCCCCTGGAGCCGCAGCCGCCGACGGCGCTGGCGCGCGAGTTCATGATCAAGACGCGCCGGAGGAAGGTGAGCAGCGCCGTACATCTGCGAATCCGTAAATCTGCCGTCCAAATGGAGCGCGCGTCAAAAACCGCGCGAGCGAGCGAGATTTATGTCCACAGAGAAAAGGCTGTAAATAAGCGCAGATCAGCCTGAGATTTCAATGCAGCTGCACTGATGTTCACGACGGGTCTCTTGCAGGGACTGAGCGAGGATGTGAGCATCAACAAGTTCTTCGACGACCCCATGTTGCTGGAGCTGGCGAAACAGGACGTGATGCAGACGTCATACCCGATGTAGCGGGATGAGGAACCGTGAAACGTCACGTGATGAGGAATCGTCAAACGCCCTGCATTTGTTGAGAGACCTGAAGCTGTGCGGCGCGTGGTTCGTGTGGAGGGACGTTGCAGGAGCGGAGCTGCAGCTGCAGCGCCACCTCGGGGCTCGTTCCGCCGGAGCGACGCGTCAGCGCCGCTGTCTCGGGATCCGTCGTGTCTCTCGAAAAGTTGTACATTTCGCACTCGTGTCAACAAAAAATAAAGTGAGCGGAAAAAAAGGAAAAGACGGATTCCTTTGTCTTTGAACGATTGTTTGATTTGAAATGTTTTCGTCGTGAGCCATCGATTGCCGGTAGATTGGTTGAATCGTAAAAATGAAGTCCCTGCTTGAGAAGGACCTCTTTGGGGATTACGGTTTGATATCGCAGGGAGAATTTTCAAGGAAAAACAGAACTCGTTTTCTGTGGAGTTCATTGCAAAGCCGGCGGGCTCTGTGCCATCTGGAGAGACAGATCAGACAACGCAACTTATTCAGAGCTGCGATCGAGAATTCAAAGGAGCGGAGGTAAAGTGGCTGAAACTTGTCGAGCAGGGAAAGTGCATCAGGGGGCGTCGTCCGGAGGCGCGTCGTGAATGGGGATGACGCGACACCTGCAGCAGCGCGGCGCATCTGCGCGGAGGGAGGGAGGGAGGGGCGCCTCCGCTTCTGGAGTCAGGCCTCCAAACAATGCGCACGAGTCTGAACTGAAACAAAGCAAAGTGAAATTCACCCTCATCCCGAAAAAGGAACACAACAAGGATGTTATGTTCACACAGTCTCAGTGTGTCCGCACCGCCTTCTGGCCTGTGCGCCGGAGTTGCTGCTGAAACCCAAAATTCTTTACCCAAGTAATTGGCTTTGTGTTTCTGGCAAAGCGCTTATCTTTGGTCCCTTGAACTCGTCCATTGAACTGTTTTCCTTCGTTTTGTTCAGACCAACACTCGAGAATGAAACAGGTCAAAAATGGAGATGTCATGGACAGGATTGAAAAATGCAAGGCAGATACGACCATTGTCTTCAGTTCTGCAGGTCCCCGCAGTGAGGCGCGCTCCGAGACGCGGGGTCAGCGCCGTTTCTGCGCATCTGGTCCGCGCGCCGCAGAGCGCGTTATCTTCCCCTGTTCGGAGCCGCCTGAGACCACGCTGCATGGCTGCTCTCCTCCCTCGGGTGAAAACCAGCAAATGTAGAGCTTACTGCGCAACATCCATTGCAGAGCAAAGCGTCTTGACTTTCCCAGAAACTTGCAGGAACTTTGGTGCAAACACATTTGGTCACGAGGGTCGCCTTCTTAATCCGTTCTCAAAATCAACTGAAACTTTGGTTATTAATTGAGTATTGATTTGGGCGCATTAAAAGGCGCCGGTCGGCAGGATGCGCCTACAAATAGCTGCGGGACATCTCGACCAGGTTTGACAGCTTTTCATAATGCCCCGCATCCGGCCTGGAATGGAACGGCCATGCATCATCCACGCTCCGTGCGTTGCGTCGCGCAGGCCGACGCCTGGTTCACATCAGACGCGCACGCGTTCAATCGTGCATTGCGTCGTGAGCTGAAACAGGTCTTCAGTTCGTGCAGAAACGCAACACAAGGCACATACAGTGTGAATCCAGCTCTTGGGTGCCAAACACCGCCGCCATGCAGAGAATGCTCGCTTCCAGAAAGGTCCTTTGCGTGCACGTAATTGAATCGAACGAAATGTTTGTTTTCTTTGCAAGAAAGGTCAAAGTTGCTGCAAACCTGTTTTGAAATTAGGCTGCTGCATGGGCTTGATCGCGAGACTCCTGGCGCAGTCGCACCGACCCACTCCGCGCTTCCCAGGTGAACTCCATCAAACGTGCCGGAACTAACTCGGTAGCGCACGTTCCTTCTCTGCCTCCAATGCAGAAACTAATGCAGAGGAATTCTTGGTGGCCATTCCATGCCCCCTCCCCACAAAAAGCGAATTCGTGTTTTGTCTCCACGTCAACTTTCAATTTGTTTTTCTTCAAATTGAAAACGCCCTGGTTGAAATCCAAGCGGCAAGTTGTAGGTGGAAATAACAGAAGAATTAAATTGCCACGTGAAAGGGAGAAAGTCGAACGCAAGGAGAAAGGTAATCAAATGAGTGGTTGACAGGAAGTCTGCTCCTCTCGTTGCCATGGAGTCAGATCCACTTTCGGCGCGTTCGCCACGTGCCGCGCCAATTGAGGGAGAGATTCTTCTCGGATGTTGTGAAATATTACCTGTTTTTCTCAAGTCAAGATTCGGAAGAACATCGACCTTTTCTCTGCAATTCCACTGCAGTGGTTGTTCATCTTTCGGGGCACAACTTTGCAGCGGAGCTTTGGCTTCAGAAGCAGCAGGGAGAAGATTCTCTCTCGTTTGTAGTCAGCGTCCCGACCTTGGAGGAAGAGATAGTGTCGGCAGACAAGAGGACACCAGGGGAAGCGTATGTGTTCAACCTTCCAGAAACCGAGGACATGGTTCTGCCATTAGGAGACGGAGTTAAAGCGCAGTTGACTTGAAGGGCTGAAGCTGGCCTTTCTATCCATCCGTCGGCCGTGTCGAGACCAGTTGAGCACAAGTAATGAAAATTTCAACTGCTGTTTTGATCACGAAGACAAAGATCAAAGTTTGCAAGAGAAGATTCACCTCGCTGTCCTCTGAAGATTGGCCTCACGAAACCGCGCGGCCTGTTTTGAACAGATTCTGACCGAGAACGAAACCTCGGCTGGTTTCATGTGTTTCAGTCCCGTTTCGGCACTTGGAATTGTGAGCGGACAAACTTGTATGTTTTCTAGGGGAAGGGGGAGAGGGGAGTTCAGGTTCTTGTTTTGTCCGGCATAGACAGGTGAGGTCTGGGGTTTGGTCGGAACCTCGGCTTCGGCATTGCTCGCGGCATTAAATCATCCTCTCCTAATCCGAGAAGTTTCGCATTTCTTCGCAAAGAGCTATTAATCAGACGTCTTAAGTGCAGAGCCACAGCCGCTGGCATCAAAATTGAAGAAGCTCTCTCTCACTTTTAGCTGTTAAGAAATCCATAGCCAACTTTTCAGTGATTGATGCAAAAACTCAAGGTTGAGACGACGAAGGGGTTTTTTTTCAAGGCAAGAAAAACTTCACAGCAATTGTCATCAAGAAAAGGCATCTTTGAACAAACAGGCGAAGATTCCACTCTCTTTTGAATGTTTATGATGCAACTCTGGAGAGCCAGGATTTTTGCATTGTGTGCGTACATGGGGCGTGGTCCGCACAGGGCCTGCCTTCCGACGACGCATTGGTGTGCACAGACCCATCGCGCTCACGTATTCAGGAACACCATACAGTCTGCAGGAATGAACCCTGACTCCACCTTTGTCTACTCAAGTTGTATCTTGTGACTGTGATCTCTACTCTTTGTGTTGCACCTGGGTACAGCTTTTCCGAGTGTCGGGTCGTGACCAGGTTCCTCCTCCGATCAACTTTCCAAGAAGGTTCCTTCAAGGTTCCTTCAAGTCAGTCACTTGACGCAGTCAGATCAGATGAGAGCATCACGCCGGTGAAGTCTCCACAACTGCATGCTGACATGCATTTGAGCAGAACAAACATGGTGCACGCACATGTGCGCGGAGGACAGCAACACGTGTGGACACGTTCTGAAGAAGACGGGGGTTCTCACTCTGCACAAATGCTGCTTGTGAAACAGGCCACTTTTCGAGAACTGACCACGCAAAGGAGTGCGTGAAGGAAACAGGAACTTGAAGAGGTGAGGTCCTTTGAGGGCACACGGCCACACGACGCACGCAGACAAAACTGTGAGAACCTGCACCACATGCACACGTAGTGACACGACGGTGGTACGTACTGTACCGACGGTGACGTCGGCGGGGATGAGGTGGCGGCGGCACGGTGGCTGTGCGCGCGGGGAGGCGGCGGATGGGGTGGCGGCGGCAGTGACTGCAACAGAGCGCGGGCAATTCGGATTCTGCCTGCGCATTCCCATATTCACACCTCCCCGCGCAGCACACTTCCTTTTCATTGTGCGACACCGCGGCGCTGATTACAGACCTCGATCGCCCAGCATCAATCACCCACTAATCTAATCAACCATTCCTCACGCAGAACCCGGGAAATGTGCGTTTTCAACGTGCGTTCGTCAACATGGAAATTCTTCACCTCATTAGGTGATTAGAGGTGGGAGGGGAAAACAACGGCGTGGTTTGAGCCGAGTGATTTGGGGGGGGGGGCGTTTGTTTGGCTGTGGAACTGTTTTGTGGTTAACTGAGAGAAGAGGAAGTGTGGGATTGCTGTGCGTGGAAAGGCTCTGTTGGCTGCACGGCTCAGGCGGATCCAGGATCGGGTCAAGAGACTCCATGAATGGACGACTCAGAGTCATTCCAACAAACACATGGGCTTGAGGAAACAAAACGGAGGTTTAGCAAATACGTCCGGTCCTTTTCCGACGTGCCCCAATTGCCAGATCGGTGACACAGATACCATTTGGTCACTGGTCATTGGCTCTCAATGTACAATTGAGTTTTCTGGACCACCGATCTGGCAATTGGGGCACCGCACGTTTGAAAATGAAGTGCTTGCTAAACCTCGCTAAAGTGTTTTTGGGGGCAACACGCTTCAGAGGTGAGGATGCCCACACCGATAGGCTCCTGGGTGCGCTGACTCTGCAGAGTAGACCAGGTGTGCGAAGATCCAGGGTTCTTGGAGACGCCGGGGGAGGGGTGACGCCCACGAACCCACCGTGAGACGTTCAAATCGTTCAGGGGCTTATTTCGTTCAGACCTGCCTCGAGGAGTGCGCCCCTCCTTCCCTATCGCAGCCTAGTGCTCGATCTTGTCATCACGCTTGATTTTTGCAGAGGCTTGGAGACTTGGGGTTTGTTTGCACTCCAGATTGAGCGGGATGGCAGTGAGAAACTCGGCCAAAAGGCTCCTTTGGGCCTCCACTGTGTCTGACACGGAGATTTCACCTCGTTCCGTTGAAGATCACAGATCTTCTGTCGCTTTGACTCGGAGGAAATGGAAGTTTTGTGATCCTTGAGAACCGTATTGGGAGTTGAAGGCGCGCGGAACCAGGATCGCTGGAAGGGGCAACTTGACCCTGACTCGGTTTCGACCCATGTTCTTTTCTCCAACCACGGAAACATGTTGCAGACGTGAATGGTGGTGGGACAAATTAATTCGTTTTTGTACGACCTTGGCCCGACTCCCCTGGATCCGCAAGTCGCGTCAGCCCAAAATGGCCACTTCTGTGTGGGCTGTCCCGGCATGTCGTGCGCTGCTCCCCAGTCAACGTCTCCCCCAGCAGAAATGTATCCACCGCAGGTAAAGGCAAAGCTGCTGGAACAATTAACTTCAAATTATTTACCAATTTCTGCTTTCACAAAGAACATTCAATCAACGTGTAAAAGGCAAAAATTGACAGCTCCATAACAATGTAAAACATAAACCGCTTCAGGCGAGGCACACAAAGACGCATTCTTTTTGTCAATCGCAGGTCTGTGAGTGATGTTGTTCAGCACGCCGTTCCTCACTCATTTATTCTGAGGCAGAATCCACGTCACACGCCCCGAAGAGGCTTCCACCTCCATTTGGCAGAAGCTTCAAAAACAAAACACAAACGTTTCCCACTCCCCAGGTGTGAGCTTGGAAGTTCAACACATTTCTGACATCCAGAGTGAAGTTTTGCACAGGTCCAATCGAAGCTGGTACGTAACTGTTAAAGTTGTTGTTGAATGAAGAATTTCCAGTCTTTGGCCGAGCTGCACGCAACTCCCGTCCACACCCCGGTTTGCAGGCAAAATGGCGAGAACCGAAACATTTCCAACACCCCGACGGACAAACCTCAGCCGATCCACTGCCATGGTAGCGTGGTGGCCATTTGGGCAACTCAGAAGTTCGTTTGAAAAATGAAAGTAAGCAAATTCGAACTTGATATTGCAAGTTCGCAAAATTCCCAAGTCTTGCAATGACTGGCAAACAAAAGACCGGGCATAACTTTGGCTTTACTTTCTTTTCTCTCCATGATTCGAAGGACGTTTTCCCCAATCTCTTCATTTCGTCAGGCCCAGTTTGCGATCACTGCTCTTGAGAGGATGAAAAGACTGAACGTGGAAGGTCCGCGTCAGAAGCCGAACCCTGCAGCGGGTCAAGGGTCGAGGTGGAGCGGAATTTGTACCGTCCAAGAGTGCGTCGACCGGTAGGTTCTCCTCAAGCACACGCAGTTGGGCCAAGGCACCTGGGTTGTTCGGAACCTCAAGCGTTTTCACCAAAAAAAATGGATCGTGCGTCCCCTCTTTGAACGAGTCATCTGGGCTGCGTGATTCAGAGTCCCAGGACGCATGTTGTGCAGTGGCATCCAGAGCAAACCCGGCTCGAGTCCACGTTGTTCCGGTTCGCCTGCTGTGAACGTGGAGAACACGAAGACACCGCCGTCACAGAGGAAGCGCACGCTTCCGTTTCAGTCCATGTCGACCAGTGATCACAGAGAAAGCGCCATGAACCTTGCATGAGGTCGTCCTTTATTGTCGCGTGTGGATTTCTAATGCCCGTTTGCCGTGATCCCGGCGAGTGTCACACCTGTTGTCGAGTCGCTCTTTTGTCTCGGTGGAAAACTGTGTTTGTAGAGCTTTGTCGGCTCTTGATCCACAGACAACAATCAAGAGATGCATTGCGCTTTGTTTTTGTTCCCTCTTCCCCTCGTTTTTACCATTAATTGTCTGGTTTTACAAGTAAATAAATGGAGGCGCGGTTGACAAACATCACTTTCTCTTTTGAGAGTTGATTGATTGATTTTTTTGTCAACCACTTCGGTATTCTTTGAATCTGAAAGAGAGATTCCTCCTCAGCGCGCGTGTGTGCGCAGATCGGTCCTGAATCCAGCACCTCCGCAATCTTCATTGTTCTACGGAAACACGCGGCGGCGCTTTTGTGCGGCGGACGGCGGGAGCGACGCGCGCCCCGAGATTGATGACGGCGGGTAATTGCAATTAGAGATCACGGACTCGGCGGGGCGCCGAGCGTTCCGGAGGGGAGCCGCGCGCCGCCGATAAACCTCCACTGTTATTTACACTCCACCATTGTTCCCTCCTTTGTGTGGGTTCGACAGCGTTCGAAAACATGCACATGGCAGGGGCGAATCCAGGTTTGAGTCAAGAGGCCCTGACCCTCAAATGAGAGGGCCAAGTGGAAAATGGCAAAACTGGCGCGCAAGTGGAAGGCGTCGAGCCACCAGGACCCACCCGTGCCGGCTCCCCGAGAACCACTCCAGCCCTTTCCCCCTGGAATCACCACTTCCCACTCTCCTGGAACCCCCTGCTGATACCCTCCCTCAACTCCTGTCCTTTCTGCTACACCCACCTCTGCTCGCTCCGGTAGAACTGCCCCTGCTCCCTCTCTAAGAACCGCTCCGGCTCACTCCTCTGGACCCACCCTCGCCTGGACCCGCCCCTCCTCGGTACTTGCTCCTCATTGTTGTTGCCACCGTTGCAGGTTCGATAGCAAAACAAATACACGCTATTTTCCGCACAGCTCTCTCTCTCTCTCTCCACCTTTCAACAGAAGAGACAAGGACGCATTCATCTTCACATTTTGTGGGGAAGAATGGAAGCTTCCTGCTCCTTGGGATGTCATCTCTGCAGTGAGATAGAACGCTTCCAACGATCTGTGCGTTTCCCATGAATTCGTGACACAGTGCAAGTCTGAGATCGCACGCTGCAGGCACCATGCATTCATGAAACTTTTTCACCTTGGCAGCAATGATGACAAAGACTGTGCCACGGTGTTGAAAACAACAGTTCCAGATCCACGTACAGCACACATACTTGAATCTGTGCACGTATTGAAGTTCCTGTCTGTACCAAGAGAAATGTTTGTACGTTTTTGCAGATCCATGGGAAAAGCACCAGTGTCGCAGAGTCAACCAGCCAGGAAAACAAAAGCGTGTGCGAATCACCCATTGTACGATTTCCGCCTTGCACACACGACCAAAATATGAAAACACACAACACGCACACACACGAACACACGTACGAATTTGAAGCACATTGTCTGGAAGTGAGAACTTTTGCAGTCTTGAATGACCACTGACAATGAGGTCACACAGGGTCCTTTTCCAGGTCGGTTCGTCTGTATCAGACTTCGCGTTTTCTTTGTGTTATTTTGTGGACGAATGAAGTGTTTTTCAAAAAAATTATTCGTCTGACGTTTCTGGTTCTGGTTTCGCGTATTGCAGCGCTGCCACACGGTTGGAGCTTTCTGCGGAACAGCCGGAGCCACACAGAAGCCTCTGACACACCCAGTGCTCAATATTGTCGAAGACTCGCCTTGTTCTTCAATTCCTGGTTCTGTGTTCAGAGTGTCTGCCTCGCTTCCTTTTCTTTTTCCTTTTGCTGTTCTTTTGTCAATGCTTGAGTCGATGCCTGCGTGGCCGTATTCACACTGGATGCGGCAACAGACGCGCCTCTGGTCACAAACACCACCTGCAATGATGCAGCTGGGGCCTCTTGACATTGAGAGGAACCACACATGTATCCGTGGTGTATCCACTGTGAAGCGCCGCGGCCTCAGTTCACACCTGCTTGTTCCTTCTCAGAGGCGGATACCAGATGTGGTCGGGGGCCTGTCCCGCGGGGAAGGTGATTCAAATCTCGAGAAACTCAACACGCCCTTGTGGTGACACACACACACACACACACACACACACACACACACACACACACACACACAGAGGATGGAACACTCTTTTCGGAGTCCTTCCGGATCTGCTGCTGTTGCTGATTCCTTCTGACAAACTGCCTTGTGTGGAAACCCTCCATTTTGCAACAGCATGCACGAAGAGCCTTGTTACCACAAGGAATAATTTGCTGTCATTTCGCACTGGGAGTAGTGAGTACATCATTGCTTCTAATTGGGTGGGTAGATCAAGGGCTGCGGTGTGATTTCTGACGAGCCGGCTGCGGCAGTGCGCGGCGTCGCCGAGGCTCCTCCGGATTCCGTCCGGACTCTCACCGTCCTGCTTTGATTTGTCGCTTCAACCATGTTTTTCCGGCTGTTTGTCTTTTTCTCAGAGGTCTTTGTTTTGACTTGGCGGTACACACACACACACACCATTCTGCGTCCGGAAACGTTCGTCCTCGTGACGAGCACTTGTGTTTTGACCCAAAGGATCCCCTGTTGTCTCTTGGAACGATGAAGCAAAATTTTGAGGTACGAGTAAAGGGGTTTTCACGTAGCTGACGGCGTCAAGTTTTTCTGACGCATGCGTCATGTTTTTTGACACTGACGGCGGGTTTGTTTTCACGTTGGATGTAACATCGACGTCAACTTCAAAAACTTCAACTTTGAAGTTGACATCGATGTCAACTTCAAATCGGTACATATGTTATCAATCATTGTTTTTCAATGTATGATGGCAAGACTTGACACGTGTGTCAAAGAACGGTCTGCACCGATTTTTGACGCATGCGTCAAGGCATCAGGGACCAGTTGAGGTACCAGTCGAGGATAGCAACATGGAAGCAGACGATCAAAAAAATTAAGATTTGTACACAGATTAGTCTCTCAGAGGGTTTTTCCACCCAGGATTTGTACACAATGCGTGCATCAAGAGTGCGTAGAGCAATTTTTGCCTATGTT
>JAAUXT010015902.1_pt1 | contig 18602 bp, 24 predicted proteins | sample 7278171 | NCBI WGS metagenome assembly JAAUXT01 (sample SAMN14350112, study PRJNA611818) | marine sediment metagenome | isolation source: surface marine sediment (1.8m) | place: French Polynesia: Moorea | collected 2018-08 | reverse complement strand
TTAATGAGTTGTACCAAACATATTTATATGGCACAGGAAGTTTTCATTTTTGACCAAACACAAAGATGTACGGTCCTCCAATCGGTCTGTTTTGAGACGGTCCTCGTACATCTTTGTCTGACTTCCTCACATCCAAAACAAAAAGGGCAACTGTTGCAACTTCACAGCCCGACACGCCATTGTGTTCCGTCCGTGCTGCAGAAGTATGAGCTCGTAAAAGACCAGACGAAGGGAAGATTCCACGCGCAGAAATCATTTCAAATGGATGCGAATTGCAATGGTCAAGTGTCCTGCTGGAAACTGTTTTTCTCTGACTTGGTTCATTAAAATCTAGGCAGGAGAAGCCCCATGAGACCAAACTTTCCATCACAGGCAAGGAACCGTTGTTTGGTTAGTAAACCACAGGACGGGCGAGGTCATTATCTCCTCCGAACGTTTGATGTATTCTGTGCCATTTATTCGCAATTACCTCAGAATGTCCGGGGCATAACACCTCTCAAACCATTCAATTTATTCGAAAAAGGGAACATTATGTAAATTCAACAAAGACTGAGATTTGAGTGAAAGACGCAAATGCATTTGGTCGCTGGTAAGTGGAGAATTAGTTGAGCAAACACATTTAAATGTTGTGATGGGCAGTACTGAGGTTCAAACTCTGTAGTTCCTTGTGAAAGGGAAGTCCGTTCTGTGTTTGGAGTTTGGAGCGAATTTCCAAGAGGCATGGACACACACACACATACACACTCTCTCTCTCTCTCTCTCTCTCTCTCTCTCTCTCTCTCACATCTTTCCATGTCTGTCTGTCTGTCTGTCTGTCTGTCTGTCTGTCTATCTGTCTCACTTTTTCGTCACAGTCTTGATGAGGACGGAGACAGAAAGGAGGGCAGCTTCTGACAAAACCAAATGCGAGAACGCTGTTTTTGAGAGTGCAACGGAATGTTGGTCATGTGGCCTGTTTTCCACAAGAAGAATGGTCAGCGGGTTGCAGCAGTCATGCAAATGAAAGTGATTCATGGAGAGCCAAAGCATCTCGGTTTCACAAGAGGCTTCTTCGCAACAGAAGAACTGGACATCATAACAGGGGGTCCTTGTGCCTCAGGACAATTGGCGCTGTCAGAAAGAAAACCTCACTATGGGGGTGTTGAAATCAAGGCTCAGTTTGCTGAGACCACAGTTTCCTTCACGAGTGAGGCCTTCGTCTCAAATGTGGCCGAAATCTGTTCAGTGTGTTCAACAGAAAACGTTGATCTTGAGCGCAGTTTTCGTGCAACTTCTGTTGAACTCGAGTATCTTTGGTACAAAGTCACCGGTCAGTGAGTCCAATGTCTGGACAGTGATAGTCGAGACCCGCTGTACTATGGGAGGTTGTGTTAATTAAAATTCAGGGAGATAACAGGATAGGGCGAACTGATGAGGTCTGCGCCCTGTAATCAGGCTCCATTAGGTATGCGCTCACTCAGAGACGCTCGGCCCACTCGGTGGAGGCCATGCTGCGGATCCAACAAAAGGATGATCTTCGACTAAAAAGGCCAAATCATACAGCATCTTGTGTAGAAAATGAACTTCGTTCTCTTTTCAACCTCACTTTGTCAAGCCAACCCTCCTGTTGCACCTGCAGATGCCAGTTCAGAAAGAAGCTTCAAGTCGCACAGTGCCCAAGAGAGCGGTGGTGATCAGTCGGCTCTGTGTTCACTCTCTGGAGCCGCCGGCACTTTTCCTTTTGAGGATTCTTCATCTTAAACCATAAAATGCAAAAATCGGAACCTGTTTCTTAGCAGTGTTGTTTTTCCCATGCTTTTGGAATGACTATTACCAGAAGCCTTGAGCTTGCGGAGATGGTGCCCACAGGCCACTTGTCATAATCAGTGTAATGAAATGTAGAATTTTAATAAGGTGGAATGCATAAAGAATCCCGGGCTGTGTGCTGTGCTGACTGTGACCAGTGTAGCGAGGCGGCCGCGGGGCGCGGCTCGGTCCGGCGCGGCTCCCGCTGCAGGCTGTGCGCTCGGGCTGCAGGACGCCGCGTCGCCGCCTCTTCTCTCCGTGCCTTGTGCTCTCCATGCAAATCTCCTCCCCCCCCCTTCGTCCCGCAAATCACCACTCACGACCAAGCTGCTCTCGTGTTTACGTACACCTAATATCCTTGGTTTTGTTGTGCGAACGTTGCGCCCCAGGCAGAATAAAACAAATTGAAAACAGGAAAAACTTTTCGAGGGCGTCAACGTTGCAAAAGTCATTTGTTTGACTCCTAAAAATTGCTCACCCAGCTGCAATGGAAAATCGACAAGCTCTGTAACAGTGAGTACCGTATTGACGAACGTCTGACATGACCGCCCATTGTTTCAAGGACACGAGGCATTGTTCCAAAGACGATTGACTTTTCATAAGCCCTGCTGCTTGTAGCGTATCAGCGTATTATGTCAGGCATAAGTACGGCTTTCCATGTCATCCCCATAGAACTGCTTGTCCCCTGCTGTCAGGTCCTCAAAACCGTTACTTATGGGCTTTTCGAAATGACAATTTCGTTTCCTCTCTGAAAAGTTAATCAACGAGTTGCTAAAAGGGGAAAATTTAAACGACCTGATGGGAGGAAAGTTTCTCTTTTTCAATGGCATCTAATTTCTCTTGGAATATTCCACTCCAGGGTCAGAACAATTGTCAAATTTGACAGCACGGCACTTGTTGAATACACCGGGGAAAGGGACAATTTCAAATGTGTGAGAACTGCAGTTTGGGGGAAATTCGTTGGTGAAATGGGATGAAGAAGAGTACCTGAAGATGACTGAGACGAAACTTTTGTTTGGTGAAGCAACAAAACAAAACAAAGAACGGGTCCAGGACAAGAAGAGACGCGAACGCTGCATATCAAGAGGTTGATTACAAATGCAAAGTGAAGACATTTGAAAGTCTGGAGGCCGTTAGGTTGGAAATTACAGTAATGATCAAGGAGCCTGAGGAGCTGCGGTCCCTTCTCTGGACGGTGCGACATACGCGTAACTGCGGCCGCCCGCGGCACCGCCGCTTCTTCATAAACAGCTACTGGTCGCCTCAAGCTCATTCTTTATTAATTTCGTCTTTTAATTCCATTTGGGGAAAATTCCTTAAAAATCAGACATCCATTGAAAAAAGAAAGATGTAAAGATAAAGTTTTTGTCTTTGATGCGTGTTTTCCCCTCGGGGAAGGTTTGGCAAGATAGTTAATTTGAAAACAAACAGAGGTCGGGGGCACCCGTGATTAAAGCAAGCAGTTTTGAATTGGGTTTGGTATTTGCTGGAGGTTTGGATGGGAGGATCAAAGGATAGAGTAATTAAACACTTTGCTTCGTCTTGACTTTTCAAGTTTCAAATGCAGCGTTTGGCTACGGGATGCTCAACGTTTGTACCCTGCAGGACAGAAGCGCGAATGTTGTCTCGTGTTGGTTTTGTGTTTTATGCGCAGACATTTTCAAACTTCCTTCACACCAGACAGACAGATAAACAGACAGGCAAATTGGCAAACATTCTAATTCGGCGTTCTCTGTGTTCTTCTTGCAGGCCGCAACACTCACGCAGTGCAGACTTCTGGCAGCGGGCTGGACCCGGACTCGCCTGACAGCGGCATCCGCAGCGCCACTCCCGGCTCGTCCCTCGCCACGAGCAACCGCTCCAGCCCGGACACGTCGGGCGAGACCCTCCCGCCGTCCGTCGCCCCACACTTCGCACACTGGCCCCCACCCCGCATCCCCGACCTTGGCATGTCACCCTATCTGCATTCACCCTACCCGACTGCGTCCACTCCGTTCCATCCTGTGCTCTTCCCCAGCAGGTCGCCCTACTCAGCGCTGGGGTCGCCCACACCTGGCCATCCTCACCACCGCGTATTCCCCGGCCTTCTACCTCCAGCTCATCTGCAGACTCCGCCAAACCCTTTCCTTCCGCGTTCACTCGCAAGCCCGTCTCCCATTGGGCCCAGCGCCCCACTCACGTCGCATGACCGCGTCTCGCCGCCGGCTGTTTCGCCCCTTCATTCGCACAGTACGCCACTGTACCCGCCGCCTCTGCCGCCCACCGCCCGCTCCCCCATCTCGCCCAGTGGGGCGTTTCTCAAAACGCCGTCGCCTGTCCTCAAACCGTCTCCCAAACCAGCTCTGCCCAGCACGGGCGTCTGGCCTCCGCCGGTAAGGAACGCACAGTGAACGATCCAATTGCGGCAATCGAATTCATTGAAGCTGATTTTGCGCTTTGTGGAACATATCTGACCAAGCACGATCCTTCAAGTCTCAAGGACAAACAGTACAATTTAGAATCCATTTTATTGTTCAAACTCTCTCTCTCTCTCTCTCTCTCTCTCTCTCTCTGTGAAAGAGAGATTTACAGAAAGAAAGGTGTCTGGGCACACGGCGTGAATTCAGTTATTATCTTTGCAGATGGCTGTACCGAGTCTGGAGACTGTGAACGGCGGATTCGGCATCAAGAACCCGCTGCTGGCCAACAGTCGGCTGCAGCAGGCGCTGTCCACGCAGGAACTTGGTACGTATCCCACTCTTCTTCTTCTCTGCTCCTAACTTGATCAACACATAAATGTTTATCTCAAAGGAAAAGCGATGATTGCAAGTCCAGCACATTGAGCAGGCAACAGTTTTTGCCTTGAAAACTCTGTGCTCGCTGAGAACACGAGACGTGCCAGAAGAAAGATGCATCTTGTTCGGTGGGGACTTTAACGCCAGAATGTGAGACCAGGTGCCTTGCAACAGAGTCCCAAGGAGAGCATGCGAAACGTTACAACACGGTCAGACGCTGAGTAATGAAAACACGCCTCGGGACGCGCAGAAAATGTCTTGCACTTTGCATAAATTTTGCACCGTGAAAATTTCTGACAAATTTACGAATTACATGTGTCGAAAAGAGCAAAGCTTGTGGCCCGTGATATCGTGTCTTGTCTTCAGAGCTGCTGCTTTTGCGCTGAATCGCTGCGTTTTGTAAAACTTTGCACACCACCATATGGCCCCTCACTTCCTTGGTTTGAGTTCCTCTTGCACCGACTGACTTTGTAAAAGTGACAAGCTCAATTGCAATAACTGTCTCGGGGTCAGTGTTTGTATATTGGCTCAAATCGTCGCAAATTGGCCGGTATGCGAGGGGAGGAAGCGCTGATGAGCGCCGGACGTGGAGCCGCAGATGTGCGGGGTGATAGCGGCGGTGGCGCAGGACGGGCACACAATGCGCCCGGAGAGCTCCGATCACAGCTCACGACCTGATCAACCCGCACCCACTCAACTGGCACGCACTGTCACAGGGTCCACTCTGGGGCAGCCTTCACTCGCACTTTGGGTTTCCGCGTGGAACTACGTTTCTTGCATGAAAGGGACCCCACTCAATGCTTTTCATTTCCCAAAGCAAAACATTCTGAATCTGACACCTTGCAGGTTTGTTTTGGCATTTGTGCAGTGTAAATATTTCCCATCTCAGTTGGAATTAAAACAGAAGCAGAACACAATTGAATCCACATGCAGTTCCTGAGGGTCTGATCTGAGCGAGTCCGAGTTGCCACCCTGACTCCGACCAAGACAAGTGCGAAAAACTGAACGAACCTGTGAAATGATCTTGTACCGAAGGAACTCGCACAATAGAAACCTGAGCAACTGGAAAATTACTGTTATCATTGGCTTTAGTTATAAGCAGGTGTAAATATGCAGGTGAATGGGGGCTGTTATTACAGTTTCCTGTCATATTGTGCGACTGTCCTTGTGGTGGACCTTGTACTGACAGTGAACCGCCTCAGTTGATGTGCATTTGACGAGAGTTTGTGTTGCTCGTGAGCCAGCGAAAGTTGCAGTTGACTTGTGGCGCACTTGTTGATTGGTTTGTTGTCGTGTCTTCGTTCTGACACACTGTGACCGGGGGACACCAAGCAGCAACGAAGACACACTCTCATGTCTTGTGTCTGGGTTGAAGTTTAAGGCTTTGATCAGTTCGGAATTTTGCTCCTTGTACCAGGCAGTGATTCCTTTCATTGCCTTTGAAACCACTTCGGATCTGCACTCTCTCAGGAACACCACGACTGCAGAGCCACATGCGTGTGAGAGTGGCCCGCAACACAGCGTCCACGACAATTGAACACATCTCTGTTGGTTATGTCTTTCAATTTTCCAACAAGAAAGTGTTCTTGACATTTGATCAGTTCAAATTGCTTCGGTTTCGCCTGCTCGTGATTGTTTTTTCTCGCAGTTGGCGCAGGCGGTGGCGCAGGTATTTGCTGCACGTTTGCCGCTTCGCCGGCGGATCTTGAAAAGCGCCAATTACACGTTGCTTTACGACGCGCTCGTCCGCGGCGACGGTATCAGGTTCTAACGGCACAATTGAAGAGAAACAGCCTCGAGTCGCTTTGATGGAAACTGAGCCGAAAAGTTATGGGCAGATAAGATTTAGAATTTCACACCTCTTTGCTGTGGAAGGAGAGAAGTGAAATCTAGACACAGATCGGGTCGCTGAAAAGGGGAAAGACGCCTAAACTATTCATTTGGATCCTTCAGTGCAAGGGCCTGTGTAAATTCAAGGCCGGAGAAAAATGGGCGAATTCGAGAATTTGTCCTGCTATGAAGTCAATATTCATCAGTCCAAGCAGTGTTCTTGAAAGGAGCGCCTGCGTGCAGACGAAGTGTGCAGTTGTCGCTTGAAGGTGATGATGTTGGTTTCGTCTGACCCTTGAGTTATTTTGGTTGGCCACAAGTGTGGCTGTTTGGGCGACAAGAGGCTGCAAATATGATCACGAGGCCAAATTTATCCGCCACCGACATTCCGATCCTCGCTTTTTTTGCCCACAGATGAAGACGGAGGCTTTGTGTGAGGTGACAATGCACGACAGGGCAGCGCCGTGACAAAGGAGTATCTGCTCCCGGATGTCGATCTACGTTCCCGAGCTTCTCAAAAACGAGAAGGAACCAAGGCATAAAAAGTCAAAACCTCACAACTCAGAGCAACTGCGCGGTCCGAAAATACTGCCTGCGTGTTCAGGATCAGGAGAACTCCCTTCAGTTGGACGTCGCTCAGTCTGACATCGTTCAGACAGAAATTGTGAAAGTTTCCTTCAGAAACAAAAGCAGAACGCTGCAGTGTCTTACAGATTTGTGCGGCATACGTGTGTTGTGGGGAACTATAAACCTCTTAATTTCAATATTTGAGTCAGTGAGAGAGAACTGAGTGACAGAGAGAGTGTGGGTCGCGCACCGTGACTCGAGACGTGCGTCATTCAGCGGGGATTAGCTCGGGTCGGAGTAACGGTTGTGTCGTCGCTTCAATACCGCCACATGTGGGGAGGCGGACCGTGTTTGCCAGTCGACCCGCTGAAACATTCTGCAACTCTTGACTGAAGTTTCGTTGACTTGGTGTCTGGGTGATGAAGGTGATGGAGAAGGTTGCGAAGTGACAAGCTTGAATGGAGCCTCCTTCAAAACAATGGATCTGGCTCAAGGCTATGCGATTTGGGGTGACGTGAAAACGAGCACAGTTTTGATCTCGTGGACATTGATACAGTTGCAGACCTCCGCTCTGGTTCAGTTTTCACAGCGCGGCTATGCGCGGAACCCGACACGGGAGTTTGACAGCGGGGCTGAGGCTGGAATGCGCCTCCATGTGGCCGCACTTCCCGACGCCGCGCGCGCCTAACGCCGCGTCCCGCACCGACGAGACGCCAGCCCGACGTTTTGCGTGAAACGCATCGTGCGACGTTGTTTTGGGGCGCGAATTGGTGGTTGGAGTGACTGTGTGCGAAGTTGGAGGTTCAGGTGCTCGAGGCTTGAGTTATTAGGTGTTGAGTCTCGGTGCATGCCTCAGTGGTGCCATTCTCCTCCACCCTCCAATTCAACCAGAGAAAAATCAAAGTTTCTCTGCCTTTCTCTGATTCTTCTCCCCAATAGGCCGATCTGAGTAAATAAACACGCTCGAGAAAGACCTGGTCGCGGCGCTATTCATCGCGAGGATTTACCTCTATTTGTGTCCGCAAGAAACTCGAGTGTGTAAATTTACTGATTGTGGTTTTCAATTTGTGATGAAGCTTGAAAACGTTTCAAGCTCCGCTGTGGTCAGGGTAGTCAAACACTGAAGTGAACCTTCAGGACAATGATACGATCAGAACTGCCATGCAGCGGACAAGTGACCCGCTGGGCAAGTCAGGCTTGCGTCAGTTACGGGTTGTCCACCCTGCGAAACTCACGCCCAACCTGTGAAGAACACATCAAACATGAGAAGTGGTGGTCAAGAACTCGGGTCAGACTTTGACCAGTTGCGGGGCTGAGTTTAATCCACTTGATGCGAGAAGAGGGGATTGAAAACAGATTTCAACCCTCATTTAAAATGCTGTGCGGTGGATGCAAGTGTTTGCGATCACCATCCGAACAGGTTCCACATCCTAATGCATTGTGCGCAGCGTCGAGCAACACTCAATCCGACATAGCGGAATAGGCGTGACTATATGGTATATTTTTAACGCTTTACGTTGTCGTGTGTTTCAGGCGTCCAGACGGAGGACGGTCAGTTCCTGTGTCGCGTCTGCGGGAAGACGTTTCCCCTGCAGCGCCTCCTCAACCGCCACATCAAGTGTCACTCGGACATCAAGCGCTACCTCTGCACCTTCTGCGGGAAGGGCTTCAACGACACGTTCGACCTGAAGCGCCACACCCGCACCCACACAGGTCAGTTGCCGCTCAACATGCTTGCGACAAATTTGAGCAGGTGTGGTGCATGGATTTGCACAAAAATTTGTCTTGCGGAATGGTTTATTGCAGAATGTCTGCAAATAATTGCATTTTTTGTGATTTTCAGGTGTGCGTCCATACAAGTGCACCAACTGTGACAAGGCGTTCACCCAGCGATGCTCGCTCGAGAGTCACGGCAAGAAGGTGCACGGCCTCTCGTTCAAGTACGCCTACAAAGAGCGGCGCGCGAAGATGTACGTGTGCGAGGAGTGCGGACACACAGTGGACGACCCCGAGGCGCACTACATCCACCTGCGCGACCTGCACCCGCACAGCCCCGCCCTGCTCAAGTGCTACGACAAGCGCCAGTTCAAGTTCACCGGGGACAAGGTGCCGCGCGACATCGCCGCCGCCGCGCAGAGCAAAGCGGCGACGCCTTCCAACTGAGGCACAGGCGAAGGGGAGTGTTGGACTGAACTTACTGTGTTGGGTTTCATTGCGCATATGTGTTTCGTGTGCAGACTGAAGTTTACCCAGAACGGGAGCAGCGTTCTGGGTGGCGAAGTGCGCCAACGAGGCCGATCTACGGGCAGAAGGGCAACAGAATCAAAACGTATCTGGTGTGTCTGAATCTACAGGACAGTGTGCGGAAGGTGTGGCTCGCGTTGTCGTGTTCTTGTTGTGGGAAAAGGCTCGACTCAACGAGGTGCCTGGCTGGAATTGCAAAACACGTAGTTTTTGTAGTCCACACGCAATACATTCTGCACAACATACGAAAACTTTCACCTGGTAGTGGCTCATAGATGCTTGTTTCTGAAGGTGTGAATGTGCGTGTGCATTTGTGATACTCAACTTCCAAGTTTGCGTGACTTGCAAAACTGAATTCTTTAGAATCCTAGCATATCAAAACTTGTGCCAAGAACCATAGAACCACAGATATTAGACCGTAGTCTGAATGTGAAAAATGACAGATATTTTGAAATTTGCACCACACATGTATCTCTGGTAGAAACGTAATGTGTGCAATTTGTAGTTTAATTTCCAGCACCAATTTCGAGATGTTGCTCAGAATTATGATCAAAATGTAGGGCGGTGATTTGGAAAAAGAAGTGTAAATAGTCCCTGAAAGAAATAAATTCCTTGAAGCATGCATGGTTGACACCACCATTGGAACTCCAGCTCGATGTTTCAATTGTTGTATCATTTTGTCCAATTTCGTCGCATTTGAATTGCCCAAAAATCTTCAAAGTTTGGGAAATGTATTGTTTTGATGTGTGTGGGTTGATATTCAGTGGCTGTGTTTGTTCCTGTTCAAGTTCTCTCAACCAAACCTCACTGACATCATGGAGCTCCTTCAAATACTCTCAAAAATAAATTTGTTTTGTTTTTTCACACTGCCCTCCGAATTATTCTCATTGTGGGAAAGAGAGAAACCAGTTTGGTTTCACCCCCCAGTGGCCAAGCTCCAGTCTTTATGTCATGCGGGCTCAGGTTGGACTCACATTGAGGCAGAATCACCGTTTTGTTGTGTGTGTCACTTCGCCCGACAGTGGTTTCAGGTTTTGTTTTGTTCTTTTTTTTTGTGAGGTTTCCTCCGACAAACTCGAACGCTTCTTTCAGTGAGAACTGTCGGTGAGATTGATGCACACAAACAAACAAGATATCAGACAAACTTGAACATCTAATTTGAGCGGAGTATGTGGTGGTAAGTGAATGAAGCTGCGTCGCACATCAAGATGAAATTATTGACCAGGTGACATCGCGTGCAAGGATGTTCGTTTTACACAAGATTTGTCATTCGCAGCACTGCTCGACTTGAACTTGTTTTTGATGGGTAATTTCTTGTACACTTTTGTTTTGATTGAGTGTGAATAAAACTGTATTTATTCCTTGGAAATACGTTGAATTTTTTTTTTTTTTTTTTTTTTGTGCGTAAGCCTGCTCGTATCAGCCTGAATTGTGCTTCGTGCTTTGTGTTTCCAACACTGGAAGTTTGCCGCGCCGATTGAGTGGAATCAACAACACCGACAAGAAAACTCAAGAAAACAGTGCGTGAAACTCCTGCGTTCAATTTGCATTGCTGAGATTCTCAACAAGTTGCACGATCACTAAATCTAGCTTTGTTGAAAACTTCTCTCTTGCACGCAAAACTTCGACCGCAAAACTATTTTCCAGCTGAAAATCGCATTCCTTGAGGAATACCTCGAACACCTGACGACCTCGTTCTTTGATGTTTTTCAGTAGTGTACTTGCACGAACATTCCTTTTTGGGGGGTCTGCACGACGGGAGAATTAATTTTGACCAGTTGCCACGGATGGTCACCGACACCAAAATCAAATGGGGTTCACTTGGGCCGTTCGCGTGCTCTGCGACATGAGAGGGAACCCAGCAGGAAAGCAGTCGACTGCGTGAGCTCCGGGTTGGGGAGGGGAGGCGGACGCCGTCGCTTGACGACGCAGCTTTGAGCTCCGATTCCGACCCACAGGTGCGGCGGAAGTCAACACTCCGAGAGGAACTATGACAAACATCTCGGCATTTGGACCCCACAATTTTATCAAAACTTTTTTTTTGTCGAGGAAGCGCCTTTGTTGTGCAGTGAAAGAAACGAGTTTCTTGCAAAATGGCACGCAATCTCGGAGCACACGTGCAAATCTGGTGCGAAGTATTCTCGTGATGTTGTTTGATGACACTTTTTGATGACTGTTTCTTCTTCTTACGGCAAAGTCCTACAGAGACCCCAGGGACCCAGCCAACCAGCCAACACAAACCCCTCCTTATATTTTCACGATCACCCAAGAAAATTCGTTCCTCCGGGGGCGACTTTGACAACCAAATCGTGGAACCACCGCCGGGAAGCTCAGAGGCACTGACAAAGTTGATTCCGCAAAGAAGGACTGGTCAACATTTGGCTCCTTGGAGAAACAGTTCTTCATTGTCAAAATAGAAGCAGAGCTGAGGTCGAAGATACACTGGAAGCTGGAACCCACGGCTGTCATCTGCAAGGAGCACGCGAAGAAATGTGTGATTCTTGTTGATTCTTATTGGGTGATTTCATGTGTCTTGCGTTTGTTTTTGCGAACACTACATTCTGCTTTTGAGTTGGAGCAGCAAGCTTCATCTGAAGTGGAGAGGTGAGGTGGGATTCCGTTGTTCTGGCGTGTAGGGTGGGGGCTCTGCTGTCAATGACTTCAAATTAGACCAAGGACTCCACCCCCTGGGTGACGACACATGCTGATGAACACAAAACAGTGTTTTGAAAAAGTGAATCCAGAGCCCTTCCTTCCCTCACTTTTTCATTCCGGATGAAACCGACACAGATTTTGATTGCCACTCAAACCAATCCGAGATGGTCGTGAGTTTGTCAAAAGTAGCCTGCACGGGTTGCGTGATGAGTTGATAGAAGCAGAGCGCTGCCGTGCTATGAGCAGCGCTGATCTGTCGGAGGTCGCGGCTGATGCTTTGATCGAGGCGGAGGCCGGGGCAGCAGCGCGGCGGGCGAGTCGCCCCGTCACGCAGTGCCCACGCGAGGCGGATCAGCTCCCGCTCCGACTGGCCCAAAAATCTTGTTCAAAACCTTCAACTACCTTTTGTCTGCTTTGGCCACCAACGCCAGCACATTCTGGCGCGGTCAATGTGACATTCAACTTTTTTCTGTGTTGGCTATCAGACACAAAAATTCGTATGGAGAAATCGGAGTTCATCTCTTCTGGAGGAGGAGACGAGCTCGCAATGGGAATCCACAAGATCCACAGACACAGTGGGAGCGCACGCACACACACGCACGTGAAGATCCGCCCAACTTGAACCCAATTAACGTGCCACGTGCTAAAACACCGCGAAAAGACGGACCCAACTGTCATCCCATTGGGGGCCCAGTTGTGCGGGGCAAAAAATTTCCAAAGTATACAGACAATCATAATAATAAGGCCCTGCCGCAATTACACCTGTTTCAAAGTCGCAGCTTATAATTTGTTGTCATTTAGAGTCTCCGAGATGTGCAAAGTTGACAATGACACGCACAAGATACATTTTCCCTGAGTCGTAGCACTAACGGCTCCGACGACCGGCAAACGGACTCGGCGCACAAATACGATCAATCACACAAACTGCCGACACAAGAAGATTCCCAGGATGTTCCTTCACGACTTCAACTTCAAGTTTTTCTTATTCGTTCAAAAGTGTGGGCGAAACTTCGTGCACGCTTCACCAAACACGAGACCATAGCAGAGCTAGTCTTTGGCTGTTGACCGCTGGCTCACGCACCAGAAAAGCCGGTATGCAAGTGAAGCTGCCCGACCGTAAGACCACCGCCCAAAACAAGCACTCGTCGAGGTGTGGACCCAGTTGGTCAGGCTGCACTGAGCCGCATGAGAAAGGTTTTGAGGACAAAATGTTTTGTGCGACAGATTCTGTTTCGTGGTAATATTTGGCGACTAATGGACAGCTGAACCACCAAGTGTGGAACAGAGAGAGACAGAGAGAGAGAGAGCGAGAGAGAGAGAGAGAGAGAGAGAGAGAGAGAGAGAGAGAGCGGCAGAGATCAAACGTGAAGGCAAATGGACAGACACTGGGAAGCAGAACAAAAAGGCAGAAACTGCTTTATTTGCCATATTTGGAAGTAAATACACCAATTTAATTTCATAACAATAGGCTGCAGTAAATTCCACTTGTATTGCAGTTTCTCTCAAACCTTATGCAAATTCAGCACCAATAAAATTGTCCACCACCTTGGCTTGAACTCTGAGATAATTTACCCTCAACTGTTGCAACACTTTTGCCTTTTTTATGATCCCCGTTTTCCTTTTTCAATCTCATTCAATAATGCTCTCTCCTTTGTGAGTTGCTTTTATTTCTCACATCTTTACGACTGGACTTTTACCATTTTGCACCAGAAGTGTATTATTTCACCACCAAATGATGTGCCGTCACTTTAGAGCGCGAAGTCTCATTAATTCACTCGGGTCGAATTATCGCTCCAATCGACTCACTTGACCCGCAATTTTATAGATCACAAACAAATCAGAAATAGTAAATTATGCTGGCTCCAGGGGATTGAAATCCGATGAAAACTGTGTGTCCGTAAAGTTTGTGTTTGAAGAAGATGTTTTGTATCAGACAGTTTGATCCTTGATGAAACACAATTTTTGAGAAAGACAGTATTTCCAACTACGTGTTTGCTTCAAATCGACAAGTTTTGAATTGCGTTTCTCAAGAAAATGGACAAATCTTGTCCAGATGTTCAACATTGAAGGTGCTCATTCACGGTCTGTGGTATCTGCAGATTTCTCACAGTGCGACGATTGGTACTTGAGCGAGGTTGAATCGATTTGCATGCGGACTGTAAATTTTCTGTTTCTCTTTTGTGGGCAAGAATGCGAATAGCTGTGAATTGCAGGATGTGAGGCTGAAATGAAGGCATGGATCAAATGAACGTCGCAGCCCCCGCCCTCGGGGCACAGATGCACACCACCCATGCGCAGTGTGTAGGGATGGTGCTTGGGACCGCAGCATGTGTGTGTGTGTGTGTGTGTGTGTGTGTGTGTGTGTGTGTGTGTGTGTGTTGTGTGTGTGTGCGGTGGACAGGGGGTGAGCAGACTCAAGACTAAATTGCCAGAGCAGCCTTGGCGTTCCGCGTGTACTCGTACGTGCATGCACGGGTTGAGCAGAAAACGTCACCCGCTGTTGCCGTTGAATATGCTTTTTGGCTTGCTACATTTTGTCTCTGTGTTTACTGGGCGTGGGTGTACCAAAAAGCAGACTACTTTTTTTTGAAATGCATCCAAACTTTTCAGTTCGCACCGTTGACTTGTATCGTGTGTGGAAAAAGTCACTGGAGATTACATTTGTCCGAATACCAAGGTGAAAAACAGACGTTCAGCTGCTGGTAAGCCACGTTGTACAAAGGCTCATCTGCAGATCGGGAGCAGAAATCGTTCGTTTGCTGATTTTCGCAGCGGAAAAGCGCGCGGCTCAAGGGCTGATCGCTTCGATCTGCGCGTCGCACGCAGCGGCAGTCCGGCGACGAGGCGAGTGCAGCTGCGTGACGTGAGATTGCGAGCTGGGTGTGGACGAAGGACGGCAGACAAGAGGCCACAACCACATTTCTCCGTGCAATGAAGTGAGGCCAAGGGCGTAAGGTCTTTGCTGAAAAATAATTGAAGCAAAATGAAATTGAATACTTGTCGTTTGAGCAATCAGCTTCATTTGGGCTTCGGAAATGGAACATCATCCGTTTCGTGGAGTAACGCACAAACTGTTTCAAAGTTTTCTTTGCTTCGAAGAAGCACTGCTCCCATTTGAGAGAAACATGAGAAAGAAACGGAAACTTTTCTTGCACGTATCTGCGCTGCGAGCTTGTCGCCGGGTGCATGCGAAGGGCGAATTTGCCTCGTGTAATTACTCGTTCACCTCCCGCCGTAGCTGTGCACTTCGTAGCTGTCGTCGCTTTCATCTCGCACCAACATCAAGTGATAATTATGCGGCCGCCTGTGATGTTACTTCTCCACGTTTACGCATAGCTTGGACGCATCACGCAAACCTGGCTCAATGCATTTGTCTGTTGGAAAACTGTTCTGTTCACGACAATAGGGTTTGCAGATAGATAGGTACAGAATGTACAAATGGCCCGTTGTGTCTTCAGGTGTTTGTCTTCTTGCATTTCCCCCGCTTGTCTTCTTTCCTTTGTACTCAGTGACAGCAACTGTCTTAGGTAGAATCAGAATGCAACAACCAAACTCGGAGGAGGAGGGTCCAGGATTTGGTGGAGAATCATGCGTTCCACTGGAGCCATTCCATGCCAAACTTTTAGCTCAACGGCGTAACTATCGCAATGTTTGAGGTTCGGGAAAGTCCTCTGTTGTCTTTGTGTGGCTCCTCGTGATCAGATGTCAGCATCGAAAACATTTTGTCTGCAATTGCAGGGCGCCTTTGTCCCTGAGAACCCTGAGAACTATTTTTCACAGGTGAGATGTTGAGCCGAGATTCGCTGATCTTAATTTCACAAGCAATTGGACTTCAAACAAGAAGGTCTTCACCGCCAGGATTTAGAATCCGTGCACTTGTTGATACTCGATTGATCATTTGCTCAATTAACCTTCAGTCACACAGCCCAGTTCCACTGGACACGACGGAAATCTCTCAATTGCGCATCGGCTAGTGCGAGGGAACAAAAAAGAATGGCTCTTGCACCGTAGTTGATGCGGACGAACACTTTCACGTTTCAAAACCAGACAGTTTGTTGAAAATGAGATCTCGAGCAGAAAACAAGCGCCGTGTGCACGCCCGGTGTCGTGCCGCACGCTCGGCGGTGGCGATCCGAGCGTTGGCGCAGCGCCGAGATGAAAGTGCGGCCCGCCGCCCAATTGAGCGTGGTCGCAGTTCGCGGTCACTGGCCACACGGGCCACGCGGGGACAACGATCAGAGCGATGCACGACGATCACACTCGTTTGAGACTCGTTTGGGGCTCCTTCGCATGCGAAGATGGTACGTGCTTCGAATTCCTCGAGATCATTTGTGGTCCCCTGTAACTGAACAGGCCCCTCCTGCTGACCGAGGAATTTCTGCCATTTCCATTGTTGGAGTGAAGGTTGAATTTTAAAGTTTTGTTGTCACTGGTACTTGACATTTTCTATTTCGCATTGTGGCTTGGGTGGGCACTTTTGCGCTCCATTTTGCTGATCAGAGAGTATTTTTTATGAGTGAATGGTGTTTTCCTCCTGTAAAATTCGCACATATTCAAGAATCTCGTCCAATAGTTATTTCCGTTGCCATTCCCAACAACGTTTTCATCAAATCAAGTTCAAATAAAAAACCTGAATCAAGTGAGGGTAAATTTTCATTCAGCTTCATCAATCTTCATCTGAATAAATACATCTTCAAATGGAAACAGCGCAACAGCATCACGCAGAGTTATCATTTCAGCAGTGAATAGCGGTAAGGATGTCCGCTATCACTATCACTTTTCCACCCTGTGAAAACAGCTCCTTCACAAATGTGCGAGGGAGCCCAGCCAAACGTGGATCTGTGTGTGTGTGTGTGTGTGTGTGTGTGTGTGTGTCTGTCTGTCTGTCTGTCTGTCTGTCTGTCTATCTGTCTGTCTATGTGTCTTTCTGTCTGTCAATGTGTCTGTCTGTCTGTCTATGTGTCTGTCTGTGTGTCTGCCTGTCTGTTTGTCTGCTTTCTCGAAATTTTGTGCACGGGTGGGGGGTGAATTATCACGTACTGCTGTGAAACAGAACGGTGGGCAGAAACCGCAGGATGAATTCGAAAAGTTGAGATTGTGCAGTGCACATGCAGCAGGGATCGCATAAACAGAACTGTGACGTAACGAACAAGAGAAACGTTGGTTGGGGTTTTGAGCTGTTGTGGCCAAATTTTCCCAGTAAGTAGAGCTCCAACTCGGAAGCTTTTGGGATCGTCCTTGAAACTTCATGTTGCACAGTGCGCCTCTTGGTCAGCGAGGCTCCCGCCTCGTCTGGTGGTCTGCGGTCGCTCATGTATCAACCAGAGAAAAGATGCTCGGACAGCTGAGTAACGAACTTCTCACTTTCTCATGTACTCACTGCCCTCTCCTCCAGATCACGACTGCATGTTCAAATTTGACAGAAACAGAGACAGCGGAGGCTGAGCTTGCAATGTTCAGGGGGGATAGTTGGAGGTTTAGAACAGGTATATTCAGTGGGATTGACAGTGTTTTCAGTTGTGCGATGTCGAGTTTGCTTTCCATTGAAATGGAATCATTTACGCTGAGTGCATCAAGTTCCTTGTCCAGCAACACATGCAGTTGCCCTCCGCACCAAAACTGTCGAAAGTGGAGCTGGTTGAGAATATGGCATTGTGTTCTTTCAAGTGAGAGAACTTCTTTGGTTCAGTTCAGAATGAAAGACGAGACGCAGGAAACGAATGAGACATTTTAAAGTGCAACATCTGACAAACATCAATGCAAAATTCAAATGCCTATTCATTGAAACGTCACGGCACCTGGAATGCACACATACCGGCAGTTCAGTTCCTTGTACATAGCTGCCAGCTTCCTTGCCACCATATGTTGTCCCGTCGGGCCTGTTCGTTTCAGATAAGGGCGCATTACTTCAGTTCAAATCACCCAATTTGGAAAAGGAAGGAGCGAGTTCAGGAAAGTACTATGAAGTACATTTTCAGGGTTGAAAGCACCAACGGCATTTTTTGCTATTTGCTTTGAGTATGTGGGAGTTGCTGGTCAAGTCCTGTTATTACATGCTATGATCTTGTCAGCACTGTGTTCACCCCGCTCTCGGGCCCCGCGGCGGCAATTCTAACTGCGCACCGCCTGAATTAGCTACCGCTGAAGCCGTGTATGGGGGCAGGCAGGGAAAATTGGTTAAACGGCCGTTGGGGTGATTGAAGTCATTGGCGGGCGGTCAGGTGAGAAGATGGACAGAGGTCACTGGACATCGTATTGTGGAGAAGTGTCTCTGCACAAATATGATGTGAAAAACGGACACGCCGTTAGAACGCGGGCTTTTGCAACTGAAATAATGTCTGTCTGTCTGTCTGTCTGTCTGTCTGTCTGTCTGTCTGTCTGTCTGTCTGTCTGTCTGTCTGTCTGTCTGTCTGTCTGTCTTTCTGTCTGTCTGTCTGTCTGTCTGTATGTCTGTCTGTTTGTCTGCCTGTCCGTCTCTCTCTCTGTCTCTGTCTCTGTCTCTGTCTCTGTCTCTGTCTCTGTCTCTGTCTCTGTCTCTGTCTAAGTCTCTGTATCTGTGCGGCTCCAAGGGGGCATTGGGAACGGGTACGGTGGTGTGGATGGGACCCGAAGAGAAGAGTTCTTGCTTTGCGGATTCGTCTGAGGAAAAGGGCAGCCCGACCCCGAAGGAACGATTTGCGGATTGGTCTGAGGAAAGAGAGACACAGAAAGAGACAGAGACAGAGACAGATACAGAGACAGAGACAG
>JAAUXT010044063.1_pt1 | contig 18606 bp, 8 predicted proteins | sample 7278171 | NCBI WGS metagenome assembly JAAUXT01 (sample SAMN14350112, study PRJNA611818) | marine sediment metagenome | isolation source: surface marine sediment (1.8m) | place: French Polynesia: Moorea | collected 2018-08 | reverse complement strand
TCTCTATTTATCTAGATTTGTTTTTCTGTTTGTGTTAAAATGTTTGTGATTGTGTGTTTGTGTGTGTCTCTCTCTCTCTCTCTCTCTCTCTCTCTCTCTCTCTCTCTCTCTCTCTCTCTCTCTCTCTCTCTCTCTCTCTCTACCTGTACCTGTACTGTGCAGTTCAAATTATGACGACATCAAAATTGCGTCTGAAGCTGATAACGACAAAACGCACGTTGACTTATTGTGAGTCAGGCGTTGTCGAAATCACCTTGCCACAAGTTTGTCTTTCCTTTCGTGTGCGCGGAACATCAACACAAGAAGATTCTTGCTGGAAAGTTCGTTTCGCTTGAGAAATTTATGAGCTGGCATCAAAAATTCAGATTTGCAGAAGGCCTCATTGTGTCCCTAACGAGACACATTTGCACCAGCCAAACGCGCCTATTGGGACAAAATCACGTGGTCCCGTCCAAGTTTCAATGATTTGATTTCGAATTTTGGTCTCTTCCAATGACAACGAAAGGAAGTCAACCCACAGATGCGCAAACATACCAGGCGTTTTCACACATGCATTTTTTTTTTACGCTGGCGTCAATATTTTTAATGCGAGGGCGTCACATTTAACCTGACGCCCAATGTAGAGCGTCCAGTCCATTCCTGACGTTGAGTCAAAATTTTGACGCTGCGTCATCTGTGTGAAACCCCGACCATTGTGAGGACACGTGACTGAATATGCTCTTTTTGCCTCTCGTTCCAGCAATGGTTTCCAGGTGCGTCTTGAGCCGAACGCGACGCAACGCAACTGAACATTGGTGAGTTTAGCGCGACATTTAAAACCACTGTGCTGTGCATGCGAATGGAATGACGAAATTGCGGAGTTTGAGCAAACAGCCCGCGTTTCTAGGTTGCGGGCTGTTTGCTCAAACTCTCCATGGTCCGATGTTTGCATGTTGCGTGGGCGATCTGACTTTGACGCGACATTTGGGAGTGGAAAATTAGATTCTGGCGGGAATATTTTTTCTGGCTTGGGAATTGGGTATGTTCATGAATTGTGATTTTGCAAACGGCCTCGTTGAACGGCCACCTGTCTGTTGATTCAAAGCCGCGTGATACAGTTCAAGTGTCAAGGACTCTTGACTTTGAATGTCTTATCTTTCTCCACCACAACCATGCAGAGATTTAAAAAGGGGTTTTCACATTGGTGACGCGCAGTCATCTTTTTTGACGTCGGCGTCCAAATTTAACATTCAACCCAATGGTGGTGTTTTTGACGTCAGCCCAGAAAACGACCGCGCGTCACCCAATGTGAGAAAACCCCAAATGTTGTGCGAATCAAACGATGCGAGTGCACGCGCACGAACAAATTTTCCATATCTGTCGTTTGTCTGTTGTTCCACAACGTCTTCGAACAAGACGAGTCTGAAGCTGAATGCAAGGTGACGAGGTGACGTAAATTGACGTCGCTGAGTTTTCACCCGACAAAATTAACGTTGCCATGCAAACGTCGCACCAACTTTGCCTTTCCAGGGGTGATGTTCCGCAATCTTTAGCGAGGTTCCGTCATTTGAAAGCGTGGACGTGCGCGTGAACGTACACGTAGAATCTCATGTGCACCCAATGGGACCCAGTACTCCTCAGGTGCATCCACTTCTGTTGCTTTCTGGTCCGGAAAAAAATGCTGAACCTTCTCCAGTCATCAAATGGAAATATCTTTGGAGAAAAAGATAGGAAACAACAAAGATGACAATTCACTTGTTGCTGTGAACTTCAAATTTATGTGATGTGTAAGACCCCACGGCGTGAAATTCTACATCTATGTTCACCAACACGCGTACATCTTCTATTTGCGGAACCTCCCTGAATGTGCCATTTCAGTGACGGTGTAACCACCGACGTGAGATCTGACCCCAGGTCCACATTTTTCTGCGTCAAAATTGTTCCACGTCATTTCATCAGACAAAACACCAGCGTCTGAAAATTGACTTTTTCTCTTTCAAACAATATTCCAGCAAGAAAACCAACAAAAACATCTATAAAACAGCTTCGCTTTTCCCTGACAAAGAAATCACGTCAGAGCCCTGGTAAAAGTAAAGCGTATGCTTGGCTGTTTTCACGTCATGACGTGGTGTGCTACATTTCCACGTCCACGTCTACGTCCACGTCTACGTCCACGTTTACGTGCACGTCTATGTCCACGCTCTGCTCCACAGAAGTTCCCAAATGTTTGAACGTCAAGCGGTTTTCACATTGGTGACGCGCGGTCTATTTTTTGGCGTCAAAATTTACCTTTGGACCCACTACTAAAATTTTTGACGTCACCACGAAAAATGACCGCGGGTCACTCAATGTGAAAACCTCCTTTGAACGTGTGCGATGTGACGTTGGTGCAACACTTGGGAATTTTGATGAACGTTGTGCTCATTCGTTCGCTCAAGTATCAAGGACATAAGAGTGACGTGCAACTTGTTTGTCAAGATTGGTGCCCGGTTCACAAACTAAGATGCTTGGAATTTTGGCTTTGTTTTTGTGATGTTCGCAGGCAAAGAGTGGGGATGAATCTGGGGGCTTCTTGTTGGAATCTCGGCTGTGCTTTGTCTTGAATGTTCAACAAGCAAGTGTGTGCATGGACGTGCATTGTGTGTGTGAGTGTGTGTGCGTGTGTGCGTGTGTTTGTTTACCAAGGGGACTTTGCTGTTGCAGCAATCTGCAGTTCGGTCCATTTGTTCTCCGCTGATTCGTTTTCTCAGTTGATTCAAAGATTTTGGCATTCATCAACAGGACCTTTCAGATAACAAACAATAGATGTAGACGTCCACGGGATTGGGCTCCGTCAATCCAATGATTGATTCAAAGATTTCGGCGCGGGTCAAGACACTTGGCATGTACCTAGCTGCTGGCCTGTCAATCAAAGACGATTGTCCTTCTTGTAAGTCTGTAGAGGCTTGTGAGGCAGTGGGATGAGAATTACGAGACTTGGATTTGTTCCCGACATGAGCCCCTCAGAACCTTGATGAATGGCGGGGAATTTCGGGCTAAATTTGAAATGACCAGATGCCTGTGTCTCCTGGTTTCGGCTGGTCCTGAGTCCTGGAGGAGTGATTGAAAACAATGCAGATGCAATTGATGAAGCGTAGCTGAAAGAGTTTTGGTTATTGGCAAGGCAGACCCACGTGTAATCTTGCTTTGATGAGATAAGGAGATCAGCCCACATTACAGTTTGCGCACCCAATATTGGCTGAATTGGGCGAAGGGACAAAATTCGCTTTCGTGGGTGAAATGGGGAAGAGCTCTCTTCATTACAATTTCAACCGTTTTGGCCAAGTGACGAAAAATACCTGTGGAAATAATCGGGCCATTTGGGGTACATGACCTCAATCAGCTCTTGCAAGAGCACTTCTGGATCGCTCCTTGATGATGTCACACTCAAGACACATGATTCGGTGATTGATTCGAACCAACGCTGCACGCGACTTGTGTTCGTTTGGCAATTCGTGTTCACCCAATCAGCATGTGAACCTAACAATCCATCGGTGATGGAACGATCAGCGCAATGGATGGGAATCCATGTCAGTTCACAACCAGTGATAATGCTGTTTGTTGCACACATGCAAGACCCTGCTGAAAATTGGGGAAGCGTGCGAGGTCAACAATGAGAGCAATGAAAACAATTTGAAATTGCGTGACCTTGCTTTGCCTTTCAGCAACGGAAAGTTTCCAACCCAACATCAACAGCTCACTTATTTGTGATACCCAACTTGGTAAATTCAAAACTTCCCCAACAAAGGAGATTGGCCTCCAGCACTGATTTCTTCATGTCAGCAGAGCCAAGGCCAATTTTTTTGCAGATTTGGGTTTGCTGCATAAGGTTCGTCTCTGCTTTGCCTTTGGGTCAGAGTGACAAGAGCTGTGTTTTGCAGAATCACCATTCATTCGTGGGAACCAGTGCGCTGTGCTCGTGCTTGTGACTCGATCTGACGGGTAAAAACACTTCCACGCAAGTGTGGAACCCTGAAATCAATTATGTGAGAGACAGACAATGTACTGAACAACTTGGCTGTGTTGATTGAGAGGGAAACCAGCAGGACATTCTCGAGTGACTCTCTTGGCTCCTCTACTTCATCAGTTTGCTGTGCCACAGAAAAGTTCACAAATCTTTGTCCTATTTGTCAGAATGAAACGTTCCATGCAGGGAACCTGAACAATCAAAAACTGCTGGAATTTATTGTCCTTTTCTGTTGCCCATTTTTGTGCAGCACATGAACTCAAGGAACACTAGATGACCACAAGTCGGTTGAGATCTGAAGCAAGATGGCCGAACCTTCCCAGGACATGGCGGAGCAGCAGGCACCTTTCAGCGAGTGTCTTCTTGATGCAGCTGAATCTGGGGATCTCGACACGTTCAAGCTGCTGTACAATCTTCCTGGGATCAATAGGAGGGTGAAGTCAGATACTGGAGTAAGTGCTCTCATGGTAGCAGCAAGCAAAGGGAAGAAGGATATTGTGAGATTCCTGTTGACTCAGCCTGATGAAGCCTCTTACCTCAATGATACAGACAAATTTGGGTGGACAGCACTTCTCTTTGCAGCCAAGGGAACTGACCTGGACATATTCACTGAACTGTACAACTATCCTGTAGTTGACAGGAGGGTGAAGACAAAGGAGGGAGTTAGTGTCCTCATGATAGCAGCAGGAAATGGAAAGAAGGACATTGTGAGATTCCTGCTGACCCAGCCTGATAAAGCCTCTCACCTTGATGATAGAGACAATAATGGGTGGACAGCACTTCACTTTGCAGCCACAGGAGGTGATCTGGACATATTCACTGAGCTGTACAACCATCCTGAGGTTGACAAGATGGTGAAGACAAATGCAGGAAGCAGCATCATCATGATAGCAGCAAGAAAAGGAAAGAAGGACATTGTGAGATTCCTACTGACCCAGCCTGATGAAGCCTCTCACATCAATAATACAAACAATACTGGGTGGATAGCACTTCACTTTGCAGCCAAGGCAGGTGACCTGGACACATTCACTGAGCTGTACAACCATTCTAAGGTTGACAGGAGGGTGAAGACAAATGCAGGAAGCAGCATCATCATGATAGCAGCATTAAATGGAAAGAAGGACATTGTGAAATTCTTACTGACGCAGCCAGATGAAGCCTCTCACCTCAATGATACAGACAAAGATGGGTGGACAGCACTTCACTATGCAGCCCAGGGAGATGACCTGGACACATTCTCTGAGCTGTACAACCATCCTGGGGTTGACAGGAAAGTGAAGACAGGCAGAGAGCCCAGTGTCCTCAGAATAGCAGCAGCAGCTGGGAAGAAGGACATTGTTCAATTCCTGATCTCCAAGCCTGAAGTCACCAACAGTGTGGAGACTTGCCTCAATATTGCAGTCCAGCATGGTCACCATGATGTTGTGAAACTCGATATTCAAGACAAAGCTGATGTCGATGCATGCTTGAGTTTCCAGAAGAAAGCAGAACAAGCTGGGTCACCAGAGGTTTCAGGAAAAGGCAAATCGCAGCAGCAACAACTGAGTGAGCCTTCCTCAGATTTGCTCCTCCCATCTGATATCCTGGAAGAGGTGATGGCAGGATTGGTGGAGATGTACCCATCAGATTTCAGTGGTGCAGCAGTGGACATGAATCCTTCAGAAAGATTGACATCAACTTCACACATAGAGGTGAACCACAGTGCTGAAGACAAGACAGAGATTCAAGACCAGCATGTAACTGAACTCAATGGGCAAGAAGAATTGGGAAACAAGAAAGTTGATCCAATTCAAGAATCACTTGCAAACCCAGAAGGTATTGGCATGGGTTCTGATGGTGACCTCCCTGTGCCTCCTGTGGTGAAATCCTCACACAGACCCAGGTCCTCTGCTCTTCCTGGCCCTTCCTCCTCCAAACCAGTAGAGCCTGCAAGGTCCATTGGGAAGGAGACATTATCCTTCAGTTTACAAGATGATCCTGAAAAAGACAATGAGAAACAGAGGACCACTGGCAAGAAGCGACTGAGGCTGTTGAGCACAGAGGCATTGGGTGACAGTGAGAGCACCGCGAAAGCACCCCGACATGAGAGTGCAGATGATGATACTTTTAGTGATGACACAGCAGCACATATGCCAGGAACAAGCACAACAGCAGAAACAGCAGTGACTTCCACTGAGGCCATGTTGTCTGTGCCTGGTGGTGTACCTCCTCAGACAGATGTGATGCAGTCAGTCATGGGCAGCAGCACCACCACAGTACAAGGTGATGGTCCCACAGCAACAGTGACATCTGATGTCAGAGCCAAAGTACTTGTTGGTACCCAGAACTTACCAACCTTACCAACCACAGGTATGAAACTGATATTCATGAGAAGCAATAGAAACCAAATTTCAAAGTACTTCCAATATTTCTATTTTGCAAACAGCAGTCACAATGAAACTGTCCTGACCAAAGCACATGATTTCAGTCAGTTTGCCAGTGGAAAAAGCCTTCCCATTTGTTGAACTCAGCCTCTGATTTCAGGCCCAGCTCTGACACCCACAATGCTTGTGGAGGTGGCAAAGCGACTTCCGACTGAGGCGATGCTGTGGGATCTGTCTGTGAGACTGGGGGTGGAAACCCATGTGACAATGGTATACCCAAATACAGCCTGACCAGTGGCTTTGAAAGGCCTTTATCCTTCTAATTTGTCAAGCCTTGATTGAACCAGTGAATGTTTTCTTTGCAAAAGATGCGTTTCCAAATTTGCTGTGACAAGACCAGTTCAAGAAGTTATTTTTTGTAGATTTGATTCATTCAAGTAAATGAATTTATCATTCCTAGAAAACTCAATTTGAAGGCAACAAATATGCATTGTTTACAAATAAATCTATGTTTGGCAGGGCAGTTGGTATAATGGACAGAGCTCCAGTCTAAATTTCCTTCTTTGTTGTGGCACTTGTGAGCTGAACATGTTGTGCCCTTTCCCTTTTCTCTTTATTCAGGGAAAGTTGGAGAACTACAAAGAAGCTGCAACTCGGGTTCTGCTGCACTGGAACCAGACCATCCTGATGGCACAGGAGGCATTCCGCATCCTGAGAGAGGCCCTGCTGGAGCTGAAGCAGAACCGGACTGTAGCAGAGGTTCTGGATGCTCCTGTTGCTGGAGCCCAGGCCCCTCCTCTTGAAGGTATGATGCTGATGCATTTTCCCCATTTGAATGCAAATTGCTCTTTTCAAAATACAACTGGTCTTTTTTAACAGAAGGCAAAATGACACATTACAAGTTTGGTGTCACAAAACAAGTTGTTCTCGGACAATTCAACACACCCTTTTTGCCAATGAAAAAGTCCAATTGTGTGAAATTTGAATTGTGAAACCTATTAACACACACACAAATCCAGACCTATTTTGAAAATAAGTTGAATTGTGCAAAAGTCAAATTTTGTGTGTGCCACCTCATCTGAAAATGACCTGTATCTGCCTGTTTGCTGTTTCAGGTTGGGCTCTGACACCCACGATGCTTGTGGAGGTAGCTAAGCGAGTTTCAACTGATGCAAAGCTGTGGGATCTGTCAGTACGGCTGGGAGTGGAGGACTGTGTGACCAAAGTAAACAGTCCATCCCTGTTTCTGTTTGTCACTGCATGCAAACACAATGCACAGACTTGAGATGAAGGGATATAAGACCTGCAATGGGAATAATTTTGGAATCTTCAATTTCAAATTCAAAAGCAAGGAGAAAAGCATTGGTCATCGGTGTTTGGGAAGGGCCAAGTTTTGCAAAGGGGGGGTGCTTTATTTGAAAACAATGCCAAACACTATACTGTGCAGTTCTTGTGTTGTGTCCAACTGAATGTTTTGTGACCTTCTCTTTCTGTGGCATTTCTTCAGAGAAAGTTGGAGAACTACAAAGAAGCTGCTACTCGGGTTCTCCTGTATTGGAACCAGACCATCGCCACACCACAAGAGGCGTTCCGCATCCTGAGAGACGTACTGCAGAGTATGAACGAGAATCGGATCATCGCTGAGGTTCTGGATCAGGAGTAAAGGGTTGCGCTCGCGCCCGCACTACGTGTCATGCTCTGTAGAAACCTCAGGGCTGAGCAAACAGGAGGTCAGCCTTTCTTGGGCAAAGTTGATGGGGCCACATTTGGTTTCGTGAGGTTGTCAGTTGTCCAAATCTTGTGGTGTGAGCCCAACCCTGGTCATTTTCACAAAGCCGTTTTCAGGGAAAGTGTTTCTGCAATGGTAAGAAATTTCTGTGGTCCAAAGTACGTGCTAAATTTCTCAAAATTGTACAATTTTCATTCTAAGTGCACATGTCTGTAGAACTCTTGTTTTCTTTTGAGAGGGACACGAAGCAAGAATTGCCCAATATTCGTTTTGGAACGCACTACCAGCGACGCAGCAACCAGCATCGTGCTGCCCCGTCGTGTTGTTGCGTCACACCATTGGGTTTGTATGGAGGCTGCTGTTGCATCGCCCCACCCAGTCTGGGAGCAGATGGGGCCATGCAAAAGCAGCCCAATGCTGACCCAATGGGGTGATGCAACAGCATGATGTGACAGCACGACACAACGCTTCAGTGTGTCCCCACCTTTATTTCTGTTATCATTTCTGTTTGTGTTCTGCATAATTGTTTCGCCAGCTTGTAGATGTGCGTCCACACACACACACACATGCATGCAGAAACACACACATCTTTGTGTGCAAGAATACCGTCTCATGTATAAGACGCACTTTTTTACCCCAAAATTGAACATTGAAAGAAGGGGTGCATCTTATACATGAGTATGAATTTACTGTATTTTAATGAACCTTGGTACCAGAAAACAGGACCAAACCTTGGGGTGTGTCTTATACATGAGTGTGTCTTATACACGAGACAGTACGGTGTGAATGTGCATAAACACTTCGCATGCACACAGCACATGCACACTCACGCGGCCTCGAATTTTGCCATCTGCGCTTACAGTGTCCAGCGTTTTCGACTGAGCTGAATGTGTAATTTTATTCAGCAAAGATTTTTCGCCTATTGTGAGCTTTTTGAAACATAAATTTGACAGTTTCTCACACTAAAACAGGCTCTCCTGTCTTTGAGATGCGTTTCCGTTTGCGGGTCAAAGCTTGAGGTTGTTGATGAATTTCGGGGTGATCGGATCACAAAGAGCAGAATATATGGCGGATGGCACACAAACTCGATGAGATGCGGATTTTCCTCATTGCACAACATGTTCCAAGTGGTTCTCAGTGAAAGCTGTGGGTGGTTTGTCTACGTGGTGTCACTGGATCAGTTACTCCCAGGGTTGCACCAAGGAGTACACACAGGGGTACACACAGGGGTACACCAAGGGGCACACAGGTACACTAAGGGGTACACACAGGGGTACACCAAGGGGTACACACAGGGGTACACCAACTGCAGTCGCCACACACGAAATTTTGACGTCAATGGGGAAGCAAACAAAGAAGTCAATGACATTGGTCTGCTGGCTGTCGCAATTCCTCCCCAGAACACATCGGAGAACCGTGGAAATCTCAAAACACACAGGACAAATGTGCGGTCTATCCCACGTGCTCCCTCCTCTTTGTTTTGACTGCACTGGTATTGACCAATCAGCACAACTCAAGCACATGGCCATGTTTTTGCCTCATTTCCTTTTGTGGTCCACGAAGGGGGATTCTTTTCTGGTGAGAAATGTTACTGAATATGACGAAGGTATTTGACACAATTTCTTTTGTGCGAGCACTTGGAACAACAGGCCAAACAAAAGGTGACATGGCAAAAACAGTCAACAAACATGTCAAATGGCGTCAACATTTCTCGCCAGAAAAGGATTCCCCTTCGTACAACATTTGTTGAGGAGGCATCTCTCTCAATGCGTTGTCACTCATCTGACGTCAGCCCCGTAAGACCGTGATGATTGCACAATCGTACTAAACCTCCTCAATCCCTCGCTGCCCCAGGCACGTGCTGGTTCGGGCCCAGGGTGACAGGCTGTCCACACAGGTTCCGCTGCAACCACGGAACAAAAATTCGTGCAGTGAACGATATGTTCCATCACGGAACCTGTGTGGTGGAAATTGTTCCATCCCCCGCAAGAGCGCATTTCGTGAAGTTCATGTTCCGTGACGGACAACTGCGACGGAACACCAGACGGAACCTGTGTGGACAAGGCGTGAGGAGGACCTTCGCTTCACCGCAGGGGACACGGTGCAGGAGACGTGCTCCTGCGGGACGGACTCGACCCTTCCTCGCCCAGAGCCACCACAGCTGGGCTGGCTTCACTGGGTACAACATCCGAGTGTCCCCCCATCAGCGCACAACCTGTGCGACTCTTGCCCCACCAGGCTTCAGATGAAGATATTTTGTTCAGACAAAGTGCTCTTCCAATTCTTGCAAGAAAGGAACATCAAAACATAAGAGGTTTGAAACTTGGATTTCTCCCCTGTTGGAATGCGTGGACAAAGCAATCCATGGAGTGCAAACAGCAACAGAAAACGGGTTTGGTGTTCCTTTGTTCATTGTTCAACATGTCAATGAGAACCAAATAATTTGCGGCGTTTTGCTTGTGGTGCCAAACGACACGGATGTCCACGCTGCTTTCAATGTACGTGGCGTAAAGAAATTCAATTCAATATTTTTTCAACTCTGAATCTACCCGGTTCCAACAACATTGAAATATCTGCATTTCATGCTGCACCAAAACACGAGGTTTGTAACCTTTGAATTTACCAATGTGAGAAGGATAAGCTCAGGGATTTGAATTGCGAGGGGATGAAATAACCTGGAATGGGTGTTCCTGCAACCAAATCCTCATCTGAGACAAGGATGCAGATAGCTCACACACCTGACACCAGGTGTCGCATTGAAAACAAAACCCATTGTGCTCTGTTCATTGTTCATAAAATTCTCAATATATTATCTCTTGTGGATCAACTTGAGAAGATAGGCAAGTTCACCATTGACTTCGAATGTCGGTCTCAAGGTACTCCAATTGGTTTCACATTGATATCACATGCTGAACAATTGCACCTCTCCTTTTTCACTTGTTGCCCCAAACCTCCTGATCATTCTGTGGTTTCAATTGTTTTGTGTGGGTTGTCGCCACCAACCAGTTGACACGCAAGTTTTCACCAGTCTGTGTGTCTTAGTTTGGAAGAGCAACACTCAATTGATGGACCCAAACTTGATGTCACTCCATGACGGTTTTATCATTCTGGCTGCAAAAACACTTTGACCCTTTGACATCTACGCATCAACTCCAGAATGCGCAGCTGTGACGTTTGCCATGAAAGTTTTCTGCTCACTACACAACAAAGAAAGTTTGATTCTATTTCCATGAAACTGATGTATTTTCATGTGCTTCTCCTTTGCCTCCTGTCCACTCTCAGTGTCCCTCTTTCTCTTGAGGATCCTGCTCTCAACATTGTAAGTTCTAAAATTTCTCTGTTTGATGGAGCACCAAAATATTGGCACCTGAATATCAGAAAATATCTTCATGTTTCACTCAAAAAGTTTTGGCACACTTTTCAAAAGTGGACAATGACTTCCTTTCATTTCATTTGGTTGAAACTATCAAATAGGCTGATGATACATTCCCAAGACAGATTGCCTAGACCCAAACTGTCCATGAGGGAGTGTTGCATTCCACAAAAACATTTGCATCATCAAAATGAAAGAATCATGAATAAGCGATCAAAGCCAAACCAATTCTTCAATGATGGTGTTAAAGTTCATAGAATTTCTGGAAAACTTATCATGTTTGACAAGGCAAACAGTTATTTTCTTACATGTTTTGGTTTTTATATGGACAACAACACTCAGAGGTGGTTGCCCACCAAACTGGGAAGGTACAGCTGGATATTCCAGCCAAACAAGAAAATTTCCTTGAATCTGACATTCCAATACATCAATTTCTCACTGAGTTCTGTGGACTGTTTCAATGGAAGATTGTCTGTGACAGACCGAAGATTCAGATCCAAGTACTCATTCTGTGAGAAGTATTCTTCCTTCAGCATTTTCACTTCATCTTCGTTGTTTCGGGGAGGTGCAATCGTCTCCATCACCCTCCTCAGGTACACATATTTTGATATCATGTCCTTTTTCATGGTTTTGGATGCAGGACTTCTAAGTAGCATTCCAGTCAAACGAAAAAAGCCTTCATATTCGGTTTTGTCCAAACATCTCATACAGAGGAAAATTTCATATTATTTGGAGTCTACACACGTACAAACTGAGAAAAGAAGCTTCCTCAACCTTTATTGCCAGAACAAGATGAACCAAACACATGTTGTGTTTGATGGCCCTGGTTTTCTTTCCAACAAACTGAAGCCCATTGGCAAAGTTTACACAACATCCACATTTCAGTGCTTTGTGCAGACACTTTCTCCCAAACAAGCAGTCATCAAGTACAAATCTAGGGATATTGCCATTTCACAAGTTATACATTTGTCACAAAACCAAACTGTCAAAATTTCCATCCCAGCAAAGGACTTGACTGTCTCTCCAATTTCATTGGTTGTAAAAAGTGTGCAAAACATTCAAATTCTGACAACAATAACAAATATGGTGTACAACACACACAACACCACAACATGTCAGTTTGGTGGACTTGCTGTGTTTGAGAGGAAAGAAGAAATGTTAACCATGTGTGAACATCACAATGGCTCAGTTTCACGAAATAGGGAAATCTATTTTTCATCACAAACAGCAACATTTGTTGTTTTTTGGTACAAATTTTATGGCGACATGAATGTTTCTCTCACAGTGTCACAAACCAAGTGTAAACCTGTGAACATTGATTCATACAAGTACAAGCATACCTGTCTGATAAAAGCCAAAATTACCAAGTGTAACTCATATTTGGCACATATTTCCATAAATTCAGACATGGAATTGAGACAAGACAGAGAAAAGTTATATTTCTCACTTGTCAGAGGTGCATGTACTGTGTTACAAGTAAAGCAAAGAGAACCTTACTTGAAGACATTCAGGTTTCAATGGTCTTGTTATAGCCAACTGTTTCTCATGCCAAGAAAGATACTTGTTCCTAATTTTGTGTTAAATTACAGAATTACAGGTTCATTGAAGCACATCCCAAGCAAGTATGAGTCTGCCATAAGTTTCCAGGGGAAAGCTGACAAGTTTTGTGGCCATTTGGGACCAAATGGTGGACCTCACTGTTCAAAACAAGTTGACAAATTATCAGATACTGATTTCTCTGTTACTGCTGAAACAGAAACACCCACAAGTCAAAATTTATTTTGGTTTATCATTTATCTATTACGATGGTCTAAAAGTTGGGTGAATATGCAAATTTGGATGACCCAGAGAGATACATCAGTGACACAGAACAACAACAACCCAGAGTCTATGTTTGCATACATTGACTCCATGGAGACAAATCAGCTTGTGACATTGTTGTTTAAATTTAGAGGTTTTGCTCAAAATGCCATGACAGAGAAAGACATCACCAAAATCCATGTCAGTCTGAAGTCAAAGTTGGATTTTCAAAGGTACAAATGGGATCACAGGGGAGAGCAGATTTTGCCGTATTCTATTGAATTAAGCTGGACGTCAAATGTGCTATTATCTCCATATTTTCCCACCAAACACATTTCAATACCTGGATTGATAAGCGAAGTGGACTCAGAGTTTTCAATCACACCTTTTAGCAAAGAATTGAATGGAAGTGGGTACTTGGTCACACCTGAAGTTGTTTACAAGTGGATAACTGATACTTATTACAAGTACTCACTGCTGGTGAACAAAAAGGCCAAACTGTGTCACAGGGAGCTAGGTTCTGAGATAAAATTGGACTTTTGTGCAAACTTTTCTCACTTCAGAACTTCATCTGCACCCAGCAGCAGATTTTACATATTTTTCAGAAGACAAAAGGACTGGTACAGCATAACAGCAGAAACAAAAGTCCAAGCTTACAGAGACCATGTTTTCAAGTTGTATGTTCCATCCTTCATGGATGTAGAAAAGTTCCAACCCTATCGCATCATCAAAATATCATGTAGAACTGCTGCCCAGCTATGCAAGCATGTTGGTGGCTCTTTGCCTGTGTTTTCTGCAGGAGAGGAAGCCGACATGTTGACTGCACTTGTGAAACTTTCTGACCAGTTCCCCGTGGTTGAAGCTGTGTACATCGATCTGATTAAAAAGGTACGGGCTGTTCTTGCTTGGCGTGCCAGGCAGATTTTTTCACCTGTCCAACTGAGGTCACATTGACATGGTGTGTCATAGAGGCGGAAACAACCGGGATTTGGTGAGGTATTAGCGATTATACTCCAATTGTCAGAGGTCGCCGTGCAATTCAAACAAAACTTTCTGTTCAAATCAGCTGATGTTGACATTTCCTGTTCACATACTGCATGGGCAATCTAATGTTTTGCGCACAGAAAACGTTATATGAAGGACAAACTGACACAACTCGAATTCGCCACAGTGGTGTTCTATCCTTCTACTCTTGTATCATATTTGCTCCACTGCTGCCTGTTCCGGCAGTAAGTTCAAGTACAGTCTGTGCACTTGATGTTGTCACGCTGGATAGCGAGTCCGCAGTATTCAGGTCCAGTAACCATGTAAAACAGTTTTTGGTCTCAGTGTGAGTGCCACCAGAGGAGAACCAGCTCTGCACTAAGAGCAGCCACACTCCTGCTTCACCCTTGTTAATCGGGGTAATAACTACACCCTATGGCTCCCATGGTTTTATCTAGGTTCCCATCTGTTTCTCGGAAGTGGTGTCTATTTGCCTTTCAGGACACATTCTTTATAATCTGCTGGGCCTTTGGCCTTCACATCCGCTTTCAAGTGAAACGGTCTGTGGTACCTTACACTCCCGTAGGTCCTTACACGAGGTATGTGTCTTGCACGTCTTTCACTCTGATTGCAGACGGATTCGACCTGGACATGGGGAACGGGCGCACCTTTGACGTTCCAACTTTTCAACAACAATAACTTTGGAAACAATGAGACGACATTTGAAATTGTTTTGAAACCAGAACCCAGGAAACAATACCCTGGGTTTCCTTCTTCTCCCTACATTGACCATTATGCCATAGACCAGTTCCATGAATTCACAGAATCAGTTGACCTTTCAAAATTGAAAACTGGATTGCAGAACAGGATTTTTCCTTCCAGAAACTCAAGTGAAGGATGTACTCTGATGTTGATGACTAATCTGGCTGAACCTGAATGGATTTCAATACATTGTGAGGAAACGTTGCTGGCTGATGTGGTGTGTTCCATGGGTGGTATTGGGAGCACTGAGAATGATTCCATTCTTGCTCCAAACAACACAAATGTTTGTTCAAATCAACACATAATGATTCAAGGTCATTGTTTCCTGTTCCTCTCATTTTCTGATTTTGTGGACATCACAACACAAACAGTAGATGTGTGTGTAGTGTCAAACATGAGACCTCTGGGTGCTGACAACATGGGGAAACTCAACTTTGTCTTGAATGCCACAAGTGCTGTCATATCCCCTCTCCTATTCTGACATGATGATGAAAATTTATTTCATCAATATGAATATGCAGGTCTCAAAAAGTCAGAAATGCAGTACACTGAAAAGTGTGTTTCCAAAAAGAATGCCACTGGTTTTTATGTTTGTCATGAGAAGAGCAAGAAAGTGCAATTGAGAGGCAACATTTTTCATTGCAGAGAAGGGGGATATATCTCACAAATTGATGTTTGTAATGATGTGCTTGACTGCCCTGGAAACAGTGACTTTTCAGATGAGTGGAACTGTGTGTGCTCTGAGACACAAGTTTTTAGTTACACTGATCATTGCTTTCTTCACTGTAGAAACAGTGTTTTTCTTGATCACAGATACTGCATGTGCTCTCCATTGTTATACAGGAGTCATGCTGGTCAATGTTTGATGTACATGTGTACATGTACACCACTTACCAAACACAGCAACAAGGTGTCCACATCAGGCAGAGATGATGATTTCATCAAATGCAGCAATTCCTTTTTGTTGGACAGGTCTATGTTGAATGATTTGGTTGTGGATTGTGAAAAATATGTGGATGATGAACCAGCATTAATTTCATTGTTAAAAAGGGAAGATTTCTTGTTTTGTGAAAATGCAGGACAGATTCCATGCACAGAAGGTCACACAAAATGCTACAATATTTCTGAAATTTGTCAGTACAAGATCAACAAGTTTTTGCACCTGACTCCTTGTAGAAATGGTGATCATTTGAAAAACTGTGGAGTGTATGAGTGTAATATGATGTTCAAATGTCCAAATTCTTATTGTATTCTTTGGGAATATGTGTGTGACAGTCATTGGGACTGTCCCACAGGGATTGATGAAAGTAAACTTTATTGTGATCACACAAGTCTGTGTGACCAAATGTTCAAATGTAGAGGCTCTTATCGGGTGTGCATCCACTTGGGACATCTTTGTGATGGTTATGAAAACTGCCCACTGAAAGATGATGAATCATTTTGTGAACTGCTAGATGTGAACTGTCCACAGTATTGTCATTGTGTAGCACTGGCAATTTCTTGCATACAAGGCAAAAATGTATTTGGTGACATCCAGTTTCCATTCATTTCTCTGACATTGTATTTTTCCAGAAATTTTCCAGTGAACAAATTATTCACAAAATTTCCCAATGTGCAATATTTGCAAATAAGGAATTTGAAATACATCTGTGGCAAAATTCTAACAAAAAAATTGACCCTTATTTCAGTAGAATACAATTTACTGACAGAAATAACACACCAATGTTTCTAAAGGTCACCACAGATGAGAAGTATAAAGATGAACAACAACCTCATTGAGAACATTGAAGATGAGGCCTTTGTAAATCTACCCAAATTAATTTATCTGAATTTGTCAAGCAATAAAATTGATGCCATCAGTGGTAAAATGTTTTCATCCAGCATACAATTGTCATTGCTCTCAATCATGAACAATCCCTTGAAGACAACAGATGAAAAAATGTTTTATTTGGTGAAAGTAGATTTTATTGAGACTCAAGATTATCATGTGTGCTTTTTGGTGCCATCTGAGTCCAAATGCCCAGCCACAAAACCTTGGTACAGATCACACCCAAACTTGCTGCCAGGTGATGCTTTGAGATGGATCTTCTTTTCTGTGTCCGTCTTGATAATCCTTTTGAACTTTGCCTGCCAAGCATCAATATTTTGGTCACCTACTGCAAGCAGATGCTTCTGTATCATCGTAGTCTCAGTGAATACAACTAAGTTGGTGTCTGCAATTTATTACTCTGTTTTGTGGGTGGCAGACATGACAGTTGAAAGTACTTTTGCAGAAATGGATGAAAACTGGAGATCTGGTCCATTCTGTTTTGCTGCAATTAACTTTTATTTCTGGTATAGCATTTTGATCCCTGTCATACTGCTCTTCATGTCTCTTGCCAGAACAATGGTGGTAGTTTTTCCATTGAATACAAGTTTCAAGAGAGAAAAATTCATCATAAATTGTGTAGCATACATGTACCTTTGTTCAGGTTGTGCTGGTATCTGTCTTTCTGTATTTGTGAAATTCACTGAACAAACATTGCCTTTCAGCCTTTGCTTGCCCTTTTTGGACCCAAGTCATTCAATTGTGACCTTGAAAATTGTCACCTGGTGTGTTGCTCTTCTTCAAGCTACACTGTCATCAGCTATTGCCATTATTCACTGTATTTTGGTGAAAACTTTGAAGGAGTCCCAACGAAGCTTGCAAAAGTCAAAGTATGAGAGCTCTCTGACTGTGATCCAAGCACAATTATCAGTGATGTCACTGTCCAACATGATAAGTTGGTACCCAACAATGATTTTCTTTCTGATGTCATTTTTCCTCTCTCAATATCCAGCAGACTTTGTCAGTTGGATTGTTGTTGCAGTTGCTCCTGCAAACTCAATCATTTACCCTTTGTTGTTGACAATCACAACCATCAGACAAAATACAAAGGACAGAGGGAAATCTGATCTTGTCAATCAACAGAAAACCTGAGTTCACTCACTGTACAGATGCAGCTGTGGAGAGAAGTTCTGCTGCTTCAGCGTTGAAAGGAAAGTAAGGGGTCAGAATCACGCACAAGAATAAAAAAGGACGCAAAGTCTCAGAGTGTGTTTCAACATCATTTTCTCATGTTTTGGTGAGCACTGTGTTCTTTTCCTTTGTGTGCGTGTTTTCTTTCCAAAGTGAGACAAGTTTTGCATGTGCAGACCACACAGCTTTTTGTTTCTCCCCAGACCCAATTTATTGCATTGAAAATGTCTTCAAAACTGGGTCTTGAGGTGTGATTTACCTGTGACGATTTTGAGGACAGAGTTGGAACAGAAAACGCGAGAGTCTGTATGGATTGCAAGGCGCTGACCCGGTTGTCATGGTGCGGCAGTTTCGGGCTGAACACCAGCTGAGTTGCTGTACAATCAGAGACAAGGGGTTTTAATATTGGTGACGTCGACGTCAACTGCAGACTGCAACTACAACTTGTTTGATACCAACTACAAGTTATTTTGAAACAAGGACAGTATCAAGGGTTTTGCAGTCCACTGCAAAAAATAGGTCCAGGGACCTCGCGGTGATTTGAACAAATTTGATCAATTTCAATGACCACAATCCAAAACACAGTCTACACTTTTCATCATTAATTTGTAT
>JAAUXT010038883.1_pt1 | contig 18606 bp, 18 predicted proteins | sample 7278171 | NCBI WGS metagenome assembly JAAUXT01 (sample SAMN14350112, study PRJNA611818) | marine sediment metagenome | isolation source: surface marine sediment (1.8m) | place: French Polynesia: Moorea | collected 2018-08 | reverse complement strand
ATTCTTGATGCGATGATGCTCAGCATCAGAACTTGGACAGAAGTACGCCACTAAAAATTATCCTAGTCAAGGCACCCAAATTTGCAAGTTGCACGGCCCTCGCATAAAACCTTTGCATTTCTGAGGCAGATGAATACCACTCCCACAGGGTGTTATCATTGTGGGGAGGAGGGTCACTTCACGCAGGAATGCATGTCTGAGTGACTTCCCACTGTGCCGAGGACGGATGTGCCGGTGAGGCAGCAACAACAGGTTGCGGCACTGACTTCCCCAGAGTTGGAAAACAGTGGGGGGGGAACACTCAGAGGCCCGCAGGGTGAGCCCCCTCTCTGGACAGCGGTCCACATTCTTTCAAGACATCAAAAAGTCTGGTCCCAAATGGAATGTAGCGGAAGATATGCTGCAGGACATGCTATGGAACTATGATGAGTACCAAGCACGGATGCAGCTGGAGTTATTCTCTCTTCTTGGTGCAAGGGGGAGATGGCTCCACTATTGGCTGCAGGGACTAAGACAAAACAGGGGATACCTATCCTTAATCCAGACCCATTGGCTAGGTTGATAGGAAGATGGAATGAAGCTGACATTTGTGTCAACAGCCTCAACGTACGAGCTCTGCTAGATACGGGTGCTCAGGTGACAAGTGTGTCCAACGTGTTATGCACAAGGCTAGGCTTACGTGTGTATAAGTTGAAGGGCATTGTGATGGAAGGCACTGGAGGGATCCATATTGAATATGTTGGTTACACCAAGCTTCATGTGGTGCTACCCGAGTGCCCTAAAAGACCCAATTCCAGCTCTACGATTTCCATTCCTGCAATTGTGTTAAAGGAATTGGAATATCAAAGAGAAGTGCCAGTGATGTTGGGTGTCACGGCACTGGAAGATCTTTTGTCCCAGCTGTCTCTGGAGGAAATCCAAGGTATGGATGAAGCCTGGCAGTTGTGTCACGCAGCGCAGGTTGTCACAGACAAGTTGCATGTGAGACAGGCCAGTGTGGTCAACGATTTGACACAGGTGGCGCAGCGTGTCTCAGTGCTAAAGAGGCAGGTTATTCCTCTGGGTCAATCCAGAGCGATATGGTGTTCAGCACATACTAACCAGTTAACATACAAAGTAAATGTTGTAGTTGACAGAGATGAGTTGTCAGTATTGCCCATTGGAATTCAAGTTGTTCCTATGTATACGATGGTGACACCAGGTTCTATGAGAGTTCGTGTTATGGTGCACAATCATGCCAAGCATTCTGTGATACTGAAAAGATGCTTTCCTTTGGCAGCAATAGAGGCTGCAAACCTGATTCCGGAAGCTGTGCATGAAGAGCGATGGACCAAGTTGTATGCCCAGGCTGTAGGAGTAGCAAATCAGGAAGCTCCAAATCAAGAACGAGAGTGGCCCCTATCTGAGATTTCACTTGAAAAGGTTGCTGTTCTTACAACCGATCAGCAGAAGCGGGTAGAAGCCCTGTTGGTGGAATTTGGAGATGTGTTTAGTAGGAGTGATATCTATGACCTTGGTAAGGCGGATCGTGTGGAACACGATATTATGGTCATGGATGAGCATCTGTTCAAGCAACATTATCATATGATTCCACCTCATTTGTATGAGAAAGTGTGGAAGCACATACAGGAAATGCTTGATGTGGGTGTGATTGCAAAGTCATACTCACCCTGGGCAAGTCTGGTTGTTCTGGTATGGAAGAAGGATAAGGGATTGCAAATCTGTATAGATTATTGTAAGCTTAACGCATGTACTGTATGTGACAGTTACATGTTGCCACGTATGGACGAAATACTCAATAAGCTGCATGGTAGTAAGTACTTTAGTGCCTGGATTTGAAGTGGGGGTACTGGCAGGTGCCCCTTGCCCAGGCTGCATGAGAAATGACTGCGTTTACTGTGGGACCTTTGGGGTTCTATGAGTTTTTACGCATGCCATTTGGTTTGACTAATGCTCCTAGCACTTTCCAATGGTTAATGGAAACTGCTTTTAATGAAGTATACCTTTCTTGGATACTAATCTATTTAGATGACATCATAATCCCGATTTCTACAGTGGATGAACAGATTGCGTGGTTGCGTCTTGTCTGTCAGAAGCTCTGGGATATGGGACTCAAACTTAAACCTTCCAAATGTCAGTGGTTTCTGTGTGAGGTTAAATACCTGGGGCACATTGTAAGTGCTAAGGGTATCTCAACAGATCCGGAAAAGGTGGCAGTGGTGGCAAAATGGCCCATGCCAGCCAAGGCCCCGGACTTGAGAAGTTTCCTGGGTTTCACCGGCTATTATCGAAGGTTTATCAAAAATTATTCTCATATTGCAAAACCATTGCATGTGTTGGTTGCTGATGTTGAAGCCTGGCGAGCAGAGTATGTGTGGACAGAGGCGTGTCAGGAGGTGTTTGATGCACTTAAAACCAGGTGCATAGAGGCCCCAATTTTGGCCTATCCTAATTTTGACAAGCCATTTATTGTCCACACTGATGCCTCTGGAATGGGACTCGGTGCCATCTTGTATCAGGCCAATGATGATGGGTGCGAGAGAGTGATTGCTTATGCATCCCGAGGTTTGTCTAAGAGTGAGGCTAACTATCCTGCACATAAGTTGGAGTTTCTTGCACTCAAATGGGCTGTTTGTGAGAAGTTCCAGGATAACTTGTTAGCTGCACATTTCACTGTTCACACGGATAACAATCCGTTAATGTACATACTAACTACAGCTAAGGTGGATGCCACGGGACAACGTTGGTTGGCAGCACTCTCAGTCATAACTTTACCATTAAATATCATGCCGGAAAGAAGAATATTGATGCTGATGCCCTGAGCTGAATCGGCTGGGTGGGGCCTGGTGTACAGGAAGAGCTCATCATCATTACTCCTGAAAGGGTTCATGGTATGTTAGATCCTTCTGTCCAGGAGGTACCAGTCCTGGAGACTGTGGTGACCTCCGCAGCAGTAGTGGCTGATCTGACACAGGAAGAAGATCAACAGCAGACTCGTTTGGAAGACAAGGATTGGGTGATGATTCAACGCTAAGATGATATCTTGGGTTTGGTAATAGCCCTTGTCGAGTGAGGACAGCTGCTGTCACACAAAGTGTGGCAGGGGGCATCTCGTGAGTTTCAGAAGCTGATGCATCATCATTCCTGCCTTGTTGTTTGCAACAGAGTTCTGTACCGGCATGTCACTTATCAGAATCGAGAATTGCTGCAGCTGGTGGTCCCTTTGACTCAGCAACCAGTGGTGCTGCAAGCTGCACATGATGCTATGGGGCATCCAGGGGTGGAATGCATGATGTCGTTGCTTCATGCGAGGGTGTTTTTCCCTGATATGCAGCTGTGCGTGCAGCACTATGTTCGCATGTGTGAAGCTTGTAAGCTATTCTCTGCGAAAGCAGAAGCTGCTGATGTGGAACGCTACACTGCTTCTGCACCATTTGAATTGTTGCACATGGATTTTCTTAAGTTGGATCCGTGTAAAGGAGGTATCGAAAATGTTTTAGTGGTGGTTGACCATTTCGTGCATTTTGCATGGGCCATCCCAACTAGAAATCAGACTGCTGCAGTGACAGCAGAGGTGCTGTGGTGCAATGTGTTTTCACTTTTTGGGTGGCCCGAATGCATTCTGTCTGATCAGGGTGCCAATTTTCTCAGCCAGTTGATGACAGAGTTTTGTCAGTTGGCAGGCACTAAGAAGTTGCGTACTTCTATTTATCATCCCCAGTGCAATGGTGCAGCAGAGCGATTTAACTGCTCCCTGTTGAAGTTGTTGGGCACTATGCCTGAGAATTGCAAGCGTGACTGGAAAAATTACATTCATGCCATGACTCATGCACATAATTTGCTTCAGTGTACCACAACTGGCTTTTCACCATTCTACCTTATGTTTAAGAGGGAGCCACGAGTGCTATTGGATGCGTTTCTACCATCCCTAGCACATCTCGTTGAAGTGCATCATTCCTACATGCGGCATTTTCAAGAACGCATGAGCTGGGTGTTTGAACAAGCGTGCCAGCATCAGAATTGCAAAATTGAGCACATGAAACCCTACATGTCTCAATGAGCTACTGCCTCTCGATTGGTTGTTGGAGATCATGTTTTGGTTCGAGTTTTGAAATTTGATGGAAGACATAAGTTGGCCAATCATTGGGAGTTGGAACCTTATGTTGTAGCGTCGCAACTGGATGGGCTGCCTGTTTTTTGTGTCCATTTGGCAGCAGATCACACTACACCGCATCGCACATTGCACAGAAACCACCTTTTGAAGTTAACAACTAATTTGTTCAATTTAGTGAATGAAAAGAAAATTGAGATCATAACAAAACAGAGCGTTGAGGAGCATTCCGTGGAGAGGTTGGATGCGATGTCTGCGGTGGTGCCAGTGGTGCCCACTGCAACTCAGTCCGAGGATGAGGAAGCCTCAACGATGCCCTAGCACTCTTTGCCTGTAAAATGGAATGCTGATGGTGAAGGTGATAATCTGATGGAAAATGATATGTTGGAGTTGGGTTTACATCTTCCAGATGAAGCTGAAAACATGGTGGACTCACTGAGATGTTCTACTAGAATACGCAGGCCAGTACAACGTTATGGTTATCCTGTTCAAGTTGGTGCTGCATGAGTAACTGCTTCACATGATGTTTTGACATTTTATGTTGGTGGTACTTACATGTTTTGTAGTGCTTCCCCATGGCATCTGACATGTCCCCCTTCAGCTTTTTGCCAACCACACACTGGAAGCGGGTGTTCCAGTGGAGGGTGTGGAGATGCTTGAGGATGGTGTTTGGCTGTTCACATGCATCCCACACCCTTCCACACTGCAGGCGTAGCGGCGATTCTTGCCCACAGGGCCGATCAGCAAGTAGTCCACTTCTGGGTGTGGGGCGGGGCCTTTGGGATGGAGGAACGTCACGTATTTCCCCACATGTTTCATTTCGCTGACCGACATGGGTGCTGTGTGGCGGGCTGTCACCTGGGTGGTGACAGCAGCAGGCACCGCGGCCGCAGGGAGGGGAGGCACAACAACATCACCAGAGGATACCAGGGCCTGGACTAGTTGGTCTGCAATGCCACCGGAAAGCACACTGGTGTCTACAGTCAAGGTGGCATCACCAGGCAGGGACACCACTGGCGCGAGCATGATGGTGTCATCTGTTGAGGTGATGCCGGCGTTTGTTGTGGAGGTCCTGGTGACATCTCAGCGAGGAGTCATGCAGAACCCCAGGGTTTGGTCAAGCAGGTCTGCATCAGCATCCAGGCTGGGGTCCGTGGCGGCATCCCCACCGGGAGTGGAGGGGCAGCTTATGTCGGCAGCATCGATGTTGTCCTCCTCCTCCATGCTGGTGGTCATGGCACTGGCGGACTGCTCGATGGCTTCGTCCACATCCATGGGTGCCCCGGGCATTGCGACAGTGACGGTGGCAGCAGGACTGGAGGTGATGTGGGTCTGGGCAATGATTTCCCCAATCCCAGCCCAGTTGACATCACTCAGGTTGCCCAAGCTGTTACTCAGCCCTGTGTCCAGGATGGACACAATTGTTCCCGAAACATTGGGCGCCGTCATCACAATGATGGGGGCTGGGACCACAGAAGGCACAGGGGCAGTGCGTGCGGGCATCGTGGAGGTGCTAGCCACTCCAGGGGTGACTGACAGACACGGCCCCATCTGCCACGTGTCTTTCCAGACACGGATCAGCTCCCACAGCTGGTGTGCGGGTGTGCCAGACAGTGCAACATTAAAGCTGTCCAGCACTGCCAGCCACTTGGATGCGGCCTCCACATCCTTCCGCGCCACTGCAGCGCGCAGCTCCGCAGCCTCCCGTTCCAGCAGCTCAGCCTCGCGCATGCAAGCCACGAAGCTGCTACTGGTGGGGGCCACTGCCTCTTCCCCAGGTTGGGCAACAAGGTCGCCCAACGCACCACTCTGACCCAGCCTGCAGTACTCTTGCACACTGCGGATGTGCTCCTGGGGCATCCTGTGCATGGGTGGCGGCACTGAGGCGATCATCCAATCCCCCTGGACATCTACATGCATGGTGGAGATCTGCTGTGAGCTGGTCACAGGGGGCATACTACGCTTGAGGATGGGGCCACTCCTGAAGGAGCATTGCCCCTCCTTGGCAAGCTGTGCCTGCAAGTTAACCCATTCCTGTTGGTTATTTTTGCTTTTTCTGTTTACATTTCATGTTTTCTGCACTTTTGGTGGAGAGATCGCACAATTGCACTTGAGTCACAACTGCGATTTGTAGGCCTCACAATGATCTCGAAGTAGCTACCCCAAATCGCACTTCAAACTGCGATTTGCGAGCTGTGATCTGTGGGCTGTGTGTTGCGATCTGTGATCTGCAACAAGTGATCTGCGACTGTTGTTTTGGATATTTAAACTTTCCCAAACTGCGATCAATCCCTCAGTTTTGATGTGATTTTTGAAGAGATTAGATCTACATTATTATGTGAGACACAAGTTATGAGCAAAAGGAGAAGTGCTGAATGGTCAGTCGAAGAAGGTTGAAGAGACACGGGTCAAGTCACATTTGCGGAAGATACAAGGTTAGTACTTACGGATTCCTTCTCATTTGCCGCAGCATGGTTGGCCAGTGACAGGGTCTTGAGGCCGGGGTCCTGAGTGATGCCCTGTAAGTGTGATTCGACAGGTTTGAGGTGGGGAATTTTAGGTATTGCGACAAGTAACTGAACTCGAGTTTGCTGCGATGAGACTAGATCTATTTCTGGGTTGGTTATTCGCGATATTCTGAGTCAGTACAGTAGCGAGATTTGGTTCATGAGTCAGAGATAATTACTGTAAGACACATTTTGAAGAGTCCAAGAGACTGTTGGAAGCATCAGCACTTCCCTGTTGACATGATGTTTTCCGATAATTGGATTCAAGCGAGATGCAGTAATGGCAGATCAAGACTAGAAAAGTTTGACTTACATGTTGTTTGGCAAATTCCTTCTTCTGGGCCTCCTTTGCTAAAATTTCTGCGTGGCTGCAAACTGCGCAGGCCACCTCCTCATCCTCTGAAAGGTTCAGCAGATACTCCATTGTTGAGAAAATTTTGAAAATTGCAAACAAAGGAAAAATGTTGGATGTGCAATCTGCGATAGTTGGTAAACAAATTTAAATGTCACGGAGCTCGCATGTGTATTTAAAGGGACTCACAGTTGTGTATCATGTGATGCATTTGAAATGCTGAAACAAAGGTAGCAGCACCACGAAATTCCCTTCCTGCGTAGATTGTAGTTTCAGTGAACTGCGACCTACTGCAATCCCCAGATCGCACTGTGATTTGCATATGCTATAAGCATTTCAAAACAGGCACCTAAAATCGCACATGCGATCTGCGATTTGTTTCAGTGCTAAATCATGTCGGAGAAAGCAGCACCAGCGCAGGACCCTCCTGCAGGGCCGGAACAGCTTGATGCAGCGGCAGCACCTCCAGTCACCTCGGCAGCCATGCTGAGTACCACAGCGGTGGCACCCGCTTCCATGACAGCAGTGCCAGCAGTGCCATCCACCCATCCATGGTCACCACGTCAGTGACTGTGGCTGCCACAGCAACCACAGCAACTGCGGTGACTGCAGTGGAGAAGGCGGCACCAGTTAAGAGTACGAAGTCCAAGAAATCTTGGTTGAAGCGCCCACGTCTGGAGAAGCAAGCAGCGGAGGACAGTGCCAGCCAGCAGGAGATGCCAGGGACTGATCACCCCGAGGACTCTTCTGTGCAAGCCAGCACATCAAGGCGCAGCACAGACATGGACGAGGAAATAGCATTGACTCAGGAGGAGTCACAGGGCACCAACACGGCGAGCAAGGGGGTGGGGTTGACCGGAGTGCCTCCACCTCCCCCTCCCTCTTCGCAGGTGCCTGCAGCCACTGCGAGGGAGACAGCAGCCGCCGTGGACAAGGACATTCAGGCTGTGGTGGATCTCCTGGTGGCGGAAGGACTGGATGGACCACCATCTAACATCTCGACACCTGGTAGATCCGCGCTGACCAGCAGTGGGGGCAGCACGCCACAGTACTTTGACCTGGCAGGTCACAAAGTTATGACAACAAGGCGTGAGGATCGAGCGAGGGACCTCTTCCATGGGAAGGTCACTCTGATTATGTTGCAAGTAGAAACTGTTAGTGCGGTGGACTTACCTGAGGGTCGCTGGGGAGAATTTGTGCTGGACTACGCCCACCTGCATCTGCTGGACTGGATCCAAAACTGGTGTGACGAGGACATGCGTGATGATCATCCTGAGGTGATGCGTATGAAGCAGCCAGATGGGACTTGGTCATTCATGGCGGACGGGGTGGTGCCGCTCATCCTGGAGGCATTGGATTTGCCACCCCACACCAACATGATCCAAGTGGGAGACGAGGGTGCAGCGCTGAGTGTGAGCATACTGCCAGCGGAGCCACCAGTGATGGTCTCAGTCACCACTTCTACAGACGGCATTCCAATGGTGATGGTCCAGGCAGGGACTGGCGAGCCATGGAGTGACTCCAATCTTCTGGGGGGGAGGAGGAGCCCAAAGCTACACCAGCTGAGGCGCAGGGCAGAGTGATGCCAGCTGAAGAAAAAGCACCGTGGGTCGAGGAAGAAGCGACTCAAGCAGAAGAGCAGCCTGAGGAACCCGCTAAGAAGAAGCCAAAGAAATGAAAAAAGGAACAAGCCAAGAAAAAAGCTGTGAAGAGAGTGCGAAGAAGGGTGAGCTCGTCCGAGGAAGGCAGCAGGACACCATTGCCGGAGCCAGTGGCATCGGGGAGCAGCATAGCAGTGGACGAGATGGCGCTGGTAACTAAGGAGATGGCGCGACAGGCTGAAAAGACGATGTCAGTGGACGGGGAGCCACCGGGACATGCATCGCCATTCCCACTTGATGATGGGGAGGAGCTGGAAGAGGTGCCTGAGGAGATGCCTGGCCTAGAGAAAGAACAGGAGGCGGCAGAGGCTCAGCAGAGGAACCAACTGGCTCCAGAAGTCTGAGGGGAAGAGAGATCGGCGCAGCAGGAAAAGGACAACCTGGACAAGCTGCATGAGATTCGATGCACAGCAAATCATGCTCATTTGATGGCTCGGCTTGACAATCAGATCTTTCAAGTCATGCCAGAGGACAGCATGACAGTGGACTGGAGGCCATATGAGGAGGCGCTTGCGGAAGATATGGAATCTATCTGTAAGGCAATGGGTATCGTGGCCAAGACGCAATTTTCCTGACTATGTGTCCAGCTGGGTTTTGGAGGGGGGATATGCAGCAGTGGTGATGCAGCAGTGGGGGACGGGAAAGTCAAGAGTCAATGATCTGCCTCCCCCAGCATCGACCATTGTGTTTTGGTATGTCCAGCTCTCTGGTGCAGTTGGGGCCATGTTTAGGATGGTCAAGCGAACTTATGCGGTGGACCCCAAGATGAAGAAGAATGACACAGTGTGTATCCCATATGCGGCAGTGCAGGACTTGATGTATGTCCACGAGGTGGAACAACAACAGTGGTTGGTCCCAGTCCGTCTGTTGGTGCTAGGCACAGATGAAGTGTGGCAGCAAAGCCACAGGTTGGACATCGATTTCACGCAGATTGTTCCAATCGACACCACACCGATCGAGGAGGGGCTCTGCTTTTACAACCCCAGGGTTCCTGGCGACAACATTCTGTACGAGCACTGCTTGGGTACCTGGGAGGACTGGTTTAGGGTGGGGCTGGAGTGTTTGATGGAGGACTTCCTGGTATTGTTGGACACCATTAGTACCTACAATGACCTGTACCCACTGCGGTTGAACCAGGTGAAGGACCTGAGGGTGACACGCTGTATCCCAGATGTGAGCACTGAAGCTGTGTGGCAAAAGTACATTAAGCTGGTGCAGGGATTCATGAAGGATGCTAAGGCGCATGGGCTGACAATCCTGCCATGCATCACCATGATGGTTGGAGAAGCCTCTGTGTACAATGCTCACCAGGTGGCACACATCCAGGCGAGGAGGGAACAGGCTGCGAAACAGAGGTGGGACAAGAGGGGTGACTCGGCCAAGTTGGTGTCCTTCCAAGTGGATGAGCCGGCTGAGGAGGAGGGCCAGCAGTTGGGTGCGCATGTGCCATGGCGGTTGCCGCACAAGTATCAGGGAGCAGCCCAGACGCTGCCACCAGTGGCGTCACCCTGGCATCGCCCACCACACTGGCCATGCCTGCCACACCAGCAACACCAGCAGCGCTGCCATCATCAGCATCCCATTGTAAGGGCGCTCCGAAGTGACGTGGTGTGGGACTGTACCACAGCATGAAGGACAAGCAGTCCCAGGTGCGAGCAGCGGCACGGAAGGCCATGAAGGCGCCACGACATGGAACTGGATGGGGGGCATCAGCCGACCTGAACGCCATCCACAGATCTGTGCATCACTGGAGGCCTGGAACTCATGCATTGAGCAAAATCCGGCATTATCAGAAGTCAACTGTGCTGTTGATTCGGAAGTTGCCATTCGGACGTTTAGTGCGAGAGATCATACAGGACATTAACAAGGACTTGCAGGTCACACCAGACACTCTCAAATCATTGCAGGAGGCAGCGGAAGCCTACCTGGTTGATGTGTTTGAAGACAGCAACTTGTGCGCGATCCATGCCAAGCACATGATGGTGATGCCGAAAGACTTTGCTCTTGCAAAGCAGTTATGGTCTATGTTGACTTAGGATCTTCATTTTCCTGAATTTTGTCATGTATTGTGTTTTTGGCGCTTTACTCATTTGTGTTGTGAGTTTGTGTCTGCAGTGTTGAATGTGTGACTTGGTTTTTCATATCGTGTGTCATGGAGACTCTTGAACCTGCTTGCGAAGTAATGCCATGGAGTATGCATTTTGAGGCATTGGCTGTGTTACATTCGAGGTTTTTGTGTGATTCATTGGTCTTGTGACTAAGTAGTATTTCTAGGAAAATGTTGTGTTTTTCTTACAGGGTATGCGTCTTGCTCCTGTTTTAATGTTTTTCTTGCCTATTTGGAACTGTTGTGATATTTGTGAAATAAAAGATTGTTGTATTTTCGGAACTTGCAGTTTAAAGATCGCATTTGTGAGCTGCAATTTCATAGTGCTGTTATCATTTCGAAGTAAGGGGTTGAAATCACATTTGGTGAACTGTGATCTTCGTCAGTGCGTACTGTGATCTTGTCATATTGATATTTTTCCTTTTCCCATGAATGAAGGTACTCTTGAATGAAACCAGAATAATGTTTTGGGTTCGTAACAGAGTGTGGAATGGTTATGAGTGGTTTCATGTTGAGTGGTTGTATGTCTGTATTTGAGACTCTTTTGTGTTTGTAGGGTAACTTTTATGTGCAACCTTACATTATGTTTCTCAAAACTGCAAACTTGTGTTTTGTGTGACATTTTCCCACATTTGGGTGTCAAAAGATCATTGGAATAAATTTTTGGACCAAAGTTCATGTTTCCATTCTCAATTCGCTTGAGGACAAGCTGTGATTTAAGGGGGGAGAGTTGTAAAAGGTTGAAATTGTACATGTGACAATTGATAGTGTGTATGTTCATGTGGGAATTTGTTGTTTTTTTTGGACCCTTCTCGTCTCATTGGTGCTACCACGTGGGTTATTACTCATCCAGGGTCAGAGCACTCAGTTGCTCTGCACAGTGCGCCAGGGTCCTGTTCTGTGATTGGTTGTTGTATTGTCACGTGTGTACTTGTCTATTTAAGAGACCGTTTCATTGTGTGCGTCGGTCTCGTCTTGTGATGTTTAGTGTGTTCGTGTGTTGGTTGAATAAACTGGGAAACGTCTATTGGAGTCACGGTTGTTCTTCGGCAGTGAGTTAGTCGTGTGCGATCCATAAGCGGATCGTGATAAGGATCAGTTCTCAACACTACATTGTTACAGTAGACCACAACAAAGAAAAAATTTTCTGTTGCACATGAATCCAATATAATTTGAGGTTGTACATGCAAGCTTTCTGGGTGGAAGCTTCTGACAAACACGAACCCCAAGCGACACAACTGCAGTTCATGAAAAGGTGCAGGCGTTTTTCCGACGTACGAACAAAGCACACAAGAACAGTGGCTCTGTGCGAGATTATGTCTTCATGTCCGTTTGTCGTAGCTCCGCTACCCAAATTCGTACACGGATCTCTCACCTTTACCTCAAGCAATTGCACCAAAAGAACTTGTCCTTTATGGCCTGAGACTGGGGGTTGAATTGCTCCATATAATGTAATTGAGTTCTGCCCCTCGATTTGCCTTTATGGGGCCACACACAATTGTGACAGAAAGAATCTCTTAAAGGAGATGCACTTCGTTTTTGAGGGAGATAACTTTTAGCTTTTGTACAGCACTAACCTGGGAAATAAAGCAAGTGTCTACAGTCCAGTTTAAGCCTTTTGGTCACTGGATTCCGAAGGACATTTCACGTTGTTGCGTGCTGCACGCATGGAGTCAGTTTTTGTGACTCGATCGCCAGGGTTGGGTTCCTTACTTCACATGTGTGAACAAATTCGTCTTGACTTTTGCCCCAACGTTCCAAATCAAGGGAAATTGATCAACGTACAAAAAAAAAAGAGATTCGTAAAGCGTCAGCGTATCCCCGAAAACGTGGGCTGAGCTTTCAAACAGTGGGAGGAAAACAACTTCGCGTGGGAGGCCCCGGCATCTTCAAGACCTCCTTCCCTACACTGTAACGTGTTTGCCGTTTTGTAACGGAACTTTTATCCGTTTTTTCCCGTTTTTTCCTGTTTTCTCAAGAGATGCGTTTCCGAGTAATGTTTTGCTGCAAAATATTCCGTGAGAGATAAATGCTAAATAGAAACGTTTTCAATTTTGCGTTACCAATAAATGGTAAAGTAAAACATTCCGTTTTCCATTTTCCGTTTTCCGGGGTGTTTCTGTCTTTCTTGCATGCAGGAGGTTTTCTTGAAAATCGATGTTGAAGGAAAGAAATCCGTGGCCTTGGCACATTTCTCTCACTTGTATGAGGTGGAGAAAAAGAAGATGTCTGATTTGAAAGCATTCAAGAAACATTCGATAAATGGTTGATTGCTTTTTGCATTGTTAGAAGTGTGTACAAGTACAAGTGTATCAGCTTTACTTTTCCTTGTTGAGGGAAAGAAATGTGTGGCCTTGGCGCATTACTATAGTAATAACTAGTATAATGAGAAAGTGTAATCTTATTTTAAATTCTTGAAGGCATTTGAATCGATTCGTAACCTCGTAAAGGCTCTGGTGAAAGGAACTTAGGATTATTTCAAAATGAATGATGCAGACCTTCAGCAATTTGCATCATTGTGAATACACATGCAACAATTTCATAGATAGTTCCCTTCCCTACATGATACTTGCATGATTCCTCGTTTTTTGTTTTTTTTTTTTGAAATAAATTGTAAACTAGAATTTGCTATTTGTTTGTTCTAAGTCGTCAGACATATCGGCATGACATCGAACACAAAGGCGATAACGGATAGAAATGCGTGATATCGAACGGATACAATCGACGTCGGAATAAATTGCACGATATCGAACAGACAAAATGCATTTGTCGTTAACAGATACCCTCAAGAAAACATTGCGTTACAATGGCTAAACATATCACTTTGCATTGCAACATAACAGTAAAAATGCATAAGATGCGTTTTGTTGTAATGGAACTTAATGTGAACGTTACTGGGTAACGTTTCAAAAACACGACACTTTTGGCATTACAAGTAACGTTTCCGTTTCCGTTTTCGGAGTGACAGTGCACTCTTGTTGTCTCGGAGAGAATTTGCAGCCATGTCTGTTTGTTTCCTTTTCACCGACCACTGTGAAGTTTGGTTCTGCCGTGTTTGTTGACAGCAGATACAGGTTTGTAGGCAACTCTTCATCTTTTCTGTTCACATTTTCCTGAATGTGACAAATGTTCTGCCCCAAATCACCCAACTCGGGAAGTGAGAATTGAATCTTGGAGTTCGACGGCAAAAAGATGCGGGTTTCGATCAGCAATAGCGTTGTCAGCACAAAATGACTGTGACCTGTGACGCAAGGAAGATGGAGGCTGCTTGTGTGATCTGACACATTCCGTTCCACCTGTCGCGAGAAGTCGGAATCCTGGTTGACTGAACCGGGCCCGTTCGGTCGATCTGTGTTTGATTTTGTTGAATGTTGAATGAGAAGAATGAAAAGCGCTCGGTCTGAAGGGAATTTTGGGGCTTGTTTTTAGCTTTTCTGATTGTCGTTTTTCAGGTCAATTCGAAGTCTTTGAGGCAGTTTTGTTGGCTTGAGTCTCACAAAGTCAAAATAATGGCGCGGTGGTGGAAAATACGAGTCGTATTGTCCCAGTTGTTCCTCATTGTCACAAAATCACACGAAAACAAACAGACGCGATTATCTTGCAGTTGAATTTGCGACTGAACGCGATTTCAGGTTCCATTCCACTCGTTTGTCGTTTTGTGGAACTCGTGAGCTCCCGACGGATAGAAACCTCTGGATCTCATCTGAGGGGAACCAACCTTGCTTTGATCCAGACGTCTCTGATGTGTAAACGTGCCCCCAGAGCCCTGTTTGTATGGACAGGGGGCTTGATCCGGTTTTGACTGAGTGGGGTCCGACCAACTGCGAAGCCCTGGCTTCAAGTGGAAAACTTTTGAGGGTTTATTTCACATTTTTGGTGGGGGCAAGGGAGCGAGAATCCGCTGAAGTCCGTACCTTTTCAAATGGAATTCCCCAAAGATGTCGAATAATGACGTCGAGTTGTTCACGTACCATAACATTCCTCTGCTCGTAGAACTTCCCTTCAGGATGCTGTGAAAAATTGTGAACCCATTGACAAATTTATTGCACAGATGGCTCGGGTTGAGGCTTGAGGCTCGATTCGTGTGTCGCCGGGAGCGCGAGTTGTTCTCAGCGGGTTGTGAATGTCCTGAGTTGCGCAGTTCATGTGAGACGGGGTAGTGACACCGGGAGTATGTTCCCATATTTGGCAAATGTTCATTTGGCACTGCCAAAAGAGGCAGGAATACTCTCTTTTGTGGGTGTGCCCATGATGACAGGAAAGACGGGGACCAATAATTCTTGAATGTGTGAAGTTCTGCGTTACGACTCTGTGCAATCTGACGGATTCTTTCAGGATCAGGACAGAGGGACCCTCAGGACCTCGGTTCCAGCGAAGGCCCAACCCTTTTGTAGGATCGTTCTGGAAAGTGATGGCAGGCAAACAGATCAACGGGGTCCCGGCCCCCGACTCGGCAGAATGACGCGATCCCGCTTGTTTTGTGCCTGAGGGTCGGACCCCATCGAGCCCGAGACATCCATCTGTCCCGGTCCTGGCTCTGCCAGAGGTGGATCCCGCAGAGGTGCACTCATTGCGTTCTGGAGTGTGTGCATCATTCTTGTGGGTTGACCCAGAGGTACTGGCTCGAACAGCTGTTTGCCTCGGTGGCTCACTGTGCGCAGAGGCCTCGGAGTGATACTCCCTCTCTTTTCTCAGGTCCGCGAGAGCGTGTTGCCTCAGTGAAGTATGCTCCTCTTCCCTCCATTGTCAGCACAGCGACGACAGTCATGCTCTCCTGCCCCTCACAGGAAAAGGAACTTTTTTCTCGCTCCTTCGCTTGTCGGGTCAAGGGATTCCCTGTGTATTTATGCGCATATTCATCTCCGTGTGCTTCAGTAGACAACGAGAGAGGCAGGACTGTGTTGTGTCACAGACACTGAGGGTGTTTAACCCAACCATATTTATCACTGGCAGTCGTGAGAAATTCCACCGTCTCAATTGGAGCTTGGCTGTGCGACGCGGTGCGGTTGACGAAACTGACGCTCAGTCTCAACAAAGGTCGGAATAGATTCCACCAACTTCTCAATCTTCCCGCAGTGGATCTCAAGATTCGACTTTTGGATTTTACTTCAGTGGCAGGTAAGTTGATTATTTTTCAAAGTTGTCTGTGTTTTTGTGTGGTGTTGACTTTGACATAAAAGTGGTAACCGGAGATGTCAGTGCACATACTGTTTGAGTGGAGTACATGAGGAATTGTCAAAGAAACGCGCACTGGCATGAATTGTGATGAGAAGAACAAGCGAATACATGTATAGCTGTTCGTTGTGTGCCAAAAATGTTCGGGAAAGGCGTGAAGCCCTTTATTCGATCACTCTAATCACAACCAAATCAAGAGGCATTGGGTGAGATCTTATCCCGGACCTTAGTGTTCAAGTGTTCACCGACAAAAACTGGACCTGTGTTCTGTCCACTTCTGTGTGTTTGACATGTCCTCTGTGTGGTAGCTGCCTTGTGTGTGGCTGTGGCGTACCTGTCTGTTTGTTCTTTATAAATGTGAAGGGAACACCTGTCCAGTGATGGACACCGGCTCTTATGGATTGTCACACAACGTCAAAATTCACATTGGACCCACCATTTTGTCAGCCACGTGTTTTTACAACGTTGCTTTCAGATGAACCACGTAAAAATCCACGAATTAGTCTTCCGACGTGAAATTTAAAATTCCCCATTCACATCCACGTCTGTTTTTGCGCAGACACCTGGTTCGACAGGTTCTGTCATTCTTCGGTTGTGTGTGTGTGTGTGTGTGTGTGTGTGTGTGTGTGTGTGTGAGAGAGAGAGAGAGAGAGAGAGAGAGAGAGAGCGATGACACTTCTGTGCTGTCAACAGGAATACATTGGGCTGAGAATCTGCTGACAGATGAACGAATTTGACTTGTTCCTGGCATGAAGTGAGTTCTGGTTTTGCTGGATAATGTCTCAGTCTGACGAGAAGTGAGGGACTCTGGACACGAGGCCTGATGCTTCGATTCAGTGTTGGTGTAGTGTGAGTCAGAACCACGTCAACGAGCAAAACAACGCTGACGTACTTTGTTGTTGGGTGTCAGATTTTACACTCGTTTCAACATGCTCGCGATGCATTTGTTGGTGCTTGGACTTTTGTCTCAAACCAAACTTGTTCTGAAACAAGACGCCGTGCTGAAGCCACACACACATGCGTGCACACGCACACACACGCACATACATAAACACACACACACAGACACACACACACACACACACACACACACACACACACACACACACACACACGAGCAAAGGACATTTACGAGTTTTCTGTGCCAAAAATGTGCACATGCATGCACACGGCATGGCATGCAAATTTTCCTGTGACCTTTGATATTTCCAAGGAAAATTTATGCTGAACTGAGCAGACAAGAAATGAGGAAAACGAGCATCAAGCGACAACTGACGCTTTTTGTGGGTCATGTACGAAGCTTCATCTTTGCACATGAATTGTGGCATATTTTGCTTGCGTGGTGTGTCATAAGATTGCATCTACACACTACTTTCGGGCAAAAAGACCCCAGCCAAGTAAAGATGCTCAAACAGACGCGTAGTGTTGGAAGTACCCAAGTGTGTCACCTTCCATTCTGAAGTTGGACACATTTGAGGCACAGAACTTGTGCAAATTCCCGTTGACTGCAGTCAGTTCACATCAAATTTCTTCGTGGGAGAGAATCCGAAAATTCAGAGAAACATTGCTTGGCCACCACAACGCGTCCTCTGTTTTACGAATTCTTGCAACGCATGAATGACGATGGTGGATGCGCGGCCTGCGGGTTGGTCTCGAGATCAGAGCGTGCCAGTGGTTACATTCATTATCTTGTCCCATTGGTGGAACGACCATTTGGGGCCCAAGGGCTGGTCGAGACTTGAGTCTGGGTTCTTGGAGTCTGAGCAGAGGCGACTCCAGGGGAAGAAATCCGACCTCACCTTGGGGAGACGGCCCAAACACAACACAAGGGATGACCTGAGTGAAAACTGTTGCCGCGCCAGCAGCTCAGTCGCATTGGATCGGGAGAGGGGCTAAATGTTTTGTTTCGAGGCTTCAGAGGCCCTGTGCCCCTCTTGGATCCAACTGGGACTGTCACTGTCGAAGACTTCAGTTCATGACTCCTACTTCCCAGAATTTGTGTGGCGCCTGACTGCTGGGGCAAACATTTCGAGAAAGCTATTTGCAGGAGACACAGAAGGGACGGACCAGGGGATCCCTGAGGCCCGATCCCATCACCTTCTCCCTTTTGTCCTTCCCTCTGGAGGGTCGCCTCTCTTGGCCAAATACTGGATCTGCCTTTGACACGTGGACACGTGTTGGCACAAAACGGACTTTGCTGCCTGATGCGAAAAAGTGACTTTAACGACGGACTGCGCCCCTCCGGCTCCCTTTGCATCACAAAGAGAAAGCGACTCTCGTTCTTCTCACCAAACTCTCACAAACTCCCCATGTTGTAATATGAGGGTTTGTGCGTGTTTTCTCCCAGTTTATCTGTGAATGCACAATGAACATCAGTTGTATTCCACTCACTCAATCGCACACGCTCGCTCCCTCACTTGGCTGACCCAGACATGAGGGGCGGACCCAGGACTTGATCAGCTGGAGAGACCCCTCGAGGGGAGCGATTGAAAATTTCAAGGCATACAAGGAGAACATCCTCTTGCAGCACAGAATCAAGGGTACAAAAATTCCGGGATCCGATGGAGGAGTGGTGCCGCCCCCCCCCCCGGATCAGCCGTCGCGCACACCCATCAGGCATGCATGCATGCGTTCAACAGCCAGCCAAACAGTCGCACCGGCCGTGGCGCGGTTAAAGAGCCACGGGTTTTTTT
>JAAUXT010121946.1_pt1 | contig 18607 bp, 20 predicted proteins | sample 7278171 | NCBI WGS metagenome assembly JAAUXT01 (sample SAMN14350112, study PRJNA611818) | marine sediment metagenome | isolation source: surface marine sediment (1.8m) | place: French Polynesia: Moorea | collected 2018-08 | reverse complement strand
TGCTTTGACACTCGCATCAGAACTTGGACAGAAGTACGCCACTCAAAATTATCCTAGTCAAGGCACCCCAATTTGCAGGTTATACACGGCCCCAGCACAAAACCTTCGCACCCATGAAGTGCTGACAGTTTCAGAGATGTTCTGGATGGACTTGTGGCAATCTTAGTTCACTTCATCCTGCACCTTCTGGATGTTGCCTGCAGTTCTCGCTGAGTGTGGTCAACCAGTGTGTGGAAGGTCTTGGCAGGATCAATTTGGCTCAGCTTGAAATCGATGGTACCACACCCACACTTGGGTTCTGGATAAGGCATCTGGATAAGGCCTTCTTTTTGGAAAGTGGGCCCTGTCAGATTGGAAAATGACACAAGCAAATGTGTAATGTGGAATCAGTTTGTTTGTGTTGATGATTGTGCATTCTTCTTTGCAGAAAAAGACGGGACGAAAGCAGTGAACCTGACGTACAAGGAGAAACTTCAGTTCGTCGCCTACACGAAGCAAGTGGCGCACGGGAAGTACCGACCAGACGTCTCCCCAGACGTCGGCTTCCTCGATGTCGTCGGCAACGACAGAAGGTGCGTCTCGCGAAGCGGGAACCGTGTGCCGGGGCCCCAGAAGAAAAGTTGAAAGTGTGAACATGGGTTTTGGTGAAGAGTGGACTGGTTCAGCGAATGTTCACTGGGCCAGCTTCATCACTTGGTGATGTTCCGGACCTCGCAGCTCTGGGCCTGTTCTGTCGAGTGGCTTTCAGAACGTCGCGACCGAAGCTTCCACCCGCTGTGCGAACCTGTAGGTGGCGCATCGTGTGGCGAGGCGAGCGGTTGGGTGGTTTTATTTGGTGTTCACGATTCTGACCGTGTCGTGCTGCAATAAGCGGGCGCAACACCATTACAACTTGTTTGTCGGGGCGGGGGCGGTGTTCTGGAACCATTTGGAGCCTTAATAATTGTTGCCGTTGTTTCCTTGACATTGCAATGGCAGGAGCGATCCTAGCGAGTGGTGAGTAACTTGACTTCGTATGGATGTCAAATTTATCTTCCACCCGAATTCCACACGGCAGTTGTTGTGAACGTGAACGCCAAATATACGCACCGATTGTTCAGCAACCAATGATTTGTGTGATGATTCTTTTCAGTATTTGTTGTGTTGGGTACAAACCGCAAAGTCTGGCACATTGCGCACTGGTGAACCGCGCTCCGTGCCAGGTTTATTTCGTGGAATCTGTTGTGGCCATGTTGTGTGAGTGGCATTCTGACCGTTTGGACGGCATGTCCAGTGAAGCTGGAGTGGAGTTCCTGTCGTGCAGTCCAGTTCTGGTTGTTGTCGAGCACTCTTCTCCTGTCGTCGTTGAACAGGGGGTCGTGTGCCTGAAGAGGACACGTGCGCATTGGAAAGAAGTTGAAAATGTCAGGTGCTTGGTGATGTGTTGGCACACGAGGAGTTCAGCCACTTTTGGTCGGTGTTGTCTGGACCATTCATCCCTTATTCGGGTGATCAGATATTCGAAGACATGTTTGGCAAACAAATTGATACGAGGCTGATACCACAAGTCTTTCCGCTGTCATGACTGCATGTTTCGCACTGAAACCGACCGGTATTGATTCTCCGACAACTGACCGGAATGTGTGGCATACAAAGACTACACTGTCAGACTATTTTGCATTTCCTCAAGACTTTTTGGGAGGCATTTTGGCTGAGCAAAAACAACATGCCTGAGACAGAAATTAGTGTGAAACTGTTGCAGCGGTGCATCATTTGGTGGCTTTGGAAGCACGACAAGGGTATACAGGAAATCCTCTTTGAACTGACTGCTGTTTTCATGGAGGACACTTATTCTGTGGATGCTATCCGGTACTGGCTCAAGTCTTTTCAAAGTGGAAGGACTCAAATCGGTGACCTGAAAAGGTGTGGGAGGCCCCGAGATGCACGGACACAGGAGAACATTGAGGCAGTGGTGGAGTGTGTGACCAGTGACAGGCAACAAACTGTGAACCAAATGGCTTTGAAACTCCAGATTTCACACACAACAGTGCAGCGGATCCTCAGGAAAGACTTGAACATGAAAAAGAAGGCTGCCAAGTTTGTACCCAAACTGCTTACTGACCAGCACAAGCAGTGCAGGGTGGACGCCTGCAATGAGAATTTGTTCAGAAGGAGGTTGGAACCACGCCTTTTTGAGAGGATTGTGACCGGTGATGAAAGTTACTTTCACCTCTATGAACCGGAAACAAAGAAAATGTCCAAACAGTGGCTCCAGTCAGATGACCCCAGACCTCAAAAGGCACTGAGGGACCGAGGTACCTACCTAGCGGTCAGTGATGATGCTTGTGTTCTTTGACTGCTATGGACTTGTCCACAGAGAATTTTTCCGGAACCAGACCATGACTAAAGGACTTTATCTTCAAGTGATCCAGCGGTTAATCCAGGCACTACAACACAGGAGGACCAGTCTTTGGCGTGCTGGGAACTTTGTACTCCATGATGATAACGCCTTTCCCCATTGGGGGGATGTTGTCATGAACTTCATCTATCACCATCATGTCAGGACACTCACACACCCGCCGTACGAGGCTGATACCAAAACTCTTTCCTGGTCATGTTCTTGGTGATGTGACACTCTGGTCAACTTCTTTTGTTTCTCAATCACCTGGTACTATTGCTGACCAATGGGAGTGCAAAGATCTTGACCGAACAACAAAAACAAGTGACATCGGCAGGAAAGAGTTTTGGTATCAGCCTCGTACAGTCCTGATTTGGCGCCTGCAGACTTTTGGCTATTTCCCAGATTGAAGAAGATGCTCAGGGGAATTCGCTTCCCTGACCAAAACGTCCTCGAATTTGAGATCAACAGAGTTTTGGGTCAAATTCCTCACCATGAGTTCCAGGAAGCGATTTTGCGCAAGTGGCCTCACAGAACGAGGCGTTGTCTGGGCCAAAATGGAGCTTATTTTGAAAGAGTCAAATAAATTGTCTCAGAGACAATTGTTTGGACAGTGCATTTTGCCTTGTGTCATGTCTCACCAAAGTGGAACTCGGTTGTCAACAGTAAACAGCCGAAAAAGGTCGTGTGCCGGGTCGCACACACAGTCATGACAGCGGAAAGACTTGTGGTATCAGCCTCGTAATCCTGGTGAGGGGGTGTGTGTTTCGACGAATCATCTTCCAGTCAGTGTATGAGGGGGTGTGGGGGTCTGCCTTTCCTGATGTCTGCAGTTCGGACCAATTGAACAGTGCGAAGACGAACACCTGCTGTTGGTTGATGCCGTGCGATGTCTGCCGTTCGAAGCTGGCGTCCGGCTCGGTTCGTGCGAATCTTGTGCGTCTCCATCAGGGTGGTCAAAACAGCACACAGCACAGTTATTCCACCTGCACTTCAGTTGTGGCAAAAGAAGATGCACTCTTTGCAAAGGCAATGTTGCAGCCTTCACTCTGGGTGCGCGTTGTGAATGCGCACTGAAAGGCAGACTCTGCAGCCTGCCATCTTGTTGTCGCTAGCGGTTTTCAACACAAGGAGCTGAGTCTTCTCATGGATTGGACAATGGGTCTGTTCCCGGAGTTCTCAGTCACACCGTGTGATCAACATTCGCGGTCTGTTGGAGGAGACTCTGAGCGCCCCGCCGCTTTGAAGCTTCCCGGGGAAGGTGTCGACAGCTTGTTTGCTCGACATTGTTCGCGTCTCCAAAGAAGACCCACCGATCTCTTTTGTGTTGAAGAAAGTTTGCGTCCCGAGGGAGATGCTGGTTGCTCACTGGCAGTTCTCTTGTTCCAGATAAATTTGCTTTTCGTGTGAAAAAATTCAGAAATGCAAAAGCTGGGAAATTACGAGTGTTGCTGGGACGAAAGTCCAGAAGCTTCAGCAGGATTGCATCACTATTTTGCCACCGGACAGAACCATTGGTTGCTCTTCTTTTGACAAGCAGGCTGGCTGACCGCCTCTCCGAACAGGGCGCCTCTCTTTACGGAAGGTGAAACCCGTTCGTCCGGTTTATTGTCTCATATTTTCCCATTACTTGCAGGCAAGCGTGGTCAATGCTGGGTGATCTATCGCGGGAGAAGGCGATGGCCGAATTCATCACCGATCTGGACAAGCTGTGCACACTCTTCCACCCATATGTACAAGCTCATAAAGCGGAGAAGGAAGAACAGGAGCGGCTGAGGTGAGTGAGCTTGGCCCGTGGAACGAGAGGCTCGCACGATATGGTGCAGTCGACAGGCGAGGAACTTATCACAGAGTGTGGGGCCTGCCGTGGAGCCCCCCCCCCCTTCCCCCTGTTGTGGTCCGTGGATTCATGCTGCTGTTCACGAAACAATCCGCATCCAGACATGCACCAAGCGAGACCCGAGCGCACACGTTTCTTGCACACGTCCTCATTTCGACTGCACAACGCTCAAACGTTCCCTTGTATGGTGAGTCTTTTGAGGCCGAAAAAGTGGAAAACAAAAAAAAAGTGCAAAAGTGCAAAACATTGGGGTGCGTCTTGTGCACTGACGCGTCTTGCAATGAACTGTACAGTATTTGTTTCTGGCTGTAAAAACAGTCGCGAGGGGCGTGACACCCCCCGCCGAAGGGACAGGACTCGCGTCACGGTGGACGGTGTGACTCGTTTCAGGCTGGAGGAGGACGCGCGGCGGCGCAAAGAGGAGGAAGAGCGCGAGCGACAGCGACTCGAGGACCAAGTGCGCTCACAGCAGCAGCAGGAGCAGCAGAAACAGCTGCAACAGGAGTAAGTGTCCATTAAAACTTGAACGTGTCCGGTTCTGTCGCCGAAAGGCCGCGACCCCGAGTGGCCCTGCAAAATGAATAATGCTTCTTCGTCTCCTGCCTCTTGAGATGGAACAGAGATGTGACAGTCGTGTTGAAAATTCTTCAGAAAAGTGCTTTCAAAGATAAGCTGCTGGATTTCTCGCTGCACTTGTCATCCATCAAATTTGGTTTTGCTTTTCCGGGACTGGTCGTGCACAATTCCGTGGTGGTCACATTGTTGATTTCATTCGAAATATAGACAGCGAAACTCGTTTACTGCGGAGCCCGGTATTGAACGGTGGCCAGTGTTATTGGGAAGGGCAGCCGGTGATCGATAACGATGAGCACGTTCTCAGATGAAATTTTGGAGTGTTTGTTTCGAAAAAAAAAAGAGTTGCATGTAGCTGTCGCGTGTGTTCGGCGATTGCTGGGGACTCCCGACAAATTTTCTGATTTATCCCCGCACAGTTCAGACTGTGTTTTTGGGCGGGCAGACCTCTTCATGGCCGAGCCCGTGATTCCGAGGTGTCGTTGTCAGGCAATCCGCACATTAGAAGCTGACGAGATGTCCTTCTGGTTGTCGACGCGGGAAGAGTTTTGTTGTCGGGATGCATGGAGTCTTGTAGTGGTTGTGACACACGGAGGAGCGCCTCGCCTCAGCCGCGGCTGCGCATCGTGGACGGAGGTTTCTGCGCAGGAGCCGGGGCCGGCGCGAGGGTGGCCCGTCTTGATAAAGAAAATTAATATGAAGCTCAATTCAGCGCCCGCTTTCCCAATTTAGTTCTGGCTTTTGGGATACGAAGATAGATTGAAAGAAACCTGTTTTATCTGGAGAGAAACTCTCACTCCGTAATTGTAAACACTCTTTTCAATGTGTGGCGCCTTTTCTCCGGAACATTTCACTTGGGTATTCATTAGATGAGTTTTTCTGTGCTGGTTGGTTTCCGACGTGAGAGACGTGAAAGTGAATTCAAGGTCAACAGATAACTACTATTTGCTGTTTCGACCACACCGCACGTTGCTGCCAAAAACGAGATATCGCCTTCCTTTTCAACAGCGCGTTCCTCGATAGGACGCACGCTTATTGTGATCACCATCAGGCTGTGTGTGTGTGTACATGAGGAGGAGTTACCAGGGGGGGTGTAACTTGACATAGTGAAAATTAGCCAGGATCATTTTCAGGCCATTTTAAGCATTTTTCATTTTTAGACGTGTAAGGCATGACTAGTATTGTCAGTATGTGTCTGTCTGTGACATGTAATGCTGAGGGACCCCCCCCCCTGGGAGCAGTTATGCTATGCCAGGTTCAGGGCTGGAGTGCATAATGCATTCTGATTGGCCGAAAGGCTTTGATGGGGCCTGGAATCAGTATAAGTATTATTTGTGTACTGGCAGCCAAGGAGGTAATATCTCATTTGGGCTCTTGAGAGTAGCCATTTTGGTTTTCTTATGTGGGGGCAGCCATTATACCTGTATGGGGGCTGCCATTTCGTTTTATGGCTTTTGGCTCTGCTATGGATTTCTTCATCTACAGCCTGAGCAACATGTGGCCTCCTGGTCATCTTGTTTTGGTATGTTGAGTTAACCCCCCCCCCCCCAAACTCAACATCACCAAAAAAAATTTTTTTCTTGAAATGGGCCAAAAATGATTCTGGCAAAATTTCACCATGTTGAGTTATGGACCACACGCTTTTTAGGCGTAGCCTTCTTGTTGCTGAAGAAAGTAACGTGAGCTTCATGCATGCTGCCTCCGGCTTTCCACAAGTTGCGGTCATCGTGTCTTGATCCAGAACAGTTCTGATTCGTTCGTGAGTGGGTAATGGCAATTGAGAGCTGAGTGTAGTGCCGCGCTGCAGAGAAAGGTTCAAAATAGTCAGTTTGTCGATGGCTCTGCTGATTTTCCGCCGGCATTGTCGGAACAGGACGAATGTCTGTGAGGGCTCTTGCAAACAGAACGCCTTCACACTGAATACAGATCTGCAATAGATTTCTGCACACCAGCGGTATCTCAAATCTCAATGGGCGTTTCCGAATCCAAAACAGATCCTGCTCCTTTTATGTCATTCCCTCAAGTCCTCATTTAATGTGTGTGTGTGTGTGTGTGTGTGTGTGTGTTTGTGTGTGTGTTTTCATTCAGTTTTTGTCATTTGGTTCTATCCGTCCAAACCCCTTCACTAGTTTTGGTTCAGATGGTGAATCTTAATTTTCAGACTCGGGTCATCCTGAAGAGGAGGGGTCAGGGCCATTTAGAGCCAGGATCAGTCTGACAACGAGAAGCACCCCCAATCTTAAAATTTCGGAATCATCTTCGCAGGCAGTTCAGATCTGGATCCACTGTGGCTTGGCGAACAAAATAGAACAGGCAGCGAAAACAAATTGAAAGAAGTTTTGTAGATATTCGGGCTGTTCAAAGGGTTTTGATCCCGTCTCGTGGTGGTTGTGCTGGTTTTTCCAGTGGAGGGACACAGCACGAAATGGGATGGCTTGGCGAAAAACAACGGAGAACGACCGAAATTGTGCCAGATCTGTGTGAATGATCACATTTACTCTATTGTACTTCGCTGGAGAGATTGCACTTCTACGAGGATGGATTCAATTCTGAGTGTTGGCATGATTGAGACGGTTTACTGCAGTTAACTCCTTTATCTTTTTGCACTGGATTGGAACAATGGGCAATGAGTCAATGTGCCTCCGTCGGTCATAACAATAACAGTCAACAATGAAGGCACTGTAAGGAATGTTTTTGTGTCTAGGCGCTGCACAGAATGTCAGAATTGCACAAGTCAGCATCCTTCAAAGTAGTTGCCTTGCTCTTCTAAGCATCATCTCCATCTTTTGGGCCAGGACACAAGCAGGCAATGTCTGTATTCCAGGGCAGTGATGTTGGCGATCTCATCCAAAACTGCTTCTTTCAAGGCATCCAGATTTGGGTACTTGACTCCGCACAAGTTTTTCTTCAGCCTGCTGTACAACCAGAAGTCACATGGACTCAAGTCAGGGGAATATGAGGGCTGGGGCAACCTTGTCCATCCTAGTTGACCGATGAGAGCCAGTGTGAGGTTTGCATTGTGTGCAGGGGCGTTGTCAAGATGAATGAATTTGCACCCATTGACAGTGCTCCGGGGCCTCCTCCTGGCATGTGCAGCATCGAACCTTCTGAATATTGTCCTGAATACCTGCTGGTTTACAGTTTGAGGGCGTTGGACATATTCATAATAGATCATGCCTTTGCAGTCAAAAAATGTCAAGATCATGACCTTGGCTGTGGCCAGTGTGCGTCGAGGCATTTGGGGGTGTTGTTCTCCAGGTCTGAGCCATTCCATGCAGTGGATCCTCTTGTCTGGATCCCACACATAGATCCAGGATTCGTCCATGGTTACTGCATTCTGGAAGACTCTTGGGCACTGGGACTTAAGGCGAGTGTAAAAATTGCAAATGTCCCTCCTCCTCTGCTTGTGTCCATCTGTCAAAAAAGTAGGGACAAATGTGGAGCAGTGCTTCTTCAATTTCAAGTCCTTCTTTAGAATCCTCTGGATAGCACTGGCAGGGATGCCTGACTTCGCTGACATGCCCCTAATGGTCTCCCTCCTGTCTGCAGCAATCATGCTCTCCACCTTGCGGATATTCCTTTGTGACCTTCCTGTCCTCGCCTTGGATGCTCTTGGCTTGTCGACAATGCGGACACGCCCTGCTCGGAACTGTCTTATCCAGTTGTGGATTGCACTGTCACAAAGAATTCGAGGGTAGCAAGTCTGCAGGGCTGCCTTGATCTCATCAAATGTCCAACCCATTTTCACACAAAAGAAGATGTTGATCCTTTGCTGCAGATGGGATGAAATTTTGGTCACTCGCTTCATGCTGCTGTTCCTTGAAGGTCTGACGTGAAAAAGACTGTCCGCGATCCGCAGGCACATCGACAGTTCCGTCTGACCTCGGTGGATGTAGTCACACTGAGTCAAGTCCGCGGTGCAGCGACCTGACCGTCTCAATCATGCCAACACTCAGATTTGAATCCATCCTCGTATGCAGTGCGAAGTCAATTGCAATGTTTCAGTGTGGAGCAATGCTGCTGACTTTATTGGACGAATAAGAGGTTTTACAGCTCGGTGAGGCGGTGAACCCATTCCAGGTAATGTTGACACTTCGCCTTGAAGCTGTTCAATCAGCCCGCGGCCTTTCGTGCCTCTTCACCAGCTCTTGTTCTATCACGTCTTCAATTTTCGGCTGTCTGTGTGTCGTGCTGATGTCAAGGTTGTGGTGCTCGGCACCTCTCGGAACATTATGGTTTTGTTGTGAGTCTACGCCACACGCCACGCCACAAGTTTGGCGTTGGGCAGTGACGTTTCGGCGTGTTGGAGTTGCTTTGTGGCCTGTTGTATGTGGTATCCGAATTCGTGACCCTATCAAATAGTCGTACCGGTCACAGTGCAAAAGTCGCGAGCCATTCAGAACATCTGTTCTTGCTGCGCTGGTCGTATCTTGAAGTGGAAGTAAATTGGGTGAAACAAATACAGCATTTTCCACAGAGTAGACGCGTTTTTTGAAGCCATTTGACGATTTGAGCCACTGATTTACAACTGCGGTTCGACCATGCCGAAAATAGCTAAATTTCCGCAAAAAGGGACCGACACCTTCAGATGTCGTGCACATTGCCTCATCTGGAAGCATTTGTAGTTTGGCAGAACATGACTTTGACTTCATTGACTCATTACTTACGCCGCTGTCAGTTCGAGATTTAGGCGCAGGAACTGGTCGCTTGTTTGCCGCGGTGACACCGGGACTCAGCGGGACGTGTTGGGGAATGCGCGCTGCGGTTCCGTGACAGCTGAGGCCAGGGCGATGTGGGCGAAGAGCCGCCGACACGTGAACAGGACCAGGATCAGCTTCGGCTCAACATGTGTCTCGCTTTCGTTTCATCGTTGCCCAGTTGCCTCTGGTGCACACGCTGAGTTCCGAGTCCAAACTGCAGCTGTTCCCACCAAGACACGAAACCACTAAATTTGTCAGAACAATGTAGTTGCCTTTCCTTCTGAATATGAATCCGAGGCGTGAACTTTCTCTTCCTGCAACACGGATCAGTGTTGAGGTGGCAAACAATCACTTGCATTGATTTGTAACTTGATACGGAAACGAGTATTTGTACCGCGTGACTGTCAGCAGGTTTGTACAAATTGGGAGCTGAGGTGCTGCGACGCACGTGGCAGGGTATCGTACCTGTTTCCCATCGTGCACTCTGCTATTGACACCTTGACATTGATTCTGCACTCGCGCATCGTTTTGTCACCTTGAGCGAGAAAATCGGTTCGGGATGCGAGCGCGCCAGTGCACATCTGGTTCGAGATCTGCTGAGGGGCGTTGTTCAACCCAAACTGCTTGGTTTCGTGTGTCTGAAGAATTCTGACAAAACCGGAAATCGCTTGATTTGGTGACCAAGATCAGCACATTAAAACCGGCTTGGGCGTCGCGGAAAAGGCAGGGCTTCTGCTCCAGTACACTCGACCTATTTTCCACATCATAATCATTGTGATGTCATCCCCGGGACAAGTCCTCGAAAGTGGAGCAGTCAGAAACTCGTTTTCAACATCCTTGCTTGTTGGTGGGGTCTGAGCCGTTTTGTGCATTGACCAGCTCTGGCCGACACAGTACTGTTCATGCAGAGTGGAGCTTCCTGGAAATGGAGCTCTGCAGCACGAAGGGATGACTGGACCGGTACATCTGCAGAACTCAGCATCCATGAATCAGCAATGCTGGTACGAGGGTGCCTTCACTTCTGGCGGAACGGTCGGTGTCTCAACATGCAGATCGGCCTTGCATGCATGCCAGACAAGTAGTCAGGACCTCTTTTGTCCTGAGACCGGTCAGCACTGACCAGGCGACCTTCACAAATTGCCGGCTCACCAGACAGGTTGTGAAAGTCGTCTTTTTGGTTGCGGGAGCCATGAAGAGAGTGAAGGAAGTTGGGCTGCATTTGCAGCAGCGAATCATCATTTTATTTTGTGTGCGCATTGGCTGGACCCAAAAGGAAACCAGGATCCACCTGCGGCAGGCTTTTGGTCACCTGGCTATGAGCAAAACAAGGATCCACGTCTGGCACAAAAACTTTTCCAATGGCAGGACTCAGGTCACTGATCTACCGCGCGCTGCAAGAACCAGGACAGGCAGGAGTGAAGAGAACATCCAGACAATCAAAAATGTGCTTGCAGAAGACCAGAGATTCACAATTGCAGCCATGTCTGAACTGACAGGTATCAAACCAAGCAACATTCAAAGAATTCTGAAGGTGGATTTGGGTCTGAAGAGACGCTCAGCCAGGTTGGTGCCTCACATGTTGACAGGACCACAGGAGTACAACAGAATGGACACATGCTTGCAGATGTTACGTCAGACACACCAGGATCCCCTCTTCCTGTCTTCCATCATTACCATGGACGAAAGTTGGGTATATCTCTATGACCCCCTCTTGAGAAATCAGGCATCAGAGTGGTTGACCAAGGCAGATCCTCGACCAGTGCATTGCAACCGTGAAAGGACAACAGGGAAGGTGCTCTTGGTGTCTTTCTTCGACCAAAAGGGCGTCATCCATCGTGAATTCCTCTGCAACACCAACGTCAATCAGCAGATCTTCATTGGAATCCTCCAAAGGCTCCACCAGTCAATCAGAATGAAGAGACCAAAACTGTGGAAAAAGTGGTGGTTGCACATGGATAATGCCAGTCCTCATACTGGAGGGGACACTGTCAATTTCCTTGTCCTCACAGGCACTTGAGTCCTCAAACATCCGCCCTATTCACCCGACCTTGCCCCCAGTGACTTTTGGTTTTATCCACGCCTCAAAAAGCCTCTGCGCGGCATCAGGTTTCCATCAATGGATGCACTGGAAGAGGCTGTTGATGGAGTCATTGCAGCAATTCCCTTCCATGGGTTCAAACATTGTGTGACAATTACCTGGCCCAAAAGGTGGGCGCGGTGCGTCGACGCACAAGGACAGTACTTTGAGGGCCTCACCAACCGCAAGGGAGAGTCCCAAGAGGAAAGGAACTGAGTCTATTTGACTTTGACAAACTGACATTCTTCATTGTGGTTTCAAGAACAGTTTCACTCTCACAGTGTACCGATTTGTTTTTGTTATTGTTCACCTGTTGCGCAAGAAAAGAGGTTAAACACCTGTCGCATAATAGCATGCAAAACCATGTTGAGACACCGACCGTTCCGCCAGAAGTGAAGGCACCCTCGTATGAGGCATGCTTTGAAAGTGATTCACCGTTGCTACCGTGCCAAACATGGCAGCTACAGGCTTCACTTGCCACCTGATCTTATCAAAGCTTCTCTGGTGTAAGAACAGAATGAAGGCTTTACTTGGCAAGGTCAGCTCCAAATGGATATTTGGATGTACCCTCCTAAATAACGCCTCTTGAAGCACGCTTACTGCTGTGATGTTGGCGATGGAACTGTGTCACTGATGCAATTCTCTGTTCAAGCAGTGTGTGTGCTTTTTGGATGCCTGCATGTCTGATGAAGCGCCGGCTCTGAAGACTGACTCTGTTTTTGCTCATTGTTGAGATCGGAGTCAACTCTGAGCTGACGAGACAGCTTCGGTGAAGGAGTCTGGGAGATTGGTGTGATGAACACCACTGGGACGACCTCTTTGGATAATCAGCAGTGCACTAACATTGGAGGAGTTAATTATAGTCTCACTGCAGAGAAGAAAGTCGCCTGTAATCTCATTTCCTGTGCAGCAGAATGGAAATGACAGACCTGTGCTGCGTGCATCGCGCTGTGTGAAGTTGGACGAGTGAAGATTGGGGATTCTTCTTTTTGTGTTCTCTCTTGTTGCTCAAGGAGTTTTATCATTTGTCTGCTTTGTGGCACTGTCAGGGAGCGGGGTTTTCATGAAAGTGGGAAAGTTGTGAGCAGCTCACTGTGTTTTTTGAATCAGTGAATTAGTTTGCCTCGAAGTATGAAGTTCATGTTTGACTGAACAGGCACCAACCAGGCAGTGGCATCAACTGGGGGCAGGAATCATTTGCAGTTCCCAAGCTGTGAATTTATCTACATCTGGGGTCACCCCAGTAACCTCGTTGTCCACTGTGTCAAAAAGGACTGAAGGTATTGGACAACTTTTGTCATGCCAGCACAAAACAAAGAACCAGGGAGAGGTAAAGTGCAGCTCAGTAAGTCTTCAGCACAGAGGCTTCTTTTCAAGGAATTGAAGAAACTGAGCGAACACTTTGCCCTTTTCGAGTTTTCGAATACATGTTGTGGGATGCCGTGTGGTCGTGATGACAAGGGGAGCCTTTGCTCCGTTTGGTCTTCGAATTTTGACCGTGGAAACACGTGTCCCCGTGCTGCTCTGTTGGTTGTCTGTTTCAGTTTGTCATTTGTCGCAAGTTGCAAAGCGGAAAACTGCATCAGAATAAAACGAACCTGGAGAACGATGTTGTGTTCATTTCTATCCGTCCTGTTGGGTCTGGTGTCGCCAGACAGTCGAATCCAACAGCAATGAGGTCTCCTTCATGGGCAAAGTGCGTCCGCATTTCACCGTACATTCTGTGCAATGAATAGGACTTGGTGCAAGTTTATGTAATTGCGGTTCAATTTATCATGACCCGCGTGGGAATTAAACCTTTTACTATAAATAAAGCTGCAGGCCGTCTGTATGTGTGTCTGATGCAGCTTCTCTTGCAGGAGTGGTCGGCACCGTGTCAGTGAGGTGTGGCTCTCCATCTCGGCATGCATGGTTTTTGGCCGCATTTTGCCACACATGGACCATTCCCATGCATTGAGAGGGAGGCACAATGATGAGAAAGAAACTGAGTGGGGGAAGAATGTACTTGGGATTGACTGCCGGAAAAGACTGCTTGACATGACCTACATTTGTTGGCAAAAAGTAATCCATTTAAGCAAGGTGATCAATATCTGTGGTGGTGTTGTTGCTCGGTACATGGTCCCACCCCAGGCATCTAGTCGCATGGATCCCTGCTCCAATGCCCCGGTGATAATCGCTCGTTGCAGCACGAAAGCTCACAGCGGGCAGCTCCTCGATGCATTTGGAAAGTGATGGTTTCTTTGAGAGGACAGTGAAAGTGAACGCTTCGATGAAGCTCGGAACGGTACAGCACTTGCGTGTTCACAGTTCATCATTCAGCAGGACACACGACGGCCATGCACCAAGTTAACAACATACGAGGGAGGTCCGATTGAAAGCGGTTTCTGTCCCAAATTTTCCGGGTTTTTTGCACTTTTTTTGGGCGAACATTTATTCCATCAATCCTTGCAATAAAATGAACAAACCAATGTATAAATTCAATAAATCCATGCAAATTGAACAGTCCAAATTCAACTTTGAAAATGTCAACAAGTGCTCATGTGTCAGAATCCTGTTCTGAAGCCGAGTCTTCTGGAGCTGTCTCAAAGAAAACTTCCAACCCATAGTCTGCCAGATCTACAGCGAAGTGCCTGCCCTCAAAATATGATCCATTGGCAGCAACACACTTCATCCAACGGACCAACATTTGTCTGATGGCTGCACAGTAGTCCTCTGGTGAGATGGCCTTCAACTCCTTCTTCACTGCGACCTTCAGTTGTTCCAGGTTGTGGATTTGGTGGCAGGCAAGTTGGGCTTACAGTCTTGGGAATAAAAAAAAATCACAGGGGGCTAAATCAGGCAAGTAGGGGGGTAGGCCAGGATGGGAATGTCAAGGAAGAAGGCGAGAGACCTTGCAGAGGTGTGGGAGGGGTGTTGTCTTGATGGATAATGAAGTTGTGCTCTGGTTTCTGGGGATCAGGTTTCTGCCACAGGTCTGGTCTCTTGAGACAAATCCGGTCCTTGAGGCGGTTGAGTACCACCAGGTATTGGTCTGTGGGGGTAAAAAATCCACCAGAACAGGGCCCACCAAATCGAAGAAGATAGTCAACATGAGTTTCTTGGCCGATCTTTCACACCTTGCCTTCACCGGATGCAAAGCTGGTGATCCTTTGGGTATCCACTCCAAACTGAACTGTTTTGACTCAACCTCCCTGATAGAGACCCATGACTCATTCCCTGTGATGACTGTGAACAATTTCTCTGGATTTTCCTTGAAGAACTTGAGGTTATCCTCACACAGATGCCGGTGGAATCTCTGTTGCTCATCAGTCAGCAGCTTGGGCACCAGCTTCGGGGCGATTTTGGACAGGGTCAGATCTTTCTTGAGGATTGAGTGAACACTGGATTTGGCCATCCCAACCTCTTCAGCCAGCATGCGCACAGTCTTCCTGCAGTCATCCAACAAGGCCCTAGCAACAGATTCAATGTTCTTGGCACTGCGAGCTGTTCTCTTCCTTCCTGGATGTTTTTTGTCCTTGACTGTCTGCTGGTCTTCCTCCTGAAATCGCTTGAACCACACTCTCACCCTGTTCTTGGGCATGGTCTCACTTCCAAACACAGCCTGCATTTGCCTCCAACACTGGATGGGTGTGGCTCCGGTGTTATTAAAAAATTTGAGAACAGTGCACTGCTCCTCCTTGCGCTGGGTCAAGGGAGTCAGCACCGGCAGAGGCATGAAGAAATTGAGCCAAAAGATGATCCAAAACATGCTTGACACACCTGTCCTCAACGACATTCCAACAGCAAGAGGCAACTTGCATGCCCTGTACTCAGCACGCATGCCGCCACAAACACAACAAATTTGACCTCAAACACAGCCACATATGTTTGCTACACTGTGAGCACACTAACTCCAAAAAAGACCAAAAAGAAACAAAAATTTCCGGACAGAAACCGCTTTCATTCGGACCTCCCTCGTAAAGGTCAATGTGGACGAAGCACAGGGGTCCATCATAAATAGTTTTTTTTTCCCGCTCCTGCCTCCATTTTTACTTCCATTGAAGGTTACTCACTTCGCCATGTTGGTATCACACACACACACACACACACACACACACACACACACACGAAAACCACTTCTTTCACGCTCTATCTGTTTGAACCACATTCCATCCGGACAGACTGTTCTGAAGTTCTTGGCTAGAGCAACCTGGTGACGGGTGCACAATGAAACCGTCGTAACTGCAATGTGGAAGCGAAATTCGGTGATCTGGCTCTCTTATGTCCAGCCTTTTGGGTGGATTGTGTTCAAGCCTTCAAGAACTGCAGTTTGGTTGGACAGCATATGTGTGCGAGCGTGGTTTGGTTGACCTTGATGTCCCTTGTTCAGTCTCAGTTGCAGAACAAGAAATCCATTAGATGTCGACCGCCTGCATGTCAGTGTGAGCGCTCATGCTCGGACCTACATTGGGCGACGAACAACTGCAGGTTACTTCTGTTGATAACGTTATGAGGCATGTCGTCACCTTCATTCATATTTTATTTCTCCAATATTGATCAAGTTGCGAGGCTTCAGTGCTTGACCCTGCAGAAGCTTTGCGGACCGAAGTTTGAAGGGGAAAATGGGAAGCTGCATTTTGTGGCGTTTGGAAACACGTCTTTTGAATACAGTTTGGAAAGGAAGCAAAGATGAAAGTCTTGTTGCTCTGGGTAGAACTACTTCTGCAATTGAGAGCTTGAAAAATCACACAATGCCAGACGCGATAGAATTTTATTTCAAAATGGAAAATCTTTCGAAAACAAGCGCGACAGGCTCTCCACCGTACCGATTTGAAATGTCTGTGCAATGTTTTGTTTTCTTTTGTAGATTGTGTCGTGTGAAGCTATGTTTGCTCAGTGTGTGAACATTGCCACCCCGGTGGCAGGTTTTCCTGTGGTTTCTTCTTTCCCCCTCTGTCTGCCCAAAGCTGATGATTTCCTGCCCCGCTTCCGTTTGCTGTCGTGCTCACAGCAGCAGAAGCTCGTTCGTCGTTGTCCACTGACCAACAAGTTCCTTGGGCAGTTCACGCAGTTTTGTTCAAACGTTGCTCTGTGTGTGTGTGTGTGTGTGTGTGTGTGTGTGTGTGTGTGTGTGTGTGTGTGTGCGTTTCTGCGAATCTTGCAGCTGGGCGTTTGCTTGTTTCGATTTCATATCTCTCACTCAACACTTCGCAACTGCAAAAAACTGGATTGCAACCGTCTCCAAATCAGCTGATTGGCGCCTGCTGTGCTGCCCGAATCAATGATCTGCAGACTGTGTTCTCTGTGGCTGGTCGATTGTTTACTTCCGTTGTAAATCAGCTGTTTCCCCCAAAGTGCCACAACCATTAGATGCATGTCTGCACACCAGTGGAGTCTGTCCACGGCGAGGACAAAATGCAAATTGTGCGACAAAAAGTCACACAGGTGATATTTTCAGAAGGCCTTAGAGTGCAGTTCACCGGTTATGGTACGAAGTCTGGTGTTTGCTCCTGAATTTGAGGCCAGTGTCTGTTGTCGGCAACGGACAGGCTGAACCCATTTTGGCGAAATAACCTGGATGTATGGCGGAGCAGTGCGAAAGTCAAGTGAAGGCAGAGGGAAAGCCAGTCTCCGTTGAAGGCTAATCAAGCCTGGTTTCCCACTGCAAATGATGCACACATTCGCAGGAACTAGCCTGTAATTGGACCCATTCTGAGGAAAGGTATGCGCCCCTGTTGATCGGATTGGATTTGCTGCCGTGTGTGCCATTGTGGCTGAACCCTGCGGGGGGCTGGCTTCCTGTGAAACACGAATTTTGAATCTTTGCCATGGTCGGACTTTTGGGATTTTGCGAAACAGTGAGCTTCCCGGTTCCGAAGCGAAAAGACCCACTGAGGAAGCAGCTGTTGATTCCTGACTCAAGAGTTTTGATTTTTGTGGCAAACACACGGATCCTGTCTCGAGCAGTTTGCGCACTGCTCAACAGAGTGATGGTGTTTTTGATCATGGTTGTGTTGAAATCCGTGTGTGTGTGTGTGTGTGTGTGTGTGTGTGTCTGTCTGTCTGTCTGTCTGTCTGTCTGTCTGCTCACACCTTGTGGTTGGTTGGGTTGTGGGTTTTTACCCAGAGGAACAAGAAACCTGAAGCCATCGTTCTTTGGCCAATGTCTTGAAGCGGAAGGGAGGGGCTCTTGGGGTGCGTGGGATAGGAGGTAGACAAGGGGGATCAAGGGGAGTGGGGGTGATGTGGGGGGTGAGGGCGAAGCGGGGCTTGGGGAGGGAAATGGTTTTGCGGGTGCATTGAACTTTTGTGTGGACTGCCGAAATTCCGTACAGCACAACCTTTGAACCCGCAGCGCCCAAACCGTGCCTCCTTCCCCCACCCTTCGCAAACAGAATTCTTGCGAGTGCGCTGGTCTAACGGTTCTGTCTTGCTATGGTCAGAAACTTCACACTGAAACTGAACTTCACGCACACACCACGCATAGCTGCAGCGCTTCCTGGATGCCTGAACTTCCAGTGCAGTGTATTCAATACCCATTCACTCTTTTAATTGGGGACGCATCCCTTTTAACAGGAATTCAAGAGGAGGTTTTCAATTGGGTTTCATTGATGGTCGCGGAAGCGGCCATCTAGGTCCCGCTGTTGGCTTAAAAACCCTTAGCATTCATGTGTGCGTCTGTCCACACTTTGGAATGTAACCTCCCCCCCCACCTCCACCCACCCACCACTGGACCCCACCCACCCACCCACACCCACCACCAGACCCCCCCACCCCCACCCCCCCTCCACCAGACCCCCCCACCACCAGACCCCCCCCACCACCAGACCCCCCACACACACACACACCCCAAGTTGTGATGTAGACCTTGTTCCGACTCATTAAGGCGCGGCTCAAAGGTGGGCCAAAAAGTTTTGACGTCACGTGCGCAGGTTGGTGACAAAATCTGGAAAAACATTCACCTTCTCTTCCATGTCTCGCACCATCAGCAAAATGCTGCTGGGTTTGTTTTCTTTCTGAGTAAGAGAAACAGTCAAATCTTGGCAGCTGGCTCTCCACCT
>JAAUXT010072883.1_pt1 | contig 18610 bp, 48 predicted proteins | sample 7278171 | NCBI WGS metagenome assembly JAAUXT01 (sample SAMN14350112, study PRJNA611818) | marine sediment metagenome | isolation source: surface marine sediment (1.8m) | place: French Polynesia: Moorea | collected 2018-08 | reverse complement strand
GAAGTCTTCAAGCAAGTCTACGAATACGGAGATTGGCTTGTCTCTGGTGGTTGTCCTAAAGGTGGTGACGCTTTTGCGGAAAAGATAGCTAAAGACTTTGGTATTCCTATAGTCATCTTCAATGCCAGATGGAACCATGAATATAACCATGAGGCAAAATGCTTCGATAGAGTAAAAACGAAGAAGTACGCTGGTTTTGATCGCAATAAAGACATAGCTGGTCACTCCGATATCCTCATTGCTTGTGTAGCCGAAGATCGAACTGGAGGAACTGAGGATACGATTAAGAAGTTTGAGAAAATACATCCAGATAGAAAGGTATTGATAATTGACTAGGAACGATAGATTTTATAGATACCATCTTGAATGGGGAAACTACAAGTCAGATCGAAACAAGACTAAGAGAATTCTCCGTCAAGAGATCGGAGACATCCTTAGTTACGGAGAGTTCTCCAGGAATGATTTAATCGATATCAAAAACTTCTGTAAACAGCGTGGCATTCTGCGTCACTTGGAAAGGAAGAAGTAATGGACGAACATACAATTTATCATGTTAAACTTGTGAGGCTTTTTGATCCAGAACCTAAACTGATATGGGAAGGTGAATGTAAATTCCATATCCAGCGAAGACGAAATTTGGATATAGGAGTCATTGCTCCGAAAGATGGTCTTCCTGAATTACCAGATTGGGCTGAGTACTGCCAGGAAGATATCGAATCAGTTACCTCCGAAACAGTTAGGTTTGTCAATGAAGATTACCTCATGATAGTAAAGGTGTGATATGGAAGGATTCAACGAAGCAATAGACGATTACATTGTAGCCGAATTAATGAAGTCTCCGAAGATCATCGATATCTACGAGAAGTACATCGATAAAACTGTTTGTCCTGACTTCGGCAATTGGGTAAAACTTAACTACGAGCGTTTGACTAGAGATCAAAAACGAGAACTCGATGTAGATAAAGTTCTGGAGAAGATTCTGGCGAAAAATGGCACTGACTGAATACCAAAAATATAAAAGATGGGAATGGATCGGTGTCGATGACAGAGGACATTACAAATACTACTGTCCTCTCTGTCATGAAGTCATTTACCTGGACGCTAAACTAGTCAAACCAAAAATCTGGACGATAATAGCAGAATTTGTAAAAAACACGTTGAAAATAGAAGGGTAAGTATCGCTACTTTCAAGATGTCAAAACTGAAAATATACACAAAAGAGGAATTAAAAGCCAGACACAAGGAAAAAGATGTTATTCAATTCTACCAATACGTGGTTTACAGCCGATGAGCATTATTTTCATAAGAACATCTGCAAAGAAGACTTTTTTGACTCTGGCTTCTGCCGACCTTGGCGAACAGAGAAGCAAATGAGAAATGCTCTGATCGAAAAACATAACGAAGTAGTCAAACCTGGAGATACTGTCATCCATGTTGGAGACTTCGCCTTCACTTCTAACCTGATGGCTGATCGCCTTCGACCTATCTTAGATAAGCTACATGGAAAACATATCCTGGTACTTGGAAACCATGACGAATTAAAACCTTTCAAATATGTCGATTGTGGGTTTACAAGTGTGATGACTTCGTGTATAATGGAATTACCATTTAATGGAGCCACAAGGAAAATTGCTATAGTGCATGATCCTTCGGCCAGATGTGTCGTGCCTAGTGATTGGATTTTTCTCTGTGGTCATATTCACGATCTGTTTAAATCGATACCAGACAAGTTAACTGTCAATGTCGGAGTCGATGTTTGGGATTACTACCCTATTACCTTTATACAGATTATGAAGGAGTTATTGAAGTGACTAAAGATCGATACGGATACGAAGACGGACGCTGTACCGTCTGCGGTAACGAGACAAAGGTGAGATGGAAGAATATCTACCTTATTGGTAGTGAAGGAACCGATATGTGCGAGTCATGCGAAAGAGATATGTTAAGATATCTCAGAGACAAGTCTCGCTTCTTTGCTATGGAACGCAAAGAGAAGTATAAAGAGAAGAAGAAGAAGGAAAAGAAAGATGAAAAACCTGTTAGTAATTTTAAGTGTGCTGGTTGTAATTAACTGTAGCTCTGCTCCAGTAGAGCGAGAAACCAAAATCGTCAACATGAATTTTGAAGGGAATATTGCAGAAGTGGTAGTAGAAGAAAGACATCCATGTGAAGGCAATTGGAACTTTTGTGATCATGTTCTCGATCAACTATCTGAGCGCCAATAGAGTGCCTACCGTTAGACCGTAGGAGGTAACATGATCAATTTAATAGAAAGTGTGTATGGAGTTTCAGAAGATTTTTTAAATGTTAATCCAATGCCTAGTCATGCTCGACTGATGAGGAACGGCATTCAAGACTTAGCTAAGAGGATGACTGACGAAGGTATAGTCAACTTCTATGATAAGGAGCCTCAAGAAGTACTTACCAAAGACGAGATTGATGAGCTTGAGGATGGTGGTTTCGACACAAAGGAAAAATGGTTCTCTGATGAGGATCTCTTACATCTAATCGTTAGGGAATTGGTAGCAGCGTCCATAAACTATTGCTACTGGTACGGAGCCTCTATGATTAGACCAATGGGAGCAAGCTCTACCACTATGTATAACGCTGTGGATAGCGCACTGCAATTCTTCTCTCAGGAAACCTTTCCAGGTCATATAGAACATTTAGTTCAAGAGCTTGCTTTACAGAGATTCCCATTGCTGGAGGAGAGAAAGAGACATCTCTATGAATTACTAGAAGATGGTAAAGGGATTACGTTTGCGAGATATGTCATTATCAATAAAAACAATCCAGAGAGTGTATTTCGAGAGTTAGTCCAAAACTTTCCTGGATTTGCTTCTGACATCTTCTTGAAACGTGCATCTCTCTTCATGATTCAGCTATACAGGCAACTTAACTGGTTTGAGGACTTCATGAGTGATCTGTTTGTACCAGCAGATTATCAGGTGCCTAAGATGCTCTGGACTTTCAAAGCAATCGAATATAGTAATGTCTTACAACTAAAGATCCAGGAGAGCAAGCTAATTGAAAAAGGTTCACTCATGGAATGTCAGTTAAGAGCCGCTACTATCCAAGCAGTGAAGAAGCTACATGAACTCACTGGCTGGAACATAGCGGATATCGATACCTGGCTCTGGACGAAGCGTAAGGAACCAGTAGATCCAAGATTTCACTTGACAATAACTACGGATTATTGATATGGTAGATGACGGAACAACAAATTTTGGTGAAAATATAAATCCAGACTTTGAATTCCTAGAGAAGATCAAAGTACTAAACCTGAAAAAAGGTGACGTAGTAATAATAAAATATAAAGCGGAGCATCATAATATGCCTCGTCATGTTTACACAAAAATGATGGAAAAACAGATTAGAGATATTAAAAAATTCATCAAAGATAATTGGGGTGGTAAGGTAGGAATGATCGCAATTCCCGACATAATAGATATGGAAGTAATACGTTTAGAAGAGTGGTTCGTGTAGTAAAAAATAACTAGGAGGACTTTATTATGGAAGATGAGAAAGCTATCAACAAAGATGACAGGAAGCTCAAGAAGATGGAAAACACGATGGAATTGAATCACTACTTTGAGGAAGCTCTGAAACATCCTCATACGAGGCTGGAGTATATCCGCAAAGGCAAAGGTAAGACGAAGCCGAAGCAAAAGCAAGGAGTCATGATTGCCTGTATCGATCCGATAGATAACGACAAAGTTATTATCGGATTTTCTTTATGTCACCTTGGAGAGGACTACGACAAATTTGACTACCTCAACTGCGGCCTGGAACGTAAGACCGACTTCGGTAAAATGGTCGCTCATCGTAGAGCCATGAAGTATGCCACCAGCGGCAATGCAATGATTTACGGTTGGCCTCTGGATGTAAAGGCTCCTGGCACTGTCTACATTCCTCAGACTGTCCATGAGAATCTTGAAAAATTTGTTCTTGGTGCTTATAAATACTACAAGGACAAAGAATTTCCTGCATGGGTTTTGCGAATCTATCCGAAACCTGTTGAGGAAAAACCAGAAGAGAAGGGAGAAGAGTAATGCGCTACGGTAAAAAAGATTATGTGAACTATGACTTGCTGGATCTCCAGAAGTTGAGAGAAACAGCAGACGATGGATCTGAATCGCAGGAGAAGATTCAGACTAAAATCGACAACCACTTTTTTGGTAATCCTGGTAAGAAGAAAACCAAAAAAGAGCGTAGAAGAGAACGGAGAAGAGAAAGACAAAAGTTTATGAAGGAGGAAGAAGACTATGTTTGATTACTTTGCCGAATGCATGGTCATCTTTGTCAAGGGAGCCATAGGATCTGTTCTGTGGCTCCTGGTGGTAATGGTTTTTTGTCTAGTCATTGGATTGACTATCGCAGCATTGAATCCGAAAAAGCCCGAAGCCGACCAGCCGACTCCTCCTGACGATGACGATACAATACATTAGGAGGTAGACAAAATGACTGAAAGAGATAATTTCGATGACTTGATAGATGACTTAGATCGTCCTAATACGATCAAGGAGAATCTTGGTTTCCAGGGTACTCCTGTTACGTTCGTAGGATTCGTAAGGGATCATAGCGGTAGCATGGACGAGCATGTAGATCCTATGGATCACTCGACTCCTAAGAAGAAACATCTAGCCAAGTCAAATTTCAATGAGCAAATCGCTACTCTGAAAAAGGAAGATGACGGTATGGAGACTTTACTTACCGTTGTCGAATTCGATAATGAGATAAAGATTAAGGAAGACAATCTCTATATCGAAGAAGTAGAACCTTTGACAGATTACTGGACTGGAGGCATGACCGCTTTGTATGATGCTATCGCTTTTTGTGTTAGCAGGATACAAAGCCGTATGGATGCTGACGATAGGGAAAATAAAGCCGCATTGATTATCATCGAGACTGATGGCTATGAGAATGCTTCTAGTGATTATCCTTCGAACGAAGAAGGAAGGAAAAAACTCAAAAAGTTAATCGAGGAATTAGAAGCTACTGGTCGTTGGACGTTTACGTTCTTAGGCGCTGGCCTGGATGAGAAATTTGCTTCTGCTATTGGTATGGCAGCAGGAAATACAATTACTACAAGGGCTGGTAATCTTGGTGATACCGTCTATGCATACTCCGTACAGAACGCTGGTTTGAAGAGCTTTATGAGTGATCGGAAAAAAGGAATACTCAATAAGAGCGACTTCTACAAAGATGTCGATGAGCGTTTATGGAGTCAAAAAGGAGCGAAAGATGAGAGCTAAAATATCCGTATTATTAATCGTAATGTTTTTATTAATGACTACCTCAGTCTTTGCACAACAGAAAGTACTAGGTAAACTCCATATCAAGAAAGGCGTTGATGTACTTATCCTTCTAAAATTTAACGAAGGTGCTATGCCTTTATCTGGAACTGCTTTTGAGGATCAAACTGTCTACATTACAAAGATCATTAAGGAAGGCGAGGAGACTTTCTATAGAGCCGATGGAGATAAGTTCATTCATGATTGTCCTGCTCATGGTAGAGAAGTGTTGGGTGCAGATGTTATGGGTGTGACAGATATCATTATAATCGTACCTAAGAAAGCTGTGGATGGAGACAAGTTTAAAGTCGAATTATTTGAGGAGAAATAAAATGGAAACTGGTGTCGCAGAACCTTTTGCTACGGAGATAGGTGAGAAAATTTGTGAGTACACTAAAGCAGCATTTAAGTTCTCATGGAGATATATAGTCATTTCTTGTCTCTGTGGTATCGGAGCCACTGTAGGCTTTTTAATAGTCTACTTGTCATTCCTGTGGCTTGGTGGGCTTGAGTTTATCATGAGCATTATCATGGATAATGCTGCTGATGTACTCCTGTTGAAATAGAAGGGTGTCCGAGTGGTTTAAGGATGCGGTCTTGAAAACCGTTGAACGTGAGAGCGTTCCAGGGGTTCGAATCCCCTCCCTTCTGCCACAAAGTAGGAGGAGTGGCTGAGTGGTCGAAAGCGGTGGTTTGCTAAACCATTGACGTTAATAGCGTCCGTAGGTTCGAATCCTATCTCCTCCGCTTTTTGCTTGACAAACCCAAATATATCTGATATACTTGATATATTGGGTAAAAAAATATGTTGCGAAAGGATTGAAAAATGTCAAGAGTAGATTGGCGTAGAATCACTATTATAGCGGCTTTAGCAATAATGCTCTTCACGGTTATTATTCTCGCTATTGGTATAAACCAATTCAGCAAAGAAATAAAATCACTCCAGGAAGATTCCATCAAACGAGATCAACGAATTGAACAATACGAAAAAGAGATCGAGACTCTTAGAGTAGAGTTGAATACTCATAGGTCTTGGACTAAAGCGGAAATTGAAGATACCTGGAGATTCAGAGCAAGTGTACGCAATAACTTCATTGCTCTAGGTCACGGTTTCATGCTGGATAAAAAAGATATTGCTCCTGGTAATGAAGTAATGATGGCAAATAAAAAGAAATAAATATTATGGAGGAAGTGGTGGAATTGGTAGACACGCCAGCTTAGTAAATATCAACCTGTAACACTGCAACGCAGAAAAGACTAAGGTTGATTACAGCAATCAACTACTACAGGGGGCTGGTGGCGAAAGCCGTGGGAGTTCAAGTCTCTCCTTCCTCCCCATTTTGAAAGGAGTCAAAAATGAGGATAAAAATTTTATTTGTAGTTATGGCAATTATCGGAATTCTATTGACACTCCATATTAACGATGCTCTGGCTCAACATAAAACGCATGGCAAAAGACCATTGCCGAATCCGAAAATACTTGGACTCAAGTTTGACGGAGCCTGTGTTAGCTATATGTTTACCGCTGTTGAGAAGAGAAAAGGAGATAACTCCAGATGGAGATTAACCATTGATTTAAGAGATATGCGAAATTATAAAAATGAACATGGTGGCAATACTACTAAAAGTTATGGAGCCACTATTACCAGAAGGCTTCCTAGTAATATGCAGATGGACGGAATGAAGGGATCTATTTGCGAATCTTATTTTCCTAGAGGAGGCTGGAGACATTATAAAGTCAATGGAAAACTTTATAAAGATGGTAAGGTAGTCCATAAGATGTGCCAGTTCAACGGTGGATTTTGCTATAATAAGTAGGAGGTCTTGTGAAAGTAATAATTTATAAATGTACGTTATGTGATAACTCATGGGAAGAAGATAATGTTTTCGGTGTTCATGTAGAAGAAGACAGTATGGTAAAACTGGTCGAGCCTGATGATACTGAAAAGCATATCTGCGTCCATTGCATGAGAGCTATTCAAGATCAATTCAATACGGATAAAGTCAATCCTGTTGTCGATGAGGAATCAGGGAGAGGAATGACGTGAGAATAGAAGATCTAAAAGTCAATCATAAAGTCATTGATCGTTGGTGGCCTGAGTGGGGAGTCGGTACAGTTACAAGGGTTTTAAAAACCGTTGTCTATATCGACTTTGCTGTTCGTGGATCAGAGAAGTATGACAAAAATCATATCCAATTTTTAGATCGAGCTACTAAGGAGGTACGGAGAAATGCCGCTGCTTCATTGCGTTAAATGTCATCATGAGTGGGAAACCGCTGTAGTAGAAGGTTTAGCGCCTATCTGCGATTGGTGTGGCGCTCATGGCTATGTGCTGGATGAGGAAACTCCACTAGAGAATATGTGCGCTGAGATCGAGAAGGTAGGAGTAAAACAATTTCTTGAAGAAAGAGGATTGAAGGTCAGAGATGTAGGTAACGATAAGGTCTAGGAGGATTGGGAGATGTATGACGACTTATTGGGTAAAAGAAAGGAGAATAAAAAAGAAGAAACCAAGAAGCCAAGATTAAGAGTCAATTTAATAGGTGACGATAACGCAAAGCCAGCAGATCCAGACAAGTTTCCTAGTCATGAGTCTGCCAGGAATCATAAAATTAGTAATACTGATCATTGTGATTGTGATGGTGATTGCGAAGGTCATCAGGATAATTGCCCTGACGGTGGGTGCCAGGATTGCGGAGATGACTGTAGTAATCCTCCGACTCCGAAAGATCCGTGGGCTGATGTAGCCGAAGAAGATTTCGACATAGGTAGGCTAATGGAAGAGATAGAAGAGATGGAAGATCCAGACTCATCTATCTTCGAAACTGACGAACTAGGACTTCTGGATGACTGTGACGGTCACTGCGAAAACTGCGAGGATAGAGACTTTTGCGGTGATTGGAATTTAGGGCCAGAACCTAGTCAAGACATAGGACAATTGAAAAATGAAACATAAAGGAATGAGTCAACATAGATTCGCTCAGAATCCGTTGGAGAAGAAGTTTGCCGAAGCATGGAATAAACAAAATACTCTCAATCGAATTGGTAGTAATCTACTTGACTACATGCTGGCAGAAAACCCTAACGATCCTAGAGGAGAAGTCACTGATCGTGATATGGTTGTAGCCGCTACAGTCGTACAATGGTTGGGATCTCCAGTAGGACAAGGTTTCTTAAATGACGTACTGAGAGGACACATTAAGAAAAACGTGATCCAGGGAAGGTAAGATGTATCGATTGAATATAGCTATTGATGTAGAGAGTCATTACGAGGTAGTCCAGCATATACAAGAGCATGTTGCCAGACTCTTAGCTACCATGCCTGGAACTCGCTTTGAGTTCAATGTGATTCAAGTAGGAGCGGATCATGCAATGTCTTTTGAAGCTCCTGGTAGTCATAGGCATTCTCATTATGCTCCTTCTCATACTCATATGCCAATGCCTACTGTACGAGAAATGTCTGGAATATTTCGAGATGGATCTTATCAATTAGAAGAGCCAAAAGTAGAGCAAGAGCCAGAAGAATTTATTGACGAAGGAGAGATGGAAGTATGAACGGAGCAGCAGCAATGAATCGAGATACATTGAAACACGTCAAGATAATGTATGAGCTTTACATGGAGAAATACGAAACAGCTTGTATGTATAGAGAACATGAGAAAGCCATTAGATATGCTGGTTTCTACGGAGCCTTGGAGCAATTACTTCTAGGTGCAAAAGAACATGAGTTCGTCCAGAAGATCCAGCATGAAGTTCAACATAGAAGAAACGAGGTAGTTAACTTGTGGAGACAACTGAAAGGATAGAAGATAATCATTCTGAGAAGCCTATGGTGTGCTGTGCTACTTGTCACGGTGTAAAGCCTTGTCCTCTAGAGTTTAAGAGAGTTTGCTTCATGAAGACTGATACTATTCTATGGTGGAGCCAGGAGCATGGATATTTTCCGAAACTCCATAAAGACAATAAGTATTCTTTTTGGGTGCCTCCGTTTGAAGGCTTTATAACTAGGAAAGAGTTTTCAGTATGAAATTTGGCAAGAAACTAAAAGAGGTATTAGAAGAACAAAAACCAGTAATAAGCTACGGTGAGATAATGCCGTGTCCAGGATGTGGAGTCAATCCATCTGTAGACTGTGGATACTTGACTTATGATTCATGGAATGGTGATTACGATTGCTCAGATCCAGATAATGACGGAGATCCTTGTGATTACTGCAAACATTTGTATTGTAGCGATTGTAAGTTAAAAGACGCTATGGAATTCAAAAAGGAAGAATTCGATGTCTAAACGATATTTGAAAATAATAAATTCCTGTTGGGAATGTCCAGCATTAGACGTTGACCAAAACGGATGCAAGTGGTTATGTAGACAATCAAAAGGTAAATTTATTTGTTGGCATGGAAATGAATTAGAAAAAAAGGACTACTTTCCTGAATGGTGTCCATTGCCAGAATCAGAAACATTTAATGAGGAAGATTTCAATGTCTAGACGATGCAAACATCTTTGTGAAATAGATGTTGACAGAGATGAACCTTTAAGGTATTGTAGGTTAGTTGTTAATAAAAAATGTGAAGAAAATTTTTTGGATCTTCCCTTGCTGCGGAGATCGGACAGCAATGTACTAGGAAGTCCATTAATAATATACTGTGAAGATTACGAGCCTAAAAAGAAGAAGAGAAAATGGGTGCCACAATTTATTACTGAGGAGGAGATGACATTATGAAATGCAGACATAGAGATGTTTTACTCAGAGGCAAAGGAGGAACTGCCAGGATGTTTTCCGTATGTAAAAATCCTATAGTACTCAAAGCCTTTGAGGAAAACGAAGTAGAACATGAGATGGACGTACATAAGGAAGAAGTCAAATTCGCCAAGATACGAACCTCATTAGTATGCGAGGATTGCCAGTATCGAGTGGAGTAAATCATGAGAGAACCAGACGAAGGTACGGAGACTACTAGATCTTTTAATCCATTGCAGCAATTTATAGCAAGCGCCAGAGAGTCAATTCAGATCGCTAAGAGCTTTGGAACGGAGGATAGACGGAAACGAGATTATCATCTTGACAAAGCAGGGATCTATCTCAAAGGAGCAGAAAGGCTTTTGAAAATCGATGAGAGCGAGAAGAATAAAAAGAATGACTAGTGTAATAAATGAACATGGTGCTGTGGTTACGGATGAATACTGGAGAGAGTACGATGAGTGTCCATTCGATGACGAGGAAGATTGGGAGTATCTACCAAAGGGAGCCGATAAGATCTGTAGAGAATGTCCAGATTCCAAAATGACTTACCATATCTATGATGGCCCTGGATATACTCATAGATACAAGTCATCAATGTGTCTGCCTGGAAAAGCTCTCATTTGCCTAAACGGTTTTATAAAGAAGGAAGAATTCAATGTATGATGATTTACTAGGAGACAAGAAGAAATCCAGAACCTATCGAGTTGATGCTCAAGTCTACGATTGGGATGACGAGAAAAAAGAACTCATCCTCAAGAAGTCTTATAAGCTAACTGTGGACGATGACGGTAATACTACATGGGAAGATGAAAACGGAGTCATCAATAAACCAATTGGTGGAGGTTGATAATGAGGAATATATCTACAAAGTCAGAAGCCATAGCATACCTGAAAACACTGGCATGGATAGTACCAACTTGTGCAGCTATTTTAGCTGTAGTCATATGGGTGACATCATGACTGAAAAACGTGATATATACATAGATATGATGGTGGATCTTTTTGACAAAACCAAAGAGCAAGCAGCGAAGATGGTTGACGAAGCTCTGAGGAGAAGAGAAGAGAAGAGAAAATCAGAGGATCACTATGCAGTTGTTTAAGCTCTTAAATATAGCTATACCTAGAATTGATCTGCCGTGGGATGACGAGGAGCCACGACCACCTATAAGAATGCGGAATCCTCAAACTGGTGGAGGAGGAGGAAGAAGACCAATTTTAGAAGGCATACTACAACGCTTAGAAGAAGAAGCAGAGATTACAGGAGACTACGTTCCTCTTCCTCCAGAGCCACAAGAAGAAATATCAAAAGAACCAGTAAATCTCTTCTCTGACTTCTTCGTAGATCCAAAACCCCCGAAGCCGAGCGGCCCTGAGAATGAAGTCATTGGTGGCTTTACTCCCAGGAGATTTAAGAAAAATTTACTCGCACTAGTCATGACTTTCTGGATGATATTCTGGTTAGTCATTGTGCCTTATGTATCTTATACAATTACAATTAGGATGTAATGATGAGTTGGGTATGTGCTATATGCAAAAAGGATCTTATAAAAACAAATGAGATATACCAATGTTGGTCTTATCACTTACCAGACATCATGAATAAATATGAATTCAAACCTGGACAAATAGTATGCTTAGAAGGATGTAGTAAAAAATTGGAGGCAGAGCAAGTTTTGATTAACAACGAACGAAATCGAAAAAATAATATCACTCTATTTACTGATATATTCACAGATCACGATAGACTAATAGAAGAAGAGCGAGAAAGAGTATTTGACGAGATCCTAAGAGAACTGTCTGGTGACGGAGTTGTAGGAGTAAGACAAGAAGGAAGTACTCTAGTAATCGAAAGAGGCTGGTCTACTGACTTCCCTTGGGATCGTAAAGTCAAAAATTTTTTTAATAGAATAGTTACATGGATGTTACACTAAGGAGATAGGATGAACATTTGCCCGAATTGCCAGAAGCTAAGTCTGACCGCTCACGGTGAGTGCTTAGAATGTGGATATAACCAGGAATTTCAGGGATTGAAATTCGATAAGCTCTGGATACCTGTTTTGATACTAGTCATTTGGGCCATAGCTCTTGCATGGGCGTTAGGAGATTCAAATGCCTTATCTTTATAAAGAAGTAGTACTAGATAGAGTATGTGAAAGATGTGGTACTGAGATAGGATATGAGATTACAGAGGATAGAGAAGTAGGCCCAATTCTGGAGTCCGTATGTCTATGCGCTCATACCAAAGAAGCTATGGAGCCTGGAGTCCATTATGTTAGAGAGCCAGCAGTTGAGTTTCCAGCGCCAGTATGCAATGAATGTAGTAATTTCATTGAAGATCCAGTAAGATGCCAGAAAAGCTGGAGAGCATCAAAAGAAGGAAATAACTACAAATGTCACTTCTATCAATATGACTTTCTAAGCAAAGAGGAGGTAATGTTATGCTAAAAGGAAAATGTGATTGCGCTCCAGTCATGCGACCAGAGCTAAGATTAACAGGTGACTTAGATCCTCCAAATCCAGGATATTACTGTCATGTCTGTAAAAAGAAATGGCATAGTATAGCTCTATCTCAGGAGTACATCGATAAAATGACTAATATGGCTAGAACATACAAGTACAGCATAAAGCCGACCTTCGTACACAAATGGATATCAGAGGATGACTTCAAGAGACTCCTGGAGAGACTGGAGATAAAGAAGATAAACAAAAATCCGAGCGGAGAATATACATGCACCTTCTAAAGTGTTATGACAAGCATATAGACTATACTCTACCTCAATTGGTTTGCTCAGATTGCGATAAGAAGCTGGTGCCTGGAGATGAGGTATGTACTGTAGTCATTAAGTGGGGAAGCAGTAAAACGACTTGTAGACAATGCTATGATAAATACGAGATCGAAGAGAATGACGAAAGTCACGAAGGTTGCTTTAACTGTATACACGATTGTAACGAGATTGGATCTACCAGTGACGGAGAATGGTGCGAAGAATATAAGAGGGAACCATGAAAAAACTTTGAAAGGAGATGATATGAAACTGTTATTTTGTAAAGAATGTCACGATACGGTTACTATGGCAACAGAGGATGAGGTACGCCTCTGTAAATGTAGGAAAACCGCTGGTAAGTATCTAAGCGATAGAATCACCGCTGTAATAACGAAAGCCTCTCTGGTTTTTGGGATAGACAATAACTCATTCCTCAATGCAGCTAAGACGGTAGAGAGAATACTCGATGGAGAGATGCCAGCATTCGAAGAAGGCAAACGGTATGACTTCTTTTTCACTGGCTGGATTCCTACTGTACCTGGAGAAGTAATTGTAGTAGATACACCAGGAGAGGTCGCTGAGTTCGATTATGAACTTGAGATCTCATTTACTTCTCAAAATCCAAGCACTGACATTAACGAGACTCATTGGGGAGACTCGCTACGATTAGGATTCCTCTGGTGGGTGCCAGCTATAGCCAAGAGCATAAAGAAATGGAGAGGAGAAGAGTCAAGGAATTTTTGGGTATGAATAATATAATCTGTATAGCTTGTACTCACTGCGAACGGAGAGAAATCTATCCTGGAACCAGAGAAACGGATTATTACTATATCTGTGCTTTAAATGATGAGCCAGTAAGCTCTATCAACGGTTGTAGAGACTACAGTGGGCCGAGAAGAGATGACTTCTTTCCAGAGTGTTTTGACTTCCATGAGGAGTTCATATCGAAGGAGGAATTTCACCTATGAAGAGAGATGACTTCATTAAGAAAATTATGGAATATCCAGAAGACACAGATATTTGGGTGCAAGGTTTCGAGCAGCCATCGTCTTGCGATTGGGAAGCCTGGACTTCCGATAGAGTCAAATTTGAGTACGATGAGGAAGACAAGGAATTGACTATAAGAGGAGATCTATACTCATGAGATATAGAGGAGTCGAATTCTTTATAAACGATAAATGCTCTGGACTGAGAGAGAATCCATTACCAGGAGTACACTTCTCCAGATTCTTTACGAAAAAGGAAATGGAGCTATCTTCTCCTAGTCATCCAGACGAGCAAAGAATAGAGATAATCAAGAAAGGCATTGATAGACTTTTAGCTCGTAAACCAATCTATACAGGAGACATAAGAGAAAGATGATACTACATTTAAACGATGGAACACTAGTACAGATATTTCGTCAAAATTGTGGATATTACGTAGAAAAGAACTACAACGGAGAGCCTTCTTGCTCCTGGAATATCGATCCAGTAAGACTGATCGAAGAAGAAGCAAAAGGATTCTTCGCTATCGGCCCTTGGGGTTGTGACGGTACATGGGAAGGGTCAGTATACAAAAGGACTCCAGAGAAATTCCAACAGCTTATACCAGTCAGGAATGTCTCTAGAGTAAGTAGGGTGGGAGAGTGGGAGATGCCAGAACATGAGACTCCTCCAGAGTTCATAGGCAGAGATGAGGTAGAGCTATGACTATATTATCAAAAGAAGAAATGATAGAGGACGGTAAGACGATAGCTAGAGATCGTCAGTTATGGGAGAAGGGATTAATAGATAGAGATAGCTGGAATACGGAGGACGAGGAAGATGAGTAGACATTTCGAGATCCCTTATACGGAGCAAAACGAAAACGATGAGGTAGAACTCCGCATCCTTCAACGGAGAGTCGGAGCCAATGCTCTAGATATATACCCGCATTACGTACACTGGCATAAGCTACAAAAGGAGGAAGTCAATCTCTTCACCGACCTATGGAAACATGAATGATCCCTTTGCATACTTAGACGAAGAAGAGCGAGATGAATTCCATATCCTTCAAAGGAACTACGGAGCCGATGCCTTGGATCTCTTCAACTCATACAAGATATGCCAGAACTGTAGGTACTTCCATGCTTTAGGAGGAACCAGCTACGCTTGTAAACTAGTCATCGAAGGTCAGTTCATGCTCTCTGCTTGTAGGACGAGCGGTTTCAGTCATTTTCACGGCTTCGATAAAACAGAAGAAGAAGTAAACCTATTCACCGACCTATGGAGCCGACCATGAGTGAAATGAGAGTTTGTCCAGATTGCGGTAGAGAAGCATCAATGCAAGTTTCCGAAAACGGAGATACTCATTGCTATTGGTGTGGTACTTCTCGTCATACAGTCAGAAATACCAGACCTGAGTATCTCCGTATGGAGGAGCAAAACGTCCAGGGTTGCTATGGTTGCGATCACATAGTACCTACCTTACACTTCTTCCGTTGTGCGCTTAAAAAAGAAGAGACTGAGCATTGCTTAGATCACCATTACTGCTATCATAGAAATTGTAAGCTCCGTAAGCAAGAAGAAGTAAACCTTTTTACCGAACTCTTTCTACCTCCGAAGGAAGCGGAGCCTCTTGAAATGGAAGTTTCGGAGAGATCCGTATTTAGGCGTTTCCTTGGTGGATCTGATGTAGTTAATCAAAATGACGAAGAATACTTACCTACTAGTCAACGATTAGACTGGCCTAGAAGGTAACTTTTTTTCCTGCCAAAAATGACTCCTTTTTACGGATTTTTCCGAGAAATCCATATACTTTTCTATATGTTTTATATGTTTTATATACTTTTTGGAGAAAAATATATACTTTTCTATATGTTTTGTGAAAAATATATGTTTTTTGGCTGAAAACATATGTTTTATATGTTTTTTGGAAATTATAGTTATTTTTCGGAAACTACGGTTTGGTGACTCGAAATTTCGGAAAATCGGAGTCACGGTTTTACTTGATAGGTACTTTCTGTTTTCTATGACGAATGTATAGATGACAAGATAGACGGAACTTGAATTTAACGGAATCCAGGAAAGTTTGAGAGCTTGCTCCGTAGTGAAGCAAGCTCTGGAGGTTGCTTTGAGTGCCTGAGAGCCGAAATACGGAGACTTCTTAGGAATACAGGCGAGAGTGTTCCCATTGCTCGAAACCTGGATCATACTGATTCTCAGCATGTCTCAGCCAAGCATTCTCAGCCCATTGCTCCGCTGCTTGTTCTGCTTCCATCTCTTCAAACATTAAGAATTCTTTGTACTCTTTCTCAGTCATTAATGCCTGACCTGACAGAGCGTGAGCAGCAGCGCAATTGCTGTACTCTTTCCATAGCTCATTATGAGTCTGGATGTCTTTCGGATGCACGTACTCTTGAACTGGTAAGCAGATGTCTTCGATGTCCATTTTGATGTCCTTTCGTTTTGTGGTTTGTTTTCTCATTCTATTATATATATCGGCATATATAACATATACTTTAGCTTTTTCTTCAATTATTTCAAGTACTTGTTCGCAATTGCGAACATGGGTGATATCAGATACTTACCTACCTGTTTATCTATATAACTACACGTTCTCCAGGCAGATCTCCAAAATTTTTTTTATGGCGAAATTGAAATTGCCATTTGCAAATTCCATGCCAAATCACTGAAATTCCTGAAAAAATTTTCCTCATGGATTAGTGTGTGCGTGTGCGTTAGTGTGGTCTATCGGGAGTCCTCAAAAAGAAATCTCGATTTCTATTCAGGAAGAATTATCGACAACTACATGGATAGCATTGCTCCGTATGCAAGAACTGTGCCAACCCTATGCTATGCAATATACGTGCCAGCCCACAGTGTAGGGATATCCCACATGACAAAGATTGTCACCTACGGAGCCATTTAAAAGTGCAACTGAGGGGCATTCAGTCATTGGAATGTATCTTATTTAAGACACCAAAGTTTACATAATGTAGATTATCAGACGTTGTGGGTTGCTCCGTATGCTTTAGTGTACGCTTTGGGCCTCAATCTTAGGTGTGTGTATGGTATAGTATACGGAGCAGTGACGTTTTTTTGTCAGGCCAAAAAAAAGGTGACAATCTGCGCCTTGCAAGAGTCGTGCCAAAGGTCATTCTCCAGGCCAGAATACGGAGACTTTCCGAGCGAGTGCATATGCGATATATTCCCTTCGCTAAACTACTGTTATTACTCCGTATTCTGGCATTTCTGGACATTTCCGCACTTTTCGGGCTACTTTGGCCTTTAAATTGGCCTTATTTACTGTAAAAACGGTAAAACATATGTTTTTCTATATACTTTTATATATGTTTTATATACTTTGGTATATATATTGCATATATTTACCGCTGTAACGGTCATTGCCGCAAATTGTTGTCAAAGTGACATAAATTGTCACCTAAATTGCCTACGGAGCATTATAAGTTACTGAAATTACATGATCTGATATTTGGCATGGGATTTGCTTGTATATATGGTATGAAAACAAAAAAATCAAATAAAAAAATCGACTGGTACAAAGTCCTGATGGACTGGAAAAAAGGTAAATGCATCTATGATGGCAATGTCAAATGTCCTTATAATGAGATTAACGCCAAAGTCTGTGAGAAATGTGAACTATGCTAAAAACTACCTTTTATATAATACCGAATTCTAAAAAACCGTCTAAGTGGGTACGTGTTGGTCGAGTTGTTTTGATCGCTGTTGGTTTGGTCGGTCTACTGGCTAACATCTATCTTGTTTTTTAGCTTGACATTCTATCTTATTTATTATAGAATGGTTATTAGGAGGCTACGAAAATGAAGGTACATATTGAAGTTCTTGAAAATCTGTTGAATGAAGATCTCCGTAAGCTGGAGTCTTTACATGATCGTGTTTCGATTCCTGCTCGTACTGAGGACTATATTGAACTGATGTTAAAACGCATTGAAAAGCTCAAAGAGGACGATACCATTAAAACCTTTAGCTTTACTGTGAGGAGAGATGCATAAAATAACTAAAGCACTCATTAAGGAATCGATGAGGAAAGACAATCGCTACTATCGCTCACGTACCAGGAAACTGGTCAAGGCTTTCTTGAATAGGAGCAAATCAAATGGATAGACGCACTGACAGATATATTAAATCGATTAATGCTCGTTTTGACTCTTCCTCTGATGACGCTGTTAGGGCTGTATGTTGGGAAGCTAGGAAAATCTTACAAGCTGATGACGGACTTGGTGAATTCATTATGGCTATGGGCGCTTGCTTCTTTACTATCAAGGAAGGTGGCTGCTACGATACCTCTGAAATGAGTGACGAAGAGTATGAGGCATTTGAGGAGTCGGATGACTACCTATATAGCTATAATGGTATTATCGAGCATGAGCGGAGCGAGTATGTTTGGCAGAAAGAGTTCTTTGATATGGTCGATGACCTGAATGATAAATTTAAAGTCTGTGGCTTTCCTGTTCGCTTTACTGCTAACAGTAGACCTGTTCACGATTGGGGTGACACTGGCAAAGATCCTGTTGTCTATGTCGAGATGCTTCATGACGGTGGCTTCTTAGATCTTATAGGAGATAGACTATAATGTTTAACTACAAAGATGAGAAAGATCACTGGACGGATCGGCTACCTACTCTTGAAGAGATGGATAGAGCTAAACGAGATAGCTGTACGCATGAATGGATGAAGGACTTTAGCTGCTGGTCGTTTGGTGAGGAGCGGAGAATTCCTCATGACTATTGTCCTGACTGTAAATGCCATTGGTTTGATGGTGAATTCTATACGCCTAGTCGTTGGGAAGCATATGTAAACG
>JAAUXT010066606.1_pt1 | contig 18618 bp, 22 predicted proteins | sample 7278171 | NCBI WGS metagenome assembly JAAUXT01 (sample SAMN14350112, study PRJNA611818) | marine sediment metagenome | isolation source: surface marine sediment (1.8m) | place: French Polynesia: Moorea | collected 2018-08 | reverse complement strand
TTACATTGTTATCAATGAAAAAAAATTTTCTGTTTTTACCCCCCCCCCCCTCCACAAAAAAATTTTCAACTGACTTAGACATTATCCAGCCTGGACAAAAAATTGTCCAAGTTACCCCCCCACCACCACCACAAAAAAATGTTCAACTCAGACATTGTCTGACTGGGGCATTGTTGGATTGGGACAAGTGCTATCCTGCTGACGTACGTTGCCCGCGGCTGATTCTCTACTTGAAAGTCTGGTTTCTGTTCTTGTTCTTTGAATGGTGCTTGCTTTTCTACCAAAACGAGTGGTACGTGCACACTTGCTGGGCCGTGAACGGTCTGCAGAGGTTCCAACACTGACCTTTTCTTTGGCTTTGGCTTTGTCCTTTTCGCTCGCTTTGCCAGTCGACTTGGAAGGATCTTGATCTGCAGCTGCTGCGTTTCTGAAGCAAACGAAGCAAAACGTGCACAAGACCCGACAGGAATAAAACTTCAAAGTCGGAAACAAAATCTGTTCGCGAACAGCTTTGCTCTGCCCATTGTTCCAGCAAGAAGGTGTTTGGACAGAAATTTGATTGAATCAAGTTCGAAATGCACTGCAGTGTTTCAAACGTGCAGTTAAATGGTAAGTTGTAAATTGTTGTTGTTCGTCAATGAATTAATTTTGTTGTCGGTGGTGTTTGTTGATGCACACAACTGCTGAAGCAGTTTTGTAAAGGAAACACCAACCAGAGCAACCATGTTTGAGCTCCCGATTCAAACTATTAAATATTTGATCGTGGTTTCAAATATTTAATTCACAGCAAGAGTTTGAATCTTATTGAGCGGATTGTTACACATTTGTTACTTCCAGGAAACCAATGCGCATTAGATTGATCAAATAAGTGAAAAGTTAGTCACCAAACATGCACACACTTTTTAGCCAACCTCTTCTGTTTTCGTTTTTTCTTCCTGAGACTTTGTTCGAGTTGAGTGAGTCTTCTCTTGGCTGAGGCGGACTTGAGCCCGGGCAGCCAACTGACGATGAACATCGGGGAGAGAAGGGTGAGGAAGAAGGCGATCACTGGGATCATGCCCAGAGTGAACTGAAACGAGATGTGGACGCGTGTCGTAGTCCCAGTACGATTCCGTCTGAGTTGTGAGAAGTTGATTTTGTCGCTGTCTTTGTGACTGAGAAGATGTGGTCCTTTCTTGACTCGTACTTGCACACCCCAAAAGAGCTCAACGGTTTCTCTGATTTGCTCTGTTGTGTGTGTCTCACCCGGGTGAGTGCGTAGGGGTCGTGGCAGACCCAGTAGGTGTGCGCGAACTGCCCCGGCTTCAGGTTCGTCATGCTGAACGCGTCCCTCGTGTGGACTTGAACCTGAGAGCAGAGAGAACAGCTTCTTGTTCACATGTCGAGACAACCGGGACGTGACGAGATTTTTTGCCAACGAGCGAAACTGACCTCACAACACTCGTGCATCGTGAATTTGTCGCGGTCGACTCCACTCCCGATCTGCAAAAGAAATGGAAGCCGTGGTATTGAAAACTTGAGCAGCTGCACAAGTGCGTGGTTGGAAAATCAAAAGTAAGGGTTGAACGGTTGTTCCTGGGAAGTAACGAAGTCTGGTGTGTACCTCCGTGTCCTTGTCATAGAAGTGATACGGCTCCTGCGTGACTGTGCACACCTCGAAGTCGGACATGCCCGGCTTGAAGGCACCGCACATGGACACGAGGTACGCCTGCATGAAGATGACGATCATGAGCACGTGGCGCTGGTCCTCGTGCAGGATGTTCGCCGTCACCACCTTGCACTGCCACCTGAAAGAGAAGCACGCTGCAGCCTGGCAGGTGTGCGGTGGAACAGTCGGAAGAGAACAGTCCAACAAGAACCGGGGGTCCTTGACAAATCCATCGCATTGGTGCTCATTACTGTCTTTTGTGAATCAAGTGCCATGGGACTCCTTGTCGGCTTGTGGCTGCCTTCAGATCTGCTCACCTGTCAATGTCAGCGTTGAACGTACACTCGTTGGGATCGAACAGGGGCGACTCAGTTGTGACGTTGTTCGCCTGACGCCTCTTGCGCTGCAGCCTGCGTCGCCGGGGCCGCTCGTTCGGGTGGAGAGGACGCTTGGAATGTTGTTGCGCGTGCAGCACGTCGCTTTGGTACGCGGCTGCCGTTCGGTTGTCTTTGTGAAATGAATCTTGACCTGAATGAATGAATGAATGAATAGTAAGTTTTGTGAAACATACCGCTGGATCTTACTTTTAGCGCACGATCTCTATCGTTTGGTCCCACGCTTTATGCAGTCACTGGGGTGTTTTTTTCTGCTTGTGCAGTCGTAATGTGCAGATGTGGACACAACTTCGACACCTTGGGCTGAGAAGGTTGGCCTCAAAAGTCATCCAAAGCACGCTCACCAGAGATCGCGCTCGTTGGACGGAGTACACAATCTTCTTCACACAACGCGGCATCGCAAGGTTTGGAGATCACAACTGTCGCACGTTGTTGAGATTTACCACGCTATGACTCGTACCTGTGTGGTCCTTGTCCTTGTACCAAGGATGCAGTTTGTAAAAGTCTTTCTGGTTGATGGTTGGCTTGCACGCGGGAGTTGCAATGACTTCAAGCGCAGTGTCCTTGACGTGGTTGGGGTACTCTGTCAACCTGCGGTGGAAACACAAGACTCATGTGAATCGCGGGGCCCGCAGTTCAGCCCAAGTGTCATTTTCCAGACTCGCGCAACGGCGATTGAGTCCGATCGACAAATTGAGCGAAACTTTTTGCCTCGGTGGCACGCAACTGATTGTTTGCACAAGTTGCCACATCTGGTGAAAGAAGGGGAAAAAAAGCTCACCGGAATGTGTAAAGATCCTTGAGTTGTCTAATCTCGTACGGTAGATACTTGTGTTTGCTCTCCGTGCTCCAGTGTGAGAGGAAGAAGTTGTCCACTTGGAACAGATCGCCTCCTTGTGAGTTCATCTGAAATGACAACGATTTTCGTGTGCACGTTCTGTACTGTCTCGTGAACGTGGACGCCATCGGTGTTGGGTACCGACCTCGAGGAAGAGCGGCTTCAGCCACTTCTCGTCCTCGTCGATGAACTGGTCGAGGTTGTCAAAGTTCTCCACCAGTTTATTGCCCGGCATGAACACCTTGCAGCCTGCAGAAACAGGTCTCCAGACAACATCGCAAAGAAAGCGTACGCTCGTACGTGACTACACGTTTCAGTGACTGAATCCTCGAAGACTAGATTCCATTGCACGTGAATCAGCTGCACGCGCTCGCAATGCCACGCATTCCTGCACTCGCAGACGAGTCTTCGACGGACGATTGCAAATTGAGTCGATAAAATCCCGACCTGTCCCGACTTCCTCCACAATGAGCGTGAACATCTGAAGTTTTTCCTTGACGGACAGCTCGATCCAGAAATCCTTTGGCACTTTCTGTTGCGTAATCTCCACCTGAAACAATTCAGGACAGAAAATTAGCCTTTTGCATGGACGGACAGGTGTGTGTGTGGGGGGGGGGGGGTCACAAAAATATGAGCAAGCATTGCCGTACAAAATGGGAGAAAAGTCTGCAAGCAAACGTACTCTGACTTCGAGGCTGTGATGCTCGATGCGGAATCTGTGGTGGACATACTCCACGTCCTGTGTCCAAACTGTCTCCAGGAACAGAACTGTCAACACGCTGAAAAGACAAAAGGGAACTGGAGTTCAATTCAGGTCCGGAGTTTGAGACGACCTCGGTCCAGCTGCAAGATGACTCAGCATTGACCGCAGGGTTGTCTGTCACGTGTTGCTTTTGTTCTGAACTTTGTATCGTTGTATCGTTGGGTACTCGTGACCATGATGTGGTTCGTTTGCTTCCATGTACTCCGTGACAGCCTTGATGAACTTCTTACTCGGACGCATGTCACGGTGGTCAGCTGCTTGTGTTTCGTTTCACACAAGTTTTCGCAACACTCTGCGCCTGCCCGGCGGGTTCGCGCTGCTCAGCTGATGCTGCGCTGATCGTTTCCGAAGCGGGTCACGACGCTGCGATTCATCTCCGACCCTCCGCTGAGCCGCTGTGCTCATGGCGCCCAGCTGCTCGCCCCGATCAACACCGACGTGAACCGACGTTTGCAAAATTTATGGACACATTTTACTTCTGAAAAAACTGCCGTTGCATGCCTCGTCTGTGCACATTCGCGGATTTCCCAAGTGGAGAATTTGACTCCCACATTGTTTGGTCGTTGCGAACGTTGCCGCGCATCAGTTTGAGAAGCATGTTGGTTTTTGCGACATTGAGCTCCATCATGCGTCATTCGTTTTGGTTATTGCAGACGTCGGGTGATTGTCTCCTCGAGAGTGTGAGATTCAAATTCGGCACTGAGCAACTCACTGCGCCAAAGACGGGTATCACGTTGACTGTGTAGACGAGTACCGGTGTACACTTTTGTATGTGGAGGATTTTCAAACTGCAAGAGCTGGTGCATGTCACTCGGCGAGCTTCAAATGGAAATTCTCGTTCAAAGCAGGACAATATCCGAAAACCTCAGTTTTGACATGTTGCTTCTGAAGGGAAGGGCTCATACACATCAAACTGAGCAGCAGTTGCTTGTTCAATTCTTCGCCTGGAGGCACACCGGGAAACTGAGCCCGTCTGGTTTGCGCATAAAACTCCCAGAAAGGAAGCAAAGCGCCCCGGCAGGTACTAAATCTCCTGAATGGGCGTCACTCTCTCGCTCGGCGGCGCGCGAGGCGCCGCAGCCGCTGCGCGCGTCAAAGCTGCGCGGTGATCATGATCGCTGAGATGCCAGAGACGCCGACAACGACGGGCACAGGTCTTGGGGACAGGGGAACCTGGGTGTTCTATTGAGTCTGTTCTATTGAGTATCGCACACGTTGTCATACTGTTCACGTCGGGTTGTGTGCGCGCATTAACTTTCAAACAAGGGTGATCTCAGTTCGTGCTTCTCAGTTCGTGCTGGGAATTTGTAGGAGTACAGTTCAACTTCTCACTGTATTGCTCGTTGGGGTTTCAAACAGGCGGACGCAACATCGCGTTTGGCGGTAACAGTCGCAGTAATGTCGCTTTATTTGCCCCCAAAGTGCAGTTTTGTCTGTGTGGAAGATAAAGTCCGGACAGTTTGCCTGCAGTTTTGTGCGGTTGTGCGATGTTTACGACCTCACCACCCTCCTGCTGAAGTTGCCTTTTGCATCGGAGAAAACTCAACAGATCAGTGGTCCAATGACCTTGTGTCCAGTTTTTCCCAACGCAAATTTGCAAAGCTGCTCGTCGTGTCTTGCAGTGGGAACGATTCCAACTTCCTCAACTGGTGAAAAACTATTTGATGTTTATGCAGGAGTGGATGTCAGTCCTGCAGGCTGGCCCCAACGCAACCGGTAGCTTTTTTTGATGCGTGAGCAGCCGTGGTGCGCTGACTCGATGCGAAACGTGCTCCTGCACCGGGTGCACTGTGATTATTATGCATCACAACTGCTTTTGGTCATGAAGATTAAAACTACAAACACCAGTGAAGCATGCAGATAGGAAGGGTCACTCGCATGAGGACGCGCATAAACCTCCCTTCCTTACAGAGAAGCGAGTCGCCGATTGGCTCTAAATCAGGTTTATTGCGGCGCTGAAGCTGCATCGAGCGCATTTCATTCACCATGTTACCTCGCCGGTCCCCGGTGCCTGCTGCAGAATTTCCCTTCTCAGGGCGAATTATGACTCAGCTGTTTATTCAGAGCGTCTGCTCATTACGTGATAATTTACAAACTGACACTTGTGATAGATCGACAAATTGGGAGTCCTGCTAAATCCTGGGTCCTTCCAGCGTTTGGGTCGTTGTGACGCATTGGCACCTCAGGTGAGCGATGACAGAACGGAACCTCGACATCGCGAACCTGAATGCGTACTCGTTCGTACCAGTCCTCAAAACGAGAGGCGCGATCGGGAGCGTTGCTGAGGGCACGTTGACACCTCTGCGTTGTACCTAGAGGTGAAATTTTGCTGAAACATTTTCTTCCTTCTGTGCGTTTACGTGGAGTAGATTCTAGTGCGCGAGCAGATCTTTTCCAGTCTGTCTTTCCAAACTAAGTCAAAACCCAACTTTGCAAAGGTAGGAACCAAAGTTTGGCCTGGAAAGAATTCCTGTGGGCAGAGGGACAACGATGTGTGACACAATCGGATACAGTTGAGGCTGCAGTATTTCCCTTGTGCCGTCCTGCCTCGTTCTGCTCAGTTACTCCACGTTACGAGCTTTTGATGTGCGGAGAGCCCATAACCGGCTAATGAAACCGAGGTCCTTGTTGTTCGCCGTATGCATGCAGGGAAACAAGCTGGAGTGATATTTCACCTGTGTTTATGCATGAAAAATAATCAAAATAGTTTTTCGTTCTGTGGAAGGCACAGGTGTTGGATGCCCAGTTTGACCTCGCATCACTGAGACAGAACAACCGAGGTAGAGGTAGAATTGTATAATTTAATCGTCAATAAATAAATATTTTCAATCATTAGAGGCAGAACAACATCTCACTCAGCCAAGGTTCGGACACGGAGCAGACCAAGGGTGTGGCTGCATGTCTTTGGTGTCCAATGAATATGAACATCAGCTCTGATAACTGTGTACTTTGCAGTTGTCTTGGATGGGTTGGTGACACACCAGACATGCGGCGTTTCTCGCACGTCCGAGGTACCAGGTGGCTCGGGAAGGACCCAGCCGGACACAGACCAGAACCTCACACGAGCACAATTGAACGCGCAGAAAGATTCCATTGACCCGGTTTTGAACAACTCCTGTGGGATCCCTCACTGCAACATGAAGTGGCTGCGCCTGCCAACAGCCCATTGACCTCCAGCTTTGTTGCCATTCCGGAAAGTCGCCCCAGCCACAATCGAAATTTACGGCCTCAAATCAGTTGGAGCGACGCATGCGAATTGCCATATTGCGGTAACATTGCAAACCGTGGGAAACAGCGATCATCACCCGTGTAGTTGTAGTGAACAGATCGCTCTGACTGCTGGTTATCTCCATAATCCGGGTAGAAGCCTTGTGTCGCATTGCCAGAGAGCTTTCGTTTCTCGCGTGTCACTCTGCGGCAGACGGTTGTCAGTTCGGAAATTGACCGCGCCACGGAGGAGGCTTGACAACGGTGCAAGTTCACACCAGAAGCACAGTGGGATTAGTATGAAAGGAGTCGTGGTCGTCGCAAGTGTCGTCGTTGAATCTCTTTGTGTTTCGCCTCGCCTGTCATTGTTCTGCACCAAGTTCTGCAGGGACACCCGCTCAGGCAACTTGTTGCACAACATTCTTGTGCTGTGATGTGGGAAAAGTGTCCCAGCGGTAAACAGCTGTGCCAAAATTGGATGAGGGAATGGGAAAATTCCGGAAACCCTGGGCCATGCTGCAGCGTTGCAATATTTATCGTTTCCAAACAGATGCATGAGATGCGCCCATTGTACGGAAGCCTGCTCCAGGATAGAGCCCTGAGCTTTCTCTCGTTCTTGCTCTTACGTTGGGAAGGTACAAACTTCTCTTTGACGACACTGCCGCAACAATGCTGCTGGCCCTCGTGTCCAACAGAAACGCTGTTGGGCACTTGTTGTGTCGTTTGCACGCCACGGTACTTGGTACGAACTTTGTCAATGTTTCAGCAACTGGACCATCGCAACCGGACCAGCGATCAAAAGGGTCGATTGTTGTTCAGTTTTCATGCACGCTGAGCCTTGGGACAGCAGACGGCGGGAGGAGGGGAGTGGGTGATCTTTTCTCCCTATAAGATGCAATATTTTTCAGAACAAAGATACATTTTTTCCGAAAAGCTGAACTGACGCCTTCCATCTTTTTGAAAATTGCAAGAACAGTGTCTTGCAGGAAAGAGAGCTGCTCCTTGGCCACCCGAGGCGCGTGACCACACTGACAGGTGTTCTTGTGAAGCATGTGAAATCATTTTATTCTCAAAGGTCGTCAAATCCTGCCGGTTGTAGCTGTTGTGATCTCCCCAAAACAGCTGCGAAGATCAGGACGTTTTACTCACGTCAACTTGGAGTCACAGTCTCTTCTCGCCAGTTCTGATTCCTACGTGTGCATGTTCAGCGTGAAATTAATTTCCCTGTTGCACTTTCTCAAGCAAAATCTCGTCAGATTCAGAATCTATTCATGTGCAGACAAATGGCTTCATTTGGGAGAGATTCGTGGTTCTGACGAGCTGGAGAAGTGAACGAGCCCTGCGCGGAGGTTTTAACGGCGTTGTCGGCTGAGCCGGCGGCCCTCGCGGTGGCGTGACTCTCACCAGCTTTGCACACGAATAGCATCATTAGCTATGCTTACCTTAAAGATATCCCCCGCAGTGCCTTCATTGTCTTTTCTGCATTCGCAAAGCACGAGAATATTCCCAGTCAAGTTTGCTTTTGAACTGTGCGGGCGTTAATCCGTGTGACCGCGCGAGAGTCGGCTGCATGTGAAGCTGTGAGGGAAACAACGCGGCGCGGTGGAGGTGGATTCCTCTTGCATTCTGTGTAACCCAGCTGCGCGCCGAGACTGTTGCGAGGTGCAGAGCGCTCGGGCGGCGCAGCTGAGACCGGGAGCAATCAAAGCGGCCGCCCCGTCCGAGTCTTCCGTGTCCTTCTGTCCAGAATGCTAATGCATCGGGCGAGAAACCTCGTCTCTTCAGGTTCTTTAGGCTCCGTCCGCAGTCTCACTGTGCACACGTGTGGCAAACCATGGTACGTTCGGATAATTTATTTAAAGCTTGGCAAAATGTCCTTCTAAATTTAGCCCTGTGTCCATTTGTTCACGTCGGGATAAAAATCCGAGATATGAAAGCAAAAAATCACTTGCAGGCTTGCTGATGCACTGCGCTCAACTTGCGAAATGACACAAATATTTCACGTGAAGTCGTTAAGCATGTGAAGCCGGGCGCTCGTACCTCGGCCAACGCGAACAGCATTGCCTTTGTGAATTCAGAATCAGCCGCTTGATTTACGTTCCTGTAATGTTCTGATTAAATGTATCTTCGCTCAAATAGATCATATTTATGGCTTGTGACACAGAAAGTCAAATTAACGGCCTTGACTGATGGAGATCTACATCAGTGGAGTCATTTGCACGCATTGCCGGCTGGAAAGCGATCCCTGCGTGGAAAACAATGGAAAACTGCAGGTGGCCAAATTCCCAATGTTTGAAAATGCCTTGCGCATTCAGGGACGACGTGTTGACAAGGGAAAAGTTACATCAGCTGCAGCCGCCACAGGATCTGTCAACGAGGAATTTGTCCCGTTGTGTCAAAATGAATCCTACTCCGGATCAAATGAAGAAAACACTTTTGAAGTCTTCCAGAATTGTTTTTTCTGGTTTGTCCACCGGGCCTTACATTTCACAAAGAAACACAACAAAGTTATCTTTACAGGATTTTACTCTCTGTTTGTCAACGAGTAATTTGTTCGTCGACGACCAATCAGTAAATTGGTTGATCACCGAGGTTGTTGTGGCTGTTGGTTGATGATCGTGTGGAGGGTTTGTCTGTGTAATTGTTGCGTTAATAGCTCAGCATGACTACTGAGCCATAAAGTATCGGTGCGCACAGCTGTTGAGTAAGGAAAATGTTGCCGAGTCGAAGCCTTCAGATCGCCCGCAAACCGCACAATCGGCCAGAAGTCATTTGTCTTGGAGAGGAAGGCAACGGAGATCTCGGCTCGAGGATGATCGGTGGCTCGTCCTGAGTTGTGTTCCTGGCGTGGGCCAAATGAAATGCGACAGACACCTCGTGATGCACAGCTTGAGAAAGTTGTACTGGGATCTCGTGTCGTGTCACTTTCGTGTTCACGGTTTCGACGATTCCGAAGTCCCGCAAGGTACGAAAATGATCAGAAACCGACTCCATGTGAATCCATTTGCAACCCGGCCAGCCCCCCTGAACCGTCTTTGGAATATCAACTTCTGACAAGTTTCGAAACTGATCCAAGCAGGAGATGGACATTCCACAAAACATGTTCTTCAGTCACTTGTGCATCTGGCTTTCCGACAGGAGCAGAGCCGTCCACCTTGCTCACGCAGCGGATCCGCGGTTTTGTTTCGCTCGTCTGAAGACGCACCTGCGAGCCACAAATACGAGTGAGCGCTTCTGTCGGCGCCGCTGATACATCAACTGCGCAAAATGACACTGAATCTTCTTATCTTGACTCAATATCCGCCAGTTGATAGAATAGAAGAATCCTGCTTGACAACCCTTGATGAGACCAGCAACACCTTTTCGCGCAGAAGGATTTATGTGCAAAACAGTAATTATGTGACAGTAACAGATGCGAGGAGCGCTAACTGCTTTGGTCTGCGCTGCGGCGGCTGCGGAGGCATTCCTCTGAAGACCTGCTGAGCTCAGTGAGTCACCCCTGCGCCAGCCTCGCAGGTGATGAGCATCTTGTACCTGACCAAGAATACTGATCATGTCACAATGAAACAAGAGTTCTCGTGTCCTGGGCTCGCTTCTTGATTTGCGGTGAAAGGAGAACAAGAACAGCGTTCATAAAGTTATCTTTTCCCAGCTGGGGCACTCATTCAGTGTAAAATGATGAAAAGTTGCCGCTCTTTTGCATTGGCGTTGAGATTTACGTCCCGGCTATTGGTAGCTGTTGGGCGCCGTGTAACTTCAGCTACAAGGCGGACTGAGATGTATCGCATCTCTCACGGTGGTATCGCCGGTGGTACCGAGCCGTGGTTTATGGGTGGTCTTGAAGGTCAACCTATTTGCCAGTTCTGCTCCATTGGATCAGAAGTGTATGTCTCCTTCTCGCGGCGCTTGGTGATTTATGGGGCTCAAGTCTCAAACTTCCAAGATCGCCGCGCTTTGTATCGTGTGAACATCCAACACGATGTGCTTGTGTTTCACCCTGTTGTGGCTTGTTCGGCGCAAAGGAAAACGAAAACTGCGCATAACGATGGAAAGACACTCGCGATTGACAGGCACACGTACAGCGTCTGCAGGATATTTACTCATTCGACAAGGTGTGGAGTTCAACTGCACGTCACCAATGTGCCCCGTCACCTCAGACCCTTGCATCACCCATGTGTCTAATTTCGTTTTGCGAGATGCTGAAGTGAGGCCCCACACATATATATATATATATATACGGTCGTTGATCATGCTTCAACCCACCACAAAAAGTCATTCATGCAATCAAGACCAAGTCTGGCCAGTAGAAGTTTATCAACACCCACAAGAAGAAAGCTCTGAAAACAATGCAACCAACTTTGACCACCAGGTGGCGGGATCTCGTCGTACGCGAACCGACCGTCGGCGGCGGGAGCGTCGCTGGATCCCTGTCTGCGCAGCGCCGAGAGCGCCGTCCCCGCCAAGAGCCGCGCCAAAACGCCCGTCTTCCTGGGCGCCACCGCCGGCATGCGACTACTCAGGTGAGCCGCATCATACTGGTTCGAACCACAGCGGTCCTTGAATGTTGAGAAGAACTTGTCGCCAAAGTTACAAGCTACGTGAACATACGATGTATCACAAAGTTCGAGCCACAGCCTGTTCAGCCGATTTTCGCGACCGTGCAGTTTCACTGTGGAATCGACGACCATTGAACATGCTCGTGGCAATAACTTCTCGATACATCCTGTTATTGTTTTCGAGTTTGTTTTGGCCAAAACCGACAAGCACTGTTGCCACCAGAAGAAAATTGTTCTGCTTTCCGTGCACACTTGATGACGAGCCCTGTTCACGTGCAGCGCGTCCGACCCCGCGGCGGCGGCGGCGCTGATGACATCAGTTCGCGACACGCTCAACGCGTCGCTGTTCGCCTTCCCGAACGCGTCCCTCCAGGCGCGCATCCTGGACGGCACCAAAGAGGGATCGTTCGGTTGGGTCACCGTCAACTACCTCACAGGCGCTCTCACAGTACGAGATGCATGCACACACACGCACACACGCACACAAACTCCACACGTACTGCACGAGAAAATACCGCTCGGAGCAGCGCTCAAGGCAGAACAGTCCTAAAATGTGCGTTTGTTCGAGTTCGCGAGAAATCTGAAGGTCAATGTCTGGACGTCGAGCCGCCTCAAGAGAGGTTGGTCACTGCACATCATACAGCGCAAAAGGACGTTTTGTGATGTCGTTTCGTGCCCAACTCCAGACGCAAACTATTCCACACGACAACGCGGTCAGAAAAAAAGCGACAGACACGGTAGTGTGTCGGTCACATGTTGGTGTCTCTCCGCAGGGCTCCTCCATCGCGCAGTACCTGTACGACACGTGGTTCGGCGTGGTTGCGCTCACATCCGTCGGAGCTCTTGACATGGGCGGCGCCTCAACACAGATCACCTTCGTGCCAGGTATATCTGCCTCGGATCACAGGGCAACGAAGTTCACCTGGTGAAGCTTGGCAAAACTCTGAAACGTAGCAGATAAGGACTCTGACTTGCGTCTGTTGTTCGTCAGTTGGTGCCAGTTTCAAAGAAATTGCAGCGGCGAAGCACTTTGAGACGAAGGTGGAACAGACCAACTCTGCGTCTTCAGTCTAGCAGTGATCTTGTTGCAGAGAATCCGGACGCGATTCAGCCCGGTTACAAGGAGCGCCTGCTGATGTACGGCAGGAACTACGATGTGTACACACACAGCTATCTCTGCTACGGTGCCAACGAAGCTCTGCGCAAACTGAAGGCGCATCTAGTCACAGTGAGTCAATTCTCCTGCGCCAAGAAAAAAGTGAAACAAACCAAAGAATTTTCTTTGTCCACGCAGGCACTGAACAGAGCGTGTTTGTGAGCCACAATTTCCTTGAACATTTTGCAGAGCCAACAGTACGACACAACTGTGAAAAACCCTTGTGCGCCCAAAGGCAACGTTACAACAGACACGTACAGTGATATATTTGAAGTGCCTTGTACCAACACAAGTTCCAGTCAAACAGAAGTTTTCAAGGTGAGAGTGTTTCGCTTTTGGTTCGATGGGGTGGCGTCAGACTTCTGAACGTAAACCCGTTCAAGCGCAAAGCACAAGTTTTGAAACTGAAAAGGAATCTTTTGTCCGCTTCCAGAACACAACATTCCAGTTCGAAGGGACGAGTGACAGCGCGGCGTGTCGAGACGCCGTCCTCAGTCTGTTCGCGTTCAACGCGTCGTGCGGAGCAGCGACCGACGAGTGCACCTTCAACGGCGTCTATCAGCCGCACGTCTACGGAAAGTACATGGTGGGTGGCTCCGACTGAACACGAAATTTTCTCGTTTATTGTCGCGACGTGTGGTATGTTGAAGTCTTCTCAGTATTTGCCGCACGTGAGCCTGACCACACGTTGAGGGGGTGTCGTTGTGGAAACCACGACATTATGTGCGTGTTTGTTGGTCGCGTTGCAGGCGTTTTCCACCTATTATTTCACAATGGAGTTCCTGAATTTGACGAAGGAAGGAGACACATTCCCTTTACAGAAGTTCAGGAACAAAACAGCTGAGTTCTGCGCAAAAACTTGGGAACAAGTGAGTGTCCAAATCGAAGCAGGTTGCCCACTGCGCGGGCAGGTGCAAACCAACGTTTCGTCTTCAAGCATTTCTCAAACCGAAAAAATAACGATTTTCAACCGATGGCTCTTGCATTTGTTTCACACGTACCCATAGGTCTCAACTATGTCCGCCCAAAATGCAGACTTCCTCGTCAAGTACTGTTTCGACGCGCACTACGTCGACGCCATCCTAACCAAGGGTTACAAATTCAACGAGAGCACCTGGGAAAGCATCTCCTTTGTCAAGAATGTAAGTACCTAACTGAGCCCCTCGTGGTGGCATGGTATTCTAATTGTGTCAGTCACGAATCATGGTGTCTGCTCGGCAGGTGTCCGGTTCGGACGTCGGGTGGACGCTCGGCTTCATGCTGAACGTGAGCAACCGAATCCCGGCCGAGTACCCGACGCCTTCGATGAACACGCCGCTCTTCATCGTTCTGCTCGTCCTTTTCTCGCTGTTCGTGGGTCTCGCTCTGGGATTCGCGTGTCACGCCAAACAGAGCAGCAAACCTCGTAAGGCTTACGTGAGAGTGGGCGGGTCCAGTTACGGCGCGATATGACGTGATGTGAACCTGTCGCTTTTGTACTCGGTGGAGACTGTGATAAAGGGAAAGGGATCGGTGGGTGCGATGGTGGGACAAGACCCACCAAATGTGATAGCAGCGATTGCGCAAAGAATGTCACAACTTGTTTCTCCCTTGAATACTTTGATGTTCAACTGAGATCGAGATGTTTGAGCCTGGTTGCTCTCTTGTTCATTTTCAGCTGTTGCACTGCATGCTGGACGCCGTTCTCTAATCTCTTTTCATGCTTTGTAGAATCGAATGGAAAATACGGAGCATTGACCGAAAGGGACGCTCCAGAAAGTTGACTTTGAGATGTTTTGTACGAACGTGCAACTTGTAATAAACTGACAAAAATGCCAACGGACTGCTCTTTGTTCTTTTTACCGAACAAATTTGCCACAGACAAAAGGCTTCCGGTGAAACAATCAATGACGAACAATTCGTCGCTAGGAAACCTGTCGTTATATTTTCAGGTTCTGTCATTCGGATTACCATTCTCACCACCAAAATATGTCATAACAAACAAAAATCTGGACACGACAATGTAAACTGAAAACTCAACTGGCAAATCACGTCAGTTGCAACTGCAAATGAATCAAAAGTGAATACCCGCGATTCTGTCGTAAACCAAAGAATACAACCAACTCGTGGACGCAGTCCTCGTGGACCTTGCACAGCAACACTTGTTTTCTGAACAGATGCTCAACATTGGCACCGCCATCTTAGTCCTGGTGTGTGTTGGCAACACTTGTCTTTCCCTGGGTTTGCTTTCGTCCGATTCACAACAAAAGTGTAAAATTTGACACATCAGACTGAGCGTGTGTCAATCGATTGATCAATGTGATGGAATAGAGACGTCCACTGGCCTCAAAAGTCGGGACTTTGACACAGAAATACAAAGCAAACACAACCTGTACGAAAATAACTCATTTGACGATTCAATAACAAAAGATTGTCCCTTTCTCCGGTTCACGACACTGGCGAAGTCACAGGGCGCACCATGAAGCGCTCCCAACGCGACACAGTGGAAGGATTTACGACATGAACTGGTCCGATTTGCTGTGACTCTCACCACTGCTGTCAAACGCTGGGTGCTGCTGAGGCATGAGGTGGGACATAGCACCGTGGAACAAGGCTTGCACCGACATGATCTGTGGGTAGGGAAACTGCGGTTGCTGCGGGTAGAAGGAATATGGGTTGTGGTGATGGGGCTGCTGCTGCTGCTGTTGCTGCGGCTGGTGTTGCTGCACGTCACCTCCGTGCTGAGAGTTCTCCACCCTGTTGCTGGGGTTGCTCAGACTGGTGGGCAGCGGTGGTGACACCTGGGTTGGCGACAGGAGAGGCGGTGGGGGCGGCAATCCTGACGGCAAAGGTTGAGGCAGTGTCCCAACGCCGTCCAAGGCGCTGCCGCCGAACAGCCGCCCCGAGGCAGCGCCGTCCACTCCGACGGACACATTCGCAGGCGCCATGGTCTGCGAGTACTCCTCGACGCACTCCTCGGGATGAGCCTTCTTCTTGTGCGACATGAGGTGGTCGTTTCTGCGGTTCAGAAACAGAATCTGTTTTGATACGAGCAAAATGCACTGAACCGAGGTTTCTACAACTGCAGCATTGTTCCGAGAAAACAACAACTTGATTTGTCAGCCAGGTCAGAGCTGAAGTTGGCAGAAGTTGAGGCACAGTCATTCTCACCTCCAAAAAGAAGCGGTACAGTCGCCGATATCACAGACGAGTCGGTCCTGGTCGGTTCGCTCGTGCTTCTTGCGGTGCCTGTACAGCCCAGGATAACTCGAGAAATACTTGTTGCACCGCTCACAGTGGAAAGACGTGACGCCTGAAATTTTACGTGCAAGAGTCGAAGCCTCAACAAATGACACGGCTCGTAATACTGAGAAAAGAACATTTGCAGAGTGTCAGGCCTACGCAGTGAACTGTTGCGCTTCAAATGCGAGCACACTATTCTTCCGTGATCTTACACTTCGTACTCGTAACATTCAAACAAACACGTTCCCACAAAATTTTAGAAAAGCTGCGTTTTGCATGCTCATGAAAACAAACGCGCCCGAGCCGAACCTGGACTTTTTCTGCCTGCTGTGTCCACAAAGTTGGTGGCCACTCTGCACTCCTCGCTCGTTTTCATGTGTTTCCTCAAACTGTCTTTCCGCACGAACCCCTTGTGGCAGTGGTCGCAGAAAAAATTCTTGTCCACATCCACACGTGGCTTCTGTTGCAGTGAGAAAAGCAAAATCATGTTTTCCACGCAATCCTTGAAACGTGAGCAAGGAACAGATACTTTGCTGTTATTTGCAACATGTCAAAAACGTTGAGCACGATATCAAAACCAGGTGTTACCAGGGCTCGTTTTGTTGGCGGGATGAGTCCCTCCTGAATTTTGTGCCTCTTGACGTGGCCGTGCAGCGTGGAGGACGCTCTGAATGCAGCTCCGCATTTCGAACATTTGTACGGCTTCTCGCCTGAAAGACAAAGAGATCGAATTGACAGCCTGCGCTTGATGCGCTATTCTGTGCTGGAAAATAGCTGGTGTTGGCCTATTCACCTGTGTGAAGTCGCTTGTGGCATATCAGTCGCCAGTTGGTTCGGAAGCCCTTGTTGCAGATTGAGCACTTGTGGGGCAGTTCACCTGAAAATACAAAAGATTTTTTTTTGTGTCAAACGACATGCAAACAGCAAAACCCAGAGCAACCACCACAATTTGGAGTGTACTTTATCAGTTCTGAAAAACTCGAATCACACAGGGATGTCCAAAGTCAAGTGTTTCCTTCTGGCGAACATTTTGAAGCTTGTTTTTTTCTTGCCGCAAGGACATAAACCTCGTCACAAAATGTACCCGTGTGTGTGAGATGGTGGTCGCGCATGTTCTTCTGGAACGCGAATCCGCGGCCGCAGAACGTGCACAGGAATGGCTTCTCGCCTGCAACGTCATGAAAATACAAGTTTCGTTGTTTTTTTTTTCCGGAATGGGGAGCAAGACGATGCAGGTTTGGTCCACGTGAAGCAAGGGCAGAAACTGGGTGCAGTTGAGCTACAGCTGGCGCAATGACGTCTCAAAAGAACATCGCCAACGTGTCTCAACAGACTGGGGAGCTGTACACAGGACCTTGGGACACACACACACACACACACACACACACACACACACACACACACAAACCTGTGTGTTTGCGCTGGTGGAGTTTGAGGATGGTGTTGGTGACGAAGCTCTGGCCGCAGGTGGAACACACGTGCGGCTTCTGGTCCTGGTGGCTGTACTCGTGCAGCTTCAGGCGGTGCGGGTCCGCGTAGCCTTTCCCGCAGGTCGCGCAGATGTACGGCTTGATGCCTGCAGGGCGGAAACAGGGCGTGCTTCAGCAAAGAATGTGAACAGTGGGCAGTGGTGGAACAAGGCCCAAATCAAGTCGGCAACTGTCACGAAATTCAAACTCCAAGAGCACTGTTCAGTTTCGGTGGAATCCTTTTGACACCTTGATCACGCTGTCTCGGTGCCATCTGACTGAGCACCGCGACACGCAACACTATGAAAGGCTGATTGGAAACTGCGCGCGATATAAGTGCGCACCTGTGTGAATCGCCTCGTGGACCCGGAGTTGACTGGCAGTGACGCAGCCCTTGGCGCAGTGCGAGCACCTGTACTTATACATGTTGTTGTGCTGATACATGTGAATCCTCAGGTTCCCGTAACGCGCAAACGTCTTGTTGCATTCTTTGCAGCTGAAAGCAAAATCACGTCAACTAATCATCACATCAAGGATTCCAACTTTGTGGACCCAGATAGAAGCGCACTGCCCCCGCCCTAGTCTGTCGTTATCGTCGGTGGTGCCACGTGCTGGTCCGAAAGCGCTCCTCACCTGTAGGGCCGCTCGCGCGTGTGGATGCGGCGGTGCTCAACAAGGCTCTTGGCGTAGAGGAACTGCTTCCCGCAGATGTCGCACTCGGCCTCTGGTTGCGTCCGCCGCTTCCTGGGCAGCCTGCGCGAGCAAACAAATCGTGAATTCACCCAATCAAAGTGCACAGTTCCTGGAGCGTACTTGGCTGATAAATCTACCAACGTTCTCTGCGTGGATTTACTCTGAGCGGTGGGAGGCAGAACAGCACCTGTCAGTCTTGTGGATCTCCTCGTGTCTGCGGAGGGAGCTGCGCGCGATGAAGCCTTTGCCGCAGAGGCTGCAGACGTGCGGCTTCTCGCCCGTGTGGATCATCGTGTGGTGCTTCAAGTGTTGAGACGTCAGGAACGCTGCGCAAACGTCATCAACTCAACAACAACACGTGGAGTGGAGACTGAAGATTTCAAGGCTTCACACGAGCAGCGGACACGACGCCACAAACGAAAAATAGCTCCATGGAGCTCGCGGTGATTTGAGGAAATTTCAGTTGCTCTGATTTGGCTTGCTCTGATTTGGCTTGCTCTGATTTGGCTTGCTCTAACTTGGCTTGCTCTGATTTAGCCTGCTCTGATTTGGCTCACTCTAATTTGGGTTGCTTTTTTTGTCAAAATTCTTACTTTTTTCACTCAATATTCACAACTTGGGAACTCATTTAGCACATACCCAAATGGAACAAATTTGACCAAATGGAACTT
>JAAUXT010068388.1_pt1 | contig 18620 bp, 18 predicted proteins | sample 7278171 | NCBI WGS metagenome assembly JAAUXT01 (sample SAMN14350112, study PRJNA611818) | marine sediment metagenome | isolation source: surface marine sediment (1.8m) | place: French Polynesia: Moorea | collected 2018-08 | reverse complement strand
TAAGTCTTTTGTGTTAAATGGTTTGACATGGGTGCACTGGGCTAACAGTAGAATTACTGAAAAGGAATCTAACGTAAAGAACAAAGAGAATGGCTCAGACGGGGCCTTATAAGGGGTGATCGAAGATCAAACACATCTGGGCGCGCAGTCACCATACAACCAGGTGGAAGTTTGGCACCAACGTCGGACTTGTTTTGCTTGAGCCAGTTACCAGAAACACTTCGTTCGTGTCTGGGTATCGAACCAGTGGCTTGTTGACCATCTGGGCACACGTCTCAACGTCATTGTGACAGTTTTGGTGGTTCACTCTGCCATGAATTCTTTTCCGAGCCCCTTGATGGACTCATCTGATGAAATGGAAGCAGAATCGGATTGACAGAAATTACGCATCTCTGTGAGATTCGCAGACTTCAAGCTGTGAGTCTGGTAGGCATTGGTCGGTCGTTGCGATTTACTCCAGAAGAACCGCAGTCTGAGATCCGTGTCCAAAAACTGAACGTAGACTCTGCTTGTATTGATCCAAGTGTCCATGAAACAGGACAACACGAAACCATACTTTCTTCCTTCTTTTTCGTCAAAAAAATTCAGACCCCGACCCGTCCTTCGAGAAAAACTGACGTATATGTCAGTTAATTACTTGTTCAGATCTGCGAAAATTTCCGTGGCACTCGGATGAAAAGACCGGGCGTATGCGACGCGTCCGCACAGGTCGTCTTCCCTCGGCTGGTCCCGCTGGTGACGGCCGAGTGTCGTCCGGTAAAAGGCATGTTCGTCTCAATTACGGAAAGGAACTGGCGAGAAGCGAAGAGCTCAAAGTTCGTGGCGCGTTGATATTTTTCGCTGCAGATTTTGCCTGCCAATACCGTCATCAGCCAGAGGGAATGCAATTGCAAGTATCACAGCTCACTCGACGACCGTTGACCAACCAGTGTGGATACTGATAGACAAATGTGAATGCCAAGAATTTGTGCGAGAATGAAAAAAGAGCGATCAAGAAACGTACGAGGCGTGGGTTGCAAGACCAAGTGGCTTTTGGGTCAATGAATTTGGCCAAAAAGCAACACCAACGAGTTTTTCGTTTGTTTTCATTTCGTTTTGCTCTTAATTCCTCATTCTGTCTTGCCATTCACAAACGACTTTTGCCAAAACCAAACATGCCAAAACTATTCCACACCACTGGCTCAAATGCCAAAACTTCCCAAACAAGACGGAACGGAAAAACCGACGAGGACTGCAGGATCATCAGGAACCGATTCGTCATGTGCAGTTGTACGTACGCTCGTGTCCTGTGTATCCGAAACAAAGCTAATTTGGAACACAGTTGTCAGAATCCCAAGACATCTCAGGTAAAGCGGTGATAAAATATTTACCTCGTTCCTGGCGGACATTTTTACGTCTTGGAAATCCCGAATTTCAACGGAATGGGTGTTTGAGTGACCAGCCTCATTGTGTCATGCGTTGTGACGCGACGCGGAGCGGAACACGAATGCCATCTGTCTGGAAGTGACACTCTTCTCAAAGTTGTGGATTTCAAAGTCAGTTTGCTGTACGTTTGCGCACGCACGCACGCACGCACGCACGCACGCACGCACGCACAATCATGTTCGCACGAAAATCTTTGTGTGTGTTCGTGTGTGTGTGTGTGTGTGTGTGTGTGTGTGCAACAAACCTTTTTGTTGTTATCCCAGGTGTTATTTGAACTTGAAGTGCCAAAGATCTTCAGCAGTCTGTGCGCAGAGGAAAACGCACATTGCAATTCAAGTTCAAAACACAGGGGACCTCTGCTCGTCAAAAGAACTTGCAAGTTTTGTAAACGTTGAAAATGTCCTCACAGACCTTTTCATGTGACTAGAGAGTGCCGATTGCTCGTGCAGCTCAAAGTCGCTTTGTTGGCAGAGACGTCAGCAGAGGCGTTGCTTTCACGAGCTCAGTGTTTGCTGAAGAGGATTTGCGTGAAGATGAACTTCCACCAGCCGTTTGGTGACCTGAAGGCACCAGAATAGGCACACATGCCACAAAGTGGCCTTTGTTGGATTGTTGTCAGGGGTTCCGAACAACTGCACCGCTGCCTCCAGCACCAAAATTCTTGCAGACTTGCTTGTGGAAACGAGGATATTCAAACTGACCCTCATCTCCAACAAGTGACACACACGTTTGTTTGTGGTTCCGCCTAAAACAAGAAAAGATTTCTTTCACCTGAGCCTTGGTTCCTTGCCCAGACAGTGCGTGTGATCAAATTTGAACTGCGCTGAGAGAAAAGTCCAACTGAACTGCACTGAGAGACAAGTCTTGTCAGGCAAGAAAGGAATCTGCCGGCGTCCTCGTTGCGATATGCTGAACTTGAGATCCATTTCTGTCACTGTACGTCGCTTAGGATTCCTTCTTGCACCTTTCGGAGCCAGTTCTGACATAAATATGACAAACTGATTGATAGCAGTGTCACTGCATGTCCCTGTGTGACGTTCTCAACTCAGTTGGGTGGCTGGGGAACCGATAGATTCGGGTTTCGGCTTTTGTAGAGAAAGGCCTTGGTATGGGACGGTTGGTGCTGGTGCCTGTCAGAATCAAGAGTCGACTCGACACCAGAACCCTTCCGGAGTTTGGAATATGTGGTTCGTTGCCCAGGGTAAATGAAGGATACACGTATTTCGTGCTTCATTCGGATGAAGAGGAGTCTCAGGGAAAAGGACAAGAAAAGAAAGTTTGAATACTTGTATGATTCACAAGAACCCAAAACTGCAGAAATTTCTAACTCAACGTCAATTCGATGACAAATAGACGCCTGATGTGGGCAGCCCAGCAAGGGAATTGAAACAAGAATTGCGGTCGAATCGGACGTAGGTGCCTGAACTCGATCAGGGGCTCAATGCATCACGTTTGAGAAAAGCTTTTATTTGAAGCCCAATCTCTTCCTCAAGTCTGTGGGCAGATCTTTTAAGGCTGCTCATAAATCTGTCTCCTCCAGTAGGCGATGACTTTCAAGAAGTTCACACGAAAAGGTAACAACATCGTGCAACATAACGCGTTGTCACGTACTCGTAGTGAAGACAACACATGTTTTCACATTCTGTCCACACGGAATTTGAAGGAGAAATGACATTGACACGGTGAAAAGCAAAAAAGGTGATGTGTGTCAGAGACAATGTTTTCAAAAAGGATGAGCCTGAAGCTCTGTTCTTTCTTTTCACTGACTGGGTTTTAACTCAGGAATGACCAGAATTATATTGTCCTGATAACAGATTGATTATATGGGAAGATGTGGTGATGCCATGTAAGAGAGTGACTGATGAAGCTGAAATGTGCGTGGACGGTTCTTCGATTCGTTTTCGCGAAGTGTCAGTTGCAGACGCGGGTCAGCTGCAGTCTGTTCGCAAGGAGGGAGTCTTCCGACCACCCAATCTGTGAAGCTGGTCTGAACAGCAATTCTTGCAAGATTCATTTCTCGAAAAGAGTGGCGAATGTCTTTCTGGTTGCGTGGAAGAGAATGTGCCGTGAATTGCACTCTCTCCAATCGTCGGTATGATGTTTGCTTGAAAAGGAGCAGAATGCTCGAAAGAGAAGATGACAAAACTAGAAGCCTGACTGTGGCAGATCATGTGAAGAAGATGCCACGATGCAAGGTTGGGGGTTTGTCAAAACGCTCAAAATTGCCAAGAAAAACGGCTCCATGGAGCTCGCGGTGATTTGAGGCGCCATTGATTCTTTGTGCATTGCGCTCGCTGTGCTTTCCGGTCACTAAGTGTTCCGGTCGCTTTGTGTTCCAATCACCAAGTGTGCCAGTTGCTGTGTGTTCTTGTGACCATGATATCATAGATATATTATCCAGAATATATTTTGTTAAGCGCGCGGACTTCGGCCTTCCACGCGCTTATTGTGGTCACCATCAGTCTGTGCGTGTAATATATATGTTGAGTTACTGGGGGGGGGGGGTAACTCAACACGGTGAAAATTAGCCAGGATTATTTTTAGGCCATTTTAAGCATTTTTCATTTTTTGGCCATGTTGAGTTGAGTTACCCCCCCCCCTCTCATAACTCACAACAGGGGGGTAACTCAACACAGAAAATTTTTTTTTGATTTTTCCAAAATTGGCTAAAAATGATGCTGGCAAATTTTCAGCATGTTGAGTTCCCCCCTAACTCAATATGGGCTGGCTTAACTCAACACAATTTTAAAATTTTGTGAAATGGCCAGAAAATCTTTCAGATGAATTTTTTTTCTGAACTGGCATAAGACTGCGCACTTTTTGGGTAATAATCTTCTTGTCTGATATTATATTGGACATTTTTTTTGTATTTAGAATGTACCTGAATGTGCCCATTTTTTCACCATGTTTACTTGCACCTCATTACAGCTCACCTATATCTTTGCTGAATACCTTCCCAAAAATCCCAAATTTGTACTTGACCCAACCGAAAAACCAGGTAACATTTTGAAATGAAAAATGAACAACACCAATCCAATGCCCAACCAATGCATTTCATCAAAATATATCCTTCATCAAACATTTGTACTTTCCGAGATATTTCCACTTTATGCAGTGAAGTGTAAAATTTTCCAACCCTAAAAATATGAACTTTCTGCCCTCATAAAGCCAAAAATTTGACCGAAATATATTTGAAAAGACCCAAAAGATGCAAATTTGAAATTTATCTTCACGACGAATGTGCTGTTCACGCGTTGTTCGTGCTCCACGCCTCCAGGTGCTTTGTTGAGGTCGGTCATTGTTCCGGTCGCTCAAACCGAGCGACCTAAGGACGTACATGGAACTGATTGTTTGGGCCATCAATCTGTGACCAGCTTCTCGGAGGTCACAGACTCATGCCTTGCCGGATATCAGGCACCGTAGTCCAGCCCAAACGCTCCTCCTGTCACCCCATTCTTTCTAGCATTCCATTTCTTGCATCTTTTACACCCTCCCATTTCTATCAGAGTCACCCCTGACCTGACCTCGACAGCAAGATAAGCATTGTAAGACCAGCAAGTGATCGGGGCCGATGAGACAAGCAGGACCTTGTACCTCCCAGTCTCACTCACCAATCGGCTTGTGTTGCCTTCACCCAGTGCCTCAGGCTGCCGGTTTCGAACACAAGCCCCAGATGTCAAGTGTTCCTTGGACACGTCAGCAGAACAATACCGGAGAAGTGGAGAAGTACGAGGTCTGTGCACGAATTTTCTGTTTGGCAATGTTGCAAGTCAACAAAACAGCTGGTGTGGATTTGGTGGCCATTGCCCCCATCCCAGTTTTTGTGGTGAATTTGGCCCCACCAGTTGGAGTGGTGAATTTGGCCCCACCAGGTGGAGTGGTGAATTTGGCCCCACCAGTTGGTGTGGTGGTTCAGGCCTCACCTGAAGATGGGGTGGATTTGGCCTCACCAGTTGGTGTGGTGAGCTTCTGGAGGTTCTCATTGGTGAATGATAGCATCTCGTATCTGGGTTGTGCAGGTTCGTTGAGGTCATTCCGTCAAATAAGAGCGAAGATGCAACCAATTTGTCAAGCTTGGTCTTCGTCCAGTTTGAGCTTGAAAACGCCGAAGTCTGCAAACAAAAAAATCCACTTTTTTGTCCGTATCTCCGAGTTCAACTCAAACGCAATTAGTTGATCCTGTTTTGTCGTTCGTCTTCTGATTCGATGTCATGGCAATGGATCACTGGCTCATTTTGTGATTCTTTTTTCACGTTCCTGAGCATACATGTTTTGCCACAAATGACAGCTCGCAGAGCTGCTGCAGCTGTCAAGGACAGTGTTCAAAAACCAACTTCGTAGCTGCTGAGTTTGTGACACTTTGAAACTTTTGTAATTTAATCAAGTTCTTTGTCAAGCTTTGCTTTTAGGTGAGCAAAGCATTGTGCTGCAGTAAGCTCTTGACGCCGATGGATCGTTGAGATCACAATGGCGGATAATCGTCACTCACCGTTTGAATACGATTATTCAGCGGTAATTCTGCGGCACGGATCTCTTGGGAGATCTCGAGGGAAAGATAGCCTCGTAGAAACAGATTAGTGTCGCTGCATGAATAATTTTAATAACCACCGAGACAACTGATGGGTATTTTATGCGTGTTTATGATGTCAAGAACTGACGTAGCTTTTTTTGCCGCCGGCGAATCGGTTATGAATTTAACATTGATGCAGAGATCCCGCGGGATAAAGAAGAACTATGTGATGCGCAATTAATTGGTCTGTCTTTGATCACATTTGATGTAACGACAATTTGATTGCAAGTTCTTTCGCACAGCAGATGCTGGTATTTTGAGAGGCGTTTCAGCTTTGGGCCTTTCGGGATCATCGCCCTCACAGGCTTACGACTGTGTGTTGAGTCTTGCCAGTATTGAACCAAACAAGATACTTCTAAAAAAGAACACAAACGTACAAATTGGAAAAACCTGTCAACCAGGTTGCCTTGAAAGGACAGGGCAAAGAAGCAGTGGATTTGCGGACATCTGTGTGCCCCAGGATGAGTCGACACAGTGCGTGACACTTGTCAAGAAAGAGTTGCGTCAGAAATCTCGCAACAAAGTGAACAACCCACAACACATTGTCCACCAGTGCCATTCAACCTGTTACGACAAGGATCTGGTCTGTTTCAGGTCAAATCGACTCAAAAGAGACGTTTGTGTCCACTACCACAAAACTTCTGAATTCATATCATTTTTTTCCACCAGAAAGTGTCCCATTGCGACACTGTACGTTTCCAATATCCGCAGAGAGCGTCCAACACAACTGTAGCTCTGTGAATTATCTTCTCCTGAGCGATGGTGATGAGTTTCAAACATAGTTGTGGGACGAAATTAGATGGAGTGCGCTGCCGTTTTTCATACACTGGTGAGATCGTTCACTACCTGCTGCAGTTAATTTCATTTCACCGTTTCCTGCGATGCAAAATGCTGACGCACGCATGTGGGCCTTCTGTAAGGAAGAAACTTCACTTCAGCTGAAGAGCTTATGAGGGAAATATGGATATCGTTCTGGTCACATTGATTAGTTATTTTACCGATTTGTCTCTGTACAAGATTTACAAGTCAACGGGTTTTCTTGGTTTGAAGTCAACAAAACAGCTGGTGTGGTGAATCTGGCCCCACCAGTTGATGTTGTGGATCTGGCTCCATCAGTTGGTAAAGCCAGCAGTCAAGTTTGCCAACACTCGGAAATGGGAAATTTGTGCGCTTGAAAACTGATGTCTTTTTCCAGAGAAAATGTGAGGGGTTGTGGTGTAAAAAGTTTTGGAAACTGACTCCTGGTGACGCACCTCACAATTGCACTAAAATCCGTTGGATTATGATGCAATGAAGGCATAATTGCAGGAAAAACCGACATATCCACAGCTTTATCCCCGTAATTTTGTTTTCAAGGGCTGCAGAATAACTAATTACTTCAGCATTTTAATCCGATATCTTCCTTCTGTTCCTTTGAAAACAGCTGCGGAGAAGTGAGATACAAATGCTGCAAAAGATACGCCTGCCTCGCAATGCGAGACAACTAATTGAACACATGTACGGGGGAATATTGTGGTTACCGGTTTGCCTGTGCATCTTCTCCCCTCCCCCCTACGAGGATGTTCCAAACCACACTGGAAATGTGCAAGTCTTGTCCACTTGCAGCTGTTGGCTTGCGCAACTCTTTTGTGGCAAACAAAGAATGTGTTCATCCATATCCAGTTGCGAACATACAAATTGTCCCTTTGGTTTGAAACATGCTCGCACTTGTATTTGAATTGTACTGATTTTGTCTTTTGTTGGACGACATGAACACGAGTACAATGTCCCCCCCCCCCCACGTTCCCGGACAAAAGGCTCCATGGTCGTGACTTCTGCTTTTTTTTTGTTAAAATTTCTTGTATTAAACGACACAACCTGAATATGGCATCGAGCGCTTTGCATGGCTTGGGCAAATGTGCCTCACGCAACACCAGCATCCCACTTGTCTGTGTTGGTAATTACTGAGGTAAAATATTGAGCAAGTGGAAGAAGCAAGAAAATGTTCGGATTGCGTGAGTACGTGTGATCATTGACGCTCGGTTCGACGCTTCCGCTCGTCAGACGCCGCGACGTTGGCGAGTTGGATGAAGCCGCGTAATCTGTTGTGTCTCCCCAAACAACTCTGTTCAATCTGTTCCAACATCTCAAGTCACCAGGTTCAATGTGCTTTTTGCGGTCCTTTGCAAACTTCTGAGGCATTGGACGAAAAGAGATCGCCAACAGAGAGGAGGAGGATGTTTCATTCTGGCAGCAGAGAAGTATTAACTTCCGTTGTCAGGAAGCTGGGTGTGTGGTTGCGCTGCCATTATCCATCCAAATCACCAGTTGCCATTCTCCTTGCGAAATTAATCAGTTTCATTTGTCTGCGCAAGTCTCATTAAAGAAGGAATCCACGTATGATGAGGTCTTACCTTCACAGGAACAGAACAAAACAATGAAACGTGTTCATTAGTTCGGAAAGAATGCTTCTTTGGTGCACAAAGTGCTTTTCATACAAAATTAATACTCGTGCTGTACTTTTCGGTGCAGACACTATGATCAGGTACATTCGCTGCTGTATCTCGTCAGTGGCATTTGGAACGTAGCGCAAACACAGCTCGTAGCGCAATCAATCTGTCACATCATTTGCCTGAAGCAATCATACCTGGCGACACCTGAGCACGAAACGCGATATGAGACACCGTACAATGAATTTTTTTGGAGCATACAGCTTTTGGAACGACGCGGTAAAAGCTTTCCGCAGTCAGCAAGTTTGAAACCGAAGGTGGAGTGAACCGACACGCTTTCCACCGAATCAATTTTTAGCCTCGAGCGACGGAGACGATCAGAAAGAGACAGGATATTGTGGCGGATGTCGACTGCAAATTTAGACTCCACTTGCAAAGGATCTGCGTCAGTCTGTAGGAGGTTCGTCCACGAATTTCCAGTCCCTTTCGTCTTTGGCAATCGATTCCACCACACCAACTGGTGCGGTCAGATTCCTATTCACCGCACCAGCTGTTTGGGACTAGTCCACCACACCTGCTGTCTTCAATGATTGCTGATTGCTGTTGTTTTCCTTTGACAAGTTCCCAAGATATGGATGGTCTGCAATACATTTCTTTCTTGGGTATTCTGCTGCACTGTTCCGATGTTGTTGAAAAAGAACGGGAAAATTCGTGGACAGATATCTTACGTGTCACCTTGCACATATCGAACTTGGATACGTTCCTGGGGATGATCAGTGCCTTCCTCACGCACGCACTCTCTTGCTTTTGCCCTGTATCTGACTGGTGAACTGGCATTTCCGAATGTTCAAGTTACCCACCCCTCCCTTCCCCTGGTGATAAAATTGTTTGAACTTAGTCGTCAATTTTCTAAGTTTACCTTGTTTCTGAGTTGCCTTCCGTTGAGCTTTGCATCAGGCAATGTCCCATGTGGTAAAAATAATCAGTTCTACTTGCTTTAAAATGTTGGAATTTGGTTGAAAATGCAAATGTCAACAACACAGAAACAATCAGTCGTTTGGCAATTCTGATGTCACGTGGCAAAAGTATAAATCGGAAAGATATTTTATCTGTTCATGTGGTGAAAATTTTCTCGGTTTCCAAGTTTCTGAGTTGCCCCCCAAAACTTTCCCTGCCACCAATAAAAATTGGACGTTGTCAATTTTTCCCGATTTCCAAGTTTCTGCGTTACCTCTCCCTGAGCTCAGCATCGGGCAATGTCCCACCGAGCAAAAGAAATTGAAAAATGTTTGAAGTTGGAAAATGTCAGTTGCTCAACCAGAGCAATTCTGATGGCGTACAGCAAAAACATCAATGGGTTCGGTACTGTTCGTAGGTGAAAAAAATCGATTTCCGAGTTTCTGTGTCACCGCCCACCCCTCCGCATTGGTTGTAAAAATTTTGGACTTTGTCAATATTTCTAGATTTACAAGTGTCTGAGTTTCTGAGTCACCCCTTACCCCACAAGCAAGAAAAAATTTGGACATCAGCCGGATTTCCGAGTTTCAGAGTTTTTGGGTAGTCGAGTTCAGTTTCTGGATTACAAAACTCGGCGATGAAAGTGGCTCGCCGCTACCATTCTGCTCTTGAAAGTTCAGTTCATTCTTGACTTCATTCATAAATACTGTCATAATTTGTACTGGGATTGCTGAGCATGCGAAAGTTAACTTAATCGATGCTTCTAAATCCTACAACTGCTGCACTGCGAGAGCACAAACAAACCCGAATAACAAAGTGAACACACTCTGGAGGGATTGGGTTGACGGGGCCTGGTCGGTGGAGGCCGCGGCCTGGAGCTTGGCGTGCTTGCCTCTCCCAGGGAAGCTCCTCTGCACGTTGCGGTTGTGCAGCGGCTGCGGCGGTCTCCAGTTGTCCTGCAGTGCCACCTCCTGCCCCTGGTCGTCAAAACCTTCGATGAGGCTGCGGAACTGCTCCAGCTGAAAGACGTGCGTTGACAAGTGAAATCTGACAAATGAAGGGGAGGCGGTGACTGGTGGCAAATCGACTGACCTGGGCGCCGGAGACGTAGCTGGGCACAGAGAACACGGTCCACACAACACTCTGGTCGCACGTTGGTGTCGTCAGCGAACCCTCGTAGCGAAAAAATTTGCTCGTCGTCGGAGGCATCAGGGTGCGGATTGAGAACCAGTCCAGCTCCACCTTGTTCTCCTTCCCTGTGGTGTGAAAAGAGACTCTTATGCATTCAGAGAACTAAACTTTAACTCAAGTTGGTATGGTGAATTTGGCCATTTGGCTCCACCAGCGGGTGTGGTGAATTTGGTCCCACCAGTTGGTGAGGTGAATCTGGCTCCACCAGTCGGTGTGGTGAATCTGGTCTCACTAGATCCATCCAGCCTCACCAGTTGGTGTGGTGAATCTGCCCCCTGTCAGTTGGTGTGGTGGATCAAGTTGGAAAAAGACGTCTGAGTTTGTGAAATTCGCGAAACTGGAAATTCGTGGACGAACCTCGCAGACCAGTGAACAGCACGTGCATTACATTTGTTTCGCATGGTGTTTCAGCACCTTTATTCTCTTTGTGATGCTTAAATTTAACACTGAGAATTACACCACACCTTCCCCGCCCATTGTTTCTGTCGAACGTTATATTTTTGTCTCAGGCTTGCACTTTCTCTTTGGGCTTGCACTTGCTGGCAGTGCTTCTTGTGTGACAATTAACGAACCTGGCTTTCTGACGTCTTGCAACCGGTCAACGATGGGAGCGAGGTTTGGGTTGTCCTTCTTTGACAGCTGAAACAGACGACATGCTCTCGTCTGAAACTAACCAGTGGCTGGAGTTGGCAGTCGATATTTGGCCTCAGCAGTGTGCAGGGAAGTTTTGACATCTTACTTTGTACCAAGTTCCAAAGACCGCCAGAGAATTGTGGCCTTTGACTGCGTCTCCCAGATTTGTGTAGCGCTCCGAGTTGTAGGTGACGACGTGCATCTGTTGAAGAACATCGGAAACACTGTTGGTTGGGTGAAAATTTTGATCAGAACTGGTTGAACGATTGGTGAGTGTTCTGACCTCGAGCGGGAAGGCCCTGCCGTTGAGGGTGTGTTCGGACCCGCGCTTGTTGTTGCCGCCCCAGTGGAAGTGGAGCTGCGCGACGCGGAACACGCCGTCGAGCCCCCCGCCCATGACGAACAGCTCCGCGTTCTCCATCTCCAGCTTCGCTGACAAGTGCGAAAACATTTGCTGTTGTCAAAAGTGGCAACCAGTGGAAAAACACATACTGACTGCACAAGCGTCCGTGTGTGTTGTGGTAACGGGCCATTCGGAATTCTCTGGACACTCGGGGGCGAAAGGATTTCATATTGAAAGCTCGTCTTTCATCCTCCACAAGGAAGGAGGTTCACTTTCTGAAGCCGAACTTCAATGTCCCCTCCTTGGGTTTCACAAAATTGCCCGTATCTGTTGGAAAATGTTTTGCCTCACAAGTCAAATACTCCACCCCTGTCCCACTCTGCCACCCTAGTGAGGACAATCCGTTGGATGAAGCCCTTCTGCCTTTTGACATATTTTCTCTGGGAACCATGTTGACCGCCACTTCCACTTCCCCTGCGCGTGCCTGCAGGGTGGGTTGGTAGGGCGCCATTCGGCAGTCGCTGTTTCCCTGCATGTAATCGCACGTGTGCGTCGCTCTTTGACCAGCTTTCAGAGGCTGATAGTCGGATCTTATCTGGAGGTCGGTGCGCTCGCAGATCGTGGTTTATCTTGGGTCTGAAACAACCTTTCAATGTCAAAACCATTGCACCTTGAGAAGCCTGCCTTGCGCAGGACGCTCACCTGAATGGCCGTTGTTGTAGAGGTACATGTGCTTGTCCGTGTCGAAACCCGGAGGATCGTGCACAGTGACGTCTGACAGCTGATCGTTGTACGTGGTCGCCTTGCCCTGAATGTTGATGGGTGACTGTCGCTGCATCCCCTCGCCACATTTGTCCGCGAACAGTTGGTTCCACTTCCCCGGGCCTGCAAACAAGGTTCTGTTCAGAAAATGCGATCGAAGTTGCAGTCTGAGGCAAACCCACATTGCATTGAAATGACTTGAGATGGGAGTGCTCCGAGTGCAAGAATTTTCGGTTCTCTCCCAATTTCTCGAGTTTGTATGATCACAGGTGACTTTGACGTCAACAGACGTTGTCGATCCAAATGTTTTCATGAATTGGTGATAAGTTTCGCTGCCTTTTTATAGTAACAGGGATGGATTTCGTTGTACCTGTCTCATTTGTTTTGATAAATTTGTTGAACCTGCAGATGATGCGCTTATTCTGCATCTTCTCGAAGACTGGATGATCTGGGTCAATGGGTCCAGAAGACTGTCCCGAAATGCTATCAGAGACGAGTATCAACCAAACCCAATGAGGAGTATGAAACCTGGCTGTTCGTTTTCAGCCTCCAGAAGCACGAAGAGATACCAAAACTTTTTCCAAAAAATTCGCAGCTGTGTTTTAACTGCATGGAGTCTGGATGTTCCGACGGAACATGAATGAATGCTGTGTTGGTGTTTATGTGCACTATTCGCGCAAAAGTGTGGATACTTCACACAAGGCGATGTCTGATACTTGAATTTGTTTTTGGCCCGAGCAGTGCTGACCTGTTGCTTGTCTGTTTCAGAGGACGACGAGTTGTGGAAAATGGTCTCAGGACCAGCGACACAGTGATGTGACGCAGTTTCTGCGTGGGTCACATTGCTGTGGTGGTTTGCTGTGTGTGTGATTTTGTTGCTTTCATTTACAAGTCCGAAAACCAGTTCGAATAAAGAACAAAAAGTAAACTGTCTAGCAGGGACTGTCATGTCTCATGTCTTTGAATGACACAAGGATTTGTACGAGTACGTGGCAGCGCATCGTAGAAACAAGACCCCAGACTAATGGCTTCCTGAAAACCTACCTGTCGTGTTGTGCAGGTTGTAGCTCCAACTGTGCGCCTTTGGTATTTTCTGGTGTTCTGCGTCTGCTTTCTCCTCTGTAAATGCGTCTTTTGCAGTTTATTTTGTGGGATTCTAGTTGACTCTGAATTTGTCTGGGGTTTCGTTTCGTGCATCATGCAGCGTTGCCCTGTTTGCGTGTGTGCTTGGTGCAAACACACCCAGACAAATTTACAGTTTTCAGCATGTTCTCAGACGAAAAAAAGTGGTTGGTCCCACAGATAAAACAACGAAAATTTACGAGAGGTTCTCTGCCTTTACGGTAGAGCATGTTCAAAGCCACAGCGCAGACAGACCTTCCAATTCAACCCTTCTCAGCATTTGTGTCGGTTGTTGCGTGAATTGATGTTTTGAATAATCACAAAAATACTGTCGTGCAAATCAAACCTGTATCACTGCGGACGACACCAGCAAAAACGGCAAGGACCAAGAGTGTCGAAATCCACTTCATTTCGCTCTTCTTCTGCAGGAAAAATTACAGGCAGTGAGAAACCGTTTCTTGACCCTTGAAGGACGAACTGACAAGTGACGGTTTTCGATCAAATCCCTTGAGAGCAACGAGTCCTCCAAAAAGTCAGCAAGGAATCACAGAAGGCGTCTTTCAGAAGAGCGGTGGAGGAAAAGTTGTAACACGAACAAAAAGTGCGTCTCGCGGATCTAGACGATGAACGACGGGGCCGAACGCTGCTGCGGACTCATCCTGTTCCAAGAGCTGAGCAGAGGTTTTCTGGTGAACTTCTGGTGAGGCAGGGTTGACCAGCTTGCTGAAGCCACACGAGGAATTGAAATGAAGGAGCTTGCGGCCTTGGTTGGAGGTTTTCGCAGGAATGCAAAGAAACACGCAGCCCCCTTCAACAGCGGGACTTTATCGGGAAAATCACAAATCTGCTTCTGTTCTTGTCAGTGGGACTCAGTTGACTTAAGCAGAAGAGACCAGAACGTAAAACACGCAATGTTCCCTCCCCCAAAGAAATGGCGAGGCAGCCCCTGTTCGATCCGCCAGCATTGTTGGCCCCCGTTCTGTCAAAAAGATCAAAAACTTTATCACAACACCAATTGAAGAGTTTGAAGTCGCAGGTATTTCAAGAGTATTGCCGTCATGTTTCAGTTCAATTGATGTAGCAACACAAACAATTGATGGGGCCGAGTATTTCTAGAATTGCACTTCGTCTCTTCTTTGGATGAGACCACCTGAAGAGTCCTTCTCTCAGAATTTATCAGTAAAGCTGTGGTTTATCAGCGTTTTTCACACCTGAAACTCGTCGAATGATAGTTATTGATATGGCCTTTCGGTCATTGCAAACACAAAAAAAGTGCAGCTCATCGTAAGTTTCGACTTTTCTAACAACTTCGGCATGTTCATATCGCACGGTTTGCCATTGAAACTGGGATAGACTCTGACAAACGTTGGCAAGAAAACGGTGAAACACCCTGGGCAAAATGATAAGAATCCAAAACTCGGTTTTGGCAAGCGCGATCTCCAAGGTTTTTGTTTGTGATCATTTGTCTTGATCCGCGTATTTGTCACAAATGTCCCCCCTGTTTCCACATCCCTCTTCAAAAATCTGTCACAAATTTCCAAAGTATTGAGGGTAGACTCCTGACATATACAAGCAACTTATCTCAGTTTTTCGTTGCGAGCGTAACTTTTTCAATTTCCTTCTCGCCAGACCACTCCATTGGATCATCAAGGGGTCAAGTTTGATGTGATGTGACACTTCACCAAGGACGATTTTTTCTGTAATGAATGAGCACAGACGCGTCGAATGGCGACAGTGCATCGGCAGGTTCTGTCAAGTTTGAGGCGTGGACACGCAGGGTGTTGTGTTACGACTTGGCCGCCACATCGAGACTCTGTCGCTGCACTAACCTGTATCAAAACCGAACAGATCAAACCCGTATACCAGATCAACGCAGAAACACAAGGCCGAATCTGTTCGGTCTTGATGGCTCATCTTTCATTGGCTCCCAGAGCCATTTGAAAGAAGAATTTGCCGTGCTGTCTCGTGTCTGAGACGCTCTCGTTTTCAAGACACACACCAACATTTGGCCTTTCATCTCAACCCTTGGCCTTGAGACGCACCTCTTCTTTTGATGGTCAGTTTTTTTGGGGAAAATTGGCGTCTTTTCAGCGAGACGCTGGTGCTGTTCTGTGTGCCAACCTTTACAGCGAATTTCTTGTGAGCCATTCGTAGGCTAACCCCAGAATTTTGTGTCAACAGAAAATACCGTAAAATCCCGCGTATAAGACCCCCTTGTGATGCCCAAAAATTAATGCCAAAAAAGGGGGTGGTCAAAAAACATGAGGATTTGACTTTTGGTATCAAAGTCAAGAGGGAAGAGTAGAAATAAGTTTGTGAAGCATCAAAAGAGAGTAGAATAAGTTGAAAATGTACAAAAATCAAGTTAAAATAAAGAAATTTGTAAAAAGTTTTACCTGAGGAGTACATTGATATCTTTTGGAATAAGAATAATTTCTATTTTTACTTCAGGATTGGAAAAAAAGATGTAGAGAAAATGATTTTTTGAGTAATTTCTTGGGTTTGGAATGGGAACAACTAAAAATTTGCATTTATGAATATTTTTCCTGAAAAAGAAAAAGAAATGGCTTTGTACTCATTTTGTGGCTGAAAAGATGGGGTGGTCTTATACGCAAAGGGGTCCAATATGCGGGATTTTACGGTAAGTTGCAGGAACCTGCCTTTGGACTGCTATCAGATCAACACACGTTGAGAACTTATTGCTGAGTCAGTTCTTGATGCGACGCTGAAAACAGCGTCCGTGGACGCTTTTTGCGGCACCTCACTATGCTGTGTTATGGATGTGCAAAAATAGGAACCAAGGGCCGTGTTGAAGAGCCTTTCTGATGAAACCCCACTATGTGGGCAATATTTGCTTCAGGACGATAGGCTTCCAAAATTCACTTCGGAAGTCTTCATTTTCCTCAGAAATTTGCTTTGGCACAGACCCGACCACCCGACCTCACCCCAATACCCAGATACAATTTTGTCAGGAAGTAAATGCTACAGACAAATTGCCAACAGTGGCTCCTGCACGGACTTCTCCCAATAGCGAGTTGCCAGCAGGTGATTTTACATGCACGAAGGGTTTTTGGCATTCTGAAATCGCTAAAAACTGACACGCCCCACAACAGGCACCCCTGCTCTTTTTCGACACGCCTTGCCTTGGCGTCTCGGCACCTGTGTTGACCACAACGGTCCGTATCTCCGCGTCTAGAACACGTGCACACCTGACCGGGTGCGAGGTGTCACAATCCGATTTGAGTGTGTGAATCCAAACATCAAACACAGAAAGAGCATCTGACCAGGTTGTAAAACCTACGTGGCCAGATTCAGTTTGCTCTGTTGCATGCAAGAACAAATTGGAAAGTTCCTGAGACTGAGTGTGACCCAGTTGGACTGTTTTCCCAACCAAAAGCAAATAGCCCTGCAGGGCAGTCGGTGCCTTTCAGTGACGCGCGTTTCAGTGCAACTCGAGTATACGACGGGGAATCGGCCCAATGGCACCTGTTTTACGCGCGTTGTGAGTTTGTACTCGCATTGTGAAATCGTGCTTGTCTGTCAGACAGTGTTTTGTGAGAATCCACTGTCACATGTCACTGCAGTCATCAGCACAGCGTGAAAAAACGCACTGCAGTGTGCGCGCAGCTTGGTAGTTCGTGACTCGTGCAGGTGTTGACATTCAAGTCACTGCTTCAGACTGTCGAAAAGCTTCGCGCGTACACGAGGCGATTGATTCTTACCCGCGGAGAGGAGGTTCACGTGGTTTTCATGACTTGGATCAGTGTTCCACTTGGTCCTGCACTTGCTTTTGTCGCCCGAAAAAATCCCCTGAAGGATTTTCCGTGCAATCTTGTCCGTTGGGGATTAAAATTGGCTTGATACATCTGTTTTAGAGAAATCCAATTGTGTACGTTCTTCAAAGTGCACTCAATCTCTAAACGTGAGTCGAGATCACTTGTTGACATTCCCAAACACAACAGTGTATTCCAGCAAAAAACGATATGAATTCGTTCCTTCCACGTGTCTGTTTGCTGTAGACGAAATGGTGCATGCCAGATTACAGTGCAACTCACTGAAGGTATGAGGTTGCGCGGTGAGGAGTGGCAAATTGGGGGTCGAAATTGTGAATTGCTGACGGCACTGGGAACCTTGTGACAGAATCACGCGACGGTCCTTTTTGCATGACTGGGTCGGCACCCGCAGGGTGGAAATAGACGTGCGATGACTCTCGGTGGGTAATTTTGTGTTTCCGTGTCTTTTGGTGTGAGAAAAAATTTTCACGTCTTTGAGAAATTTTGCGGGCGGCCGATGCGAGCTGATTGACCTTCGTGAAGAATATCAGTCCTTGCAGAATCGGAAGTGAATCTCTGAACCCTTGTGATCAAGGAGAGGTGCACTCCTGAGGTCCAGAACGCCGGATAAAGTCCACAGGAAAAGTGGTCTTGGAAAGAAGACGATGTTCCAGTTCCACGCACTTGGTGGATTTTCCTTTGAAAGCTTCGTCTCGAGTCGGGATATTCCGATCGCTCAGGGATGGAAATTCAGATCGTTATTTATCCGGCCATCACAATTGTCTCATTGGTGTCAGTTTGTGCTGTGGATTATCTGGGCGAGATTTTTTTCATCAGAGAGCCAGCTTTTTGGGATGCGCACTCACGACCAGTTTGCATCTCGGCTGCATACTGTCAATGGAGTCATTCCCCACAGGTCGCTTCAGTGGTTCACGTCTTCCTGTTCAATGATAGTTGAGTGCTGACGCCCACTTTGCTTCTCCTTTTGTAAACTTCACATGCACCAGGATTCCAGGAAATCATCTTCAGCGGAATATATTCATTCTTGTCAAAGAAGTCATACGTGTGTGTGTTTGTTTCTTTCAGGAGAGAAGGAGAACCACGATGCGTTTGTGAAGCACCTGGACGCGCAGCTCGCGCAGTACGGCCGCCTCGCCGTCGTCAACCTGGTCGACCAGGCGGGCAAGGAGAAGCTGATGCAGGACGAGTTCCTCAAACACACGCTGCAGTACAACCACCGCCGCCTCACCTACATCGCGTTCGACTTCCACGAGTACTGGTCGGTATTTTGACTGAGTGCGTCTTGTTGGCCCTGATACCCCGCGGCTTTTTAAGCGTGTGGTCCCGAAGGGTGTTACCACACGCTTGGTGTAATCACCATCAGTCTGTATGTGTGTCCGTCTGTGTCAAAGTGG
>JAAUXT010013086.1_pt1 | contig 18624 bp, 14 predicted proteins | sample 7278171 | NCBI WGS metagenome assembly JAAUXT01 (sample SAMN14350112, study PRJNA611818) | marine sediment metagenome | isolation source: surface marine sediment (1.8m) | place: French Polynesia: Moorea | collected 2018-08 | reverse complement strand
CAACAATATCACAAACAAAAACAATTTCAAACTCTGAATGTGTGTAGGCATTCTATCTTCAACTTGTCAAAACATCTCGACAAAAGAAAGTGCCGTCATCGTCTTGCAGACGAAAGTTCTTCGACTCTACCATGGTGTGTCATGGAGATCGACTCCACTGAGTACTCAGACAGGCAAACAACATTCTCGATGTTTGAAGCCAACATGCTCACTCGTAGAATGTCTCGATTGCTACGCAATCTCGACATCGCACTCGTGAACATGTTGGCTTCTCACATCTCGAATTTCGTGAATTTGCCTGTCTTCGTACCGCCGTGTTGCGATCTCCAAGTCACACCACGGTAGAGTCGATGAACCCTCACGTCGGTTGAATCGAACATTATATTTGAAATGGAAAACAAACGTGCGAGCATGATACACAAAAGATGTTCACCAATCGTATGGTCAGACGTTCGCTTCGCAGAGCCCATTCGTCGCGACGTCAACATAAATTCAAGCCGACGAAAAATGAAGCAGCAGTGATCGAAACGTGGTCAAAATACACCACGGATGAAATCTTCGTACATTCTGAGGTCGACCTGGTGCGAACAAAAAGTGGCTGTGTCGGATGCAAGAGCCACGATCTGCCTGTGAAAAAAACACAAAAATTCTGTCTCGACCAAACTGTACGACGAGCGCGTCTTGGCGTCTCAGGTCCAGCGAAGTGAGGCAATGGTTTCGGGAAATCTGACTGGACTGGGACATTGCACTCTGCAACACGGGGTAAGCGAAGCTGCGCAAATTGGAAGCGGATTTCTGGAGATTGAAAGAGAGCGCTGAAGCGGTGCCCCGCACTCAGACTGGTGCCTCGGTCCTCGAGAGGAGACGGACGGGTAATGGGGCCGCTCTGCCCGGGAGTCGCCACGCTCAGCAAGTCAAGGGAAACCTGATGTGAAGGCGGCGCGCACGGAGCGCTGTAATCTTGCGAGCTGCGAAGGCCAGACGACTCAGAGAGGAAATTGAAGCAGGAATAGGAATGGAAATGCGTTTTGATGATCTTCCGGTGGTTTTCAGATGAAGGAGTCGGTAAAAGTCATTCTGTCGAACTTTAAATGAGAGTCAGCATTTGAAGGAAGCAATTTTCCAGCTTTGTGGAAGAAGGAATGTTTTGTGACAGCGATAAGACCTCCATCATGACTGAAAACCACTGCGAGGAATTGAATTGTTGCTTTTTCCACGGGAAAAAGCTTGAATTTAATTTCATTTTGAAATTGTTTTAGTCGCAAGGAGGAGGTGGGAAAAGTCAGAAACCAGGTATCTTAATTACATTGGGCAGTTTTTGCTGCTGTACGCGTATGAAATGCCACGAAAAGCAATCATTTTCCACCAGCAAATGGAGCTGGGAGCTGTTGGGCCGAATCCAGGGAGATTAATTTGCGATCTTTGAAAGGAATCCCACCCCGAGGAAGCTGGATTCAGATGAAAACAGTTATAAACGGTGCCTTCTGCTCTGCCTGTGAGAGTCTCCGGTCAAAACGACACAATTAGAATCGCATCGCGATCTTACGGAAAACAGAAAGGCAGAAATATCAACTGCAGTCAAGTATTCATGTTCCATGAATAGCAGCTTTTTACCAAAGTGCTGGGGACTTATTTGTGAATACGCTCAAGGAAGTGCACACAAAGGGACCTCACTCGTGGAGATTTACATGAGAGGAAGCGGAGAGAGTCTCGTCGTGCAGGAAGACGTCGAGTACAATTGGGAGTGTGTGAGTTGATATCAATAAACACACACACACACATGTCTATGGTGAGGCAAAAGGCTTCAAGTTGTGGGAAGACGCACAAGAACCAGACTACTTTGTCCAAAAGAACGCATCTGTTTTCTTCCTGAGAAGCACTACACCACACTGTGGTGAAGACAATTCCCTGGAAGCAGTCTGCCATTTGAAGCACTGCCGTTTCTATTCGTTTTCAAAGGCCAAAGCCTCCAAGGAATTCACACGCTCTTCACAAAGACTGTCAGTTCGAAGGCCAGATTGCTTGCACTGGAATTATTGCTAAAGGAGCTAATTTGCTGCTGACCAGAGGACCAGTGATGCAGCGCGAGCACCTGAGCACTCGGGAGACGTGGATCATTGTCTCGTCTGAATGCTGACCCCCGCGAAGCGAAATGAATCATATCGAGGGTCATTACCTCCTCGGGACAAACACCATTACGAGCCGATAGCAGCTTCGCCGATGCAGCAGAAGTTTTATCATTATCTAATGCACTCGAAGGGAAACATCTAATTTGTTTCAAGCGATATGAGACAACGGTGACTTCTTAGACGGAAACCTGCATGCGGAGAGTGCCGCTTCCAGACGCAGGTTGTTGTTCCTTGCGCTGCAAAAATAGAACTGAATCTCATATGGGATTAGTGCCAAGAAACAGATTGTCTACACACAGCATGAACGAAAATGGTCTGGATATAACCAAGTCAAATTCATCAGCACACCAAGGTGAAGGGTAATTTCAAAAGCTGTTGCAGTGCCAACTGGGCAAACATTTCTGACGTCGTCCTTTTGAGACACGAAGAAGAAAACTCGTGAGGAGTGTTGAAACAGTCGCTCGTTGTGAAAACAACTCCGAATGCTTTGTCTCAGATCGTAGTGCTGATTTGAAATCATAGAGGAATAAAACATTAATCACTGCCAAACTTTCAAGCTGCCGTCGACTTTGTGAGCAGCACCAAGAGTGAATGGAACTCATATTGGGGATGGATTTCTCTTGTGATGACAAAACAAAGCCCATTGACGACACTCTGCAGCGCCGCTCGTGAATAGGCGAAGTACTTCGCTTCTCCAGGAGCTGTAATTAACCACTTAAGTCAAGGATGCATGGTTCCGCGCCAGTAATGGATTTCTCCGGGAGGCTCCGGGTTTTAGTTTCACTGCTTTGTCTCTGTCTCGACAAAACATCTGCGCAGAGTTTCCTTCGAACTCAAGGTAGGTGTCCCCGTGATTCAATTTGCGCGTGGCTCTACAGCTTGATCGAAACGACCTGCAGGCTTAAAATTGGCTCCAACATTGGGCACGACAATGTCTGACTCGACTGAAAAGTGTTTCGAGAAGAATACCTGCAGCAAGCTGCAAACAAGAGTATATCGACAAAGCACTTTCCGTATCTCGTGGAGCCACAGAAACAACAAGATCAACGAAAGTCATCCAAAGGGTTGAAGAGAACTCCAAAGTCAGAAACAATATTCCCACATCACTGTTCCCGCACAAGGTTGAAACATCAATGCTTCCAAGTTTCTTTTTGGCAGGGGATGCTGCGGTCCAAGTTTAACAAAGAGAAGAGAGTGTTCCGTACGATTCAGTCAGGAGATCGGGCTCTGACAGCTTACATTTGAATGGTTTTCATTCTTCGTGCGTCGGGAAGCGAAGGAACCTCCCTGGTTTCGCTCCTGCGAATGGCGCGGAATTGTGGAGTTCATTTTCTCTGTCCTATTCCAAATGTGTTTTGCAGCTTGAACATGAAAAGAGCAATTTCCTTAACACTGATGTGTCGCCACCTTGATACAGACGAATTTTTGATCAATACAAATCCTTTTATGAAACCGAGAGTCCTTCATGTGTGGATTGTTGACGCAAATCGCACAAGGCAAGAGAGAAACCAGAACATTTGGAGCTCTCTGGGAGGCCAGCTTTGTCCGTTTGAAACTCATCTCACGAGAAATCGCTGGCTTTGGACTTGTTGTGACGGTTCCGGGGTGGTCTCCTTTCTGACAATCTTTGACGTTGTGTGTGGATGCAGTTGAGATGCAGGCTCTCAGCTTCACACAAAACGTGCACGGTACGTGCAGATGCGATGGTCATCAGTTCGAGTACCCAACCAAATGACTGCACCATTGACAATCAAGACATGCTTGGTAAGGCAGAAATTGTTCCTTCTACAAGTTTGAAAGATTTCCACACAAGTGCACTTGCTTTTCACGTTCGTGATTGTGCTCACACAACAGACGCCAGATTTTAAAACGAGCTTGTGAAAAGCGCAGAGAGAGGATGAAACGACCGTCGTCTCGGGTTTGTTGATTTCGTTAATTGCCATCTTTGAACATTGGAAACACAACTTTTGCATTAGTCCTCGTGATCAGGCCCGTCGCTCAAGTCACACCATCTAGAATTCTTCGCTTCAGATACAATTGATTTTTTTCTGGGAACTTTGAGTCCGTGGGTGAAAGCGAAAGACAACTTTCGCACCATCTGTTGGCGATTGACATTGCATGAGGTGTGTGATGTGTTTTTGATATGCAGGGCCATGCTGAGCATCTTCGAATTGCATTTATGTCGAAGGACTGTTTTCATTCAGTTAATTACACAAAATCTCGTTGACTCCACCTGCTGTGCCGTGTTCACTGGTGTGGAACAAGATTCCGACAACTGTGGATGCCGTCTTGATCCCACCAGTGTGTGTCTCAATCGGATGCAATTTTCCTCAATTCACTTGTCGAACCTTCAAGTAAATGTGTGAGGATCGCGCATCAGAGCAGAACATCTCTTGAGACTGTGTTCCATTCGGTTCCCAGTGGTTGGTGCGCGATGTAGCGACACAATGCATTTTGTCAGGAGTTATGACTGCCGTCTGTCCGTGCGTGGATCCTGAATGGCATTTCAAACCAACCGTTATGAGGTACTTGAAAACCTTAATGCTCACAGCTCGCCGAGCAGGATCGTGTCCTCAATGCATCAAGTGATGGATACAGGAAGCACCACATGTACGAGAACATGTTTCGTCAAAATATGGATGACAGGGTTCTCACATTGTACAAAAATGGTTCCTGTGAAATCACACAATGATTTTTCAAGACCTTTGGTCGAGAAAGGAGTTGTGTGATTGAACAGGAACTATTTTTGTGAGTTGAGAACCCATTTCTACCACGATGCGAGCACATACGAAAGGTTTTGTGATCGCAGAGTTGTAGAACTTTCTTTCTGCAGTCTGACGCGCCATAAAAACGTGAGCGTGTTCAGACGAAATTACAGATTCTCTGGTTGAGGGTTCAATGAAGACACATTTTGTCAATGAAACATGCAGTAAAAATTCAATCAAGCTACACAGCTGCAATTTCTGTTCATCAGGTCATTTGTTCGTGCGCAGGCTCACAGCACACAACGATGAACCTGACCCACATTGTTGGACACGTTCAGAGACCTTGACGTGACTGTAACGTGAGAACTATGACAGGTCGATTGGAAAATAGGAAAACGGAAATGGTCAGTTTTGACAGCATACGTGCAGAACAGCTCTGACTCGGTATCACTCGGCTAAGCCCTCTGAATGCCTGACCGCTCTCTCCACTTATCACAGCTTCGAGACAAATACATCGCGTCACATACAAAAAGGCATCCTATCAATAATGAATACACAAATACGGTCTGCCGGACAGGTACCACCAGCAATACCCTGGGGAGCCTTTACCGTATTACACAGTAAAAATTGTTTTCGGAAAGATAGTCCGACCTCTCTTCACTGGCTCAGGTGTGCACACTGTCGTGAAATCTGGCGCAAAGCTTCTCCTTGACACAAAGACTTATTGCCCAGAGAAAAACACATTGTCAAAATGTTTCCTTCAGAGAACAAAGCGCCCTGAGAGTGTACGCAGGACGTAAATTATAGATGACTGCATCTTCTCAAGATTGCATTATCAAAAGACCGAAGTGACAGGATCCATTTTCTTATTAAAAGTATCACACAGGGTGCTTTCCTTTGTGAAAACAAATTTGTCTTCATTATTTAGCAAGGAAATGCGTGTAGCTAAAGTTGCACACTGCTACGTGCACACATGTGGCAGCATTTTCTCTCCATTCAATTTCAAATTGAATATGACCAAACACAACCAGCTGTAGCTATGTTCACCAGCCCCGAGAAACTTTTGTTTCCACGTCAATTGATTCCATTCCATGTTTTACCAAAACACTGGCATCTTCCATTTGAGAACCGAGCTTCCTTTTAAACTTCATCCGTATCTATGGCAAAACTACAACACACAGTCGGTATCTGAATGAACTGCAACTGCATGTTTCCAGGAGCAAGTCATCGCTCTGGGAATTTTCAACAACTTGTTCCCTCATTCTCATTTGTCTGAAGAGGTTTCGCGGACATTGGCGTCTTCGAGTGAGAAAGAACAGAGCTGAGAAAGCCCTTGTGGAGCAGTCGATTGACCGTCGCTGGCAATTCAGCCAAGGGCATTCAGAACAAATTGAACACGTAACTCGGCAGAATTATCACTGCGAGCTGCAACGAATCTCCACACCCCTCACAAAGCATTCCCAAACATAATTGTCCCTTCCATGCACAGGGGCACATTTACAGCTGGGTCACTGGAAAAAAAGATGTGCCGCCACAGAGCATTCGGTCCGCCCACAGGCCTGCGACATCTCCGTCAAGATCTGTTCTGTGCGTCAGGTGATTCGCCTCGTGGACCTCAATCTCTGCCCGTAACCTTTGGCGGAACGGCTCGGGGCGTACAAATTCCTTCGCTTCTTTGACATTGTGATCAGGCTGCAAATACGTTGATCAAAGAGATTCATTAGCCACAAATGGAATATCTGACGATGAGTCTTTCCTGAGCTGAGTTCCCTTCTGCCTCCTGCATCTTTCTTTCCAAAGGTAAAATTCCAGAATTTCCCGAGTGCACTTTTCCTATTTTGAGCGCAGCTGAGGGTTGTTGTGACAGCCCGAATCGAGACTTATTGACAGGCCCGGATTCTCTGGTGAATGTTCCGTCCACAGTTCTCCAAATGTATTGGGGAGTCGCAAATCCCCCAACATACGCACAACCTTATCAGAAGCAGTTTATTGCCTTCACTTTAAGTCCAAAATCAACAACAACCAGTGTTTTGAGTCACAGATCATTCTGCGGGACCCCACTTGATCCCGAAGTGATCCTTCGCTTCCCCCTTCCAAACCCTTTCTCCCTGTTGCGTTCGCGGAGAGATTGTTCAACATTTTGTTTCCATTTTGTATACCGTTTTGCGCTGCTTCAGAGAAGAATTCACTGTTTGAAAACAATCACACAAAGACAAACTGGTCATTGAACAAGCTGCAAGAACGCTGGAGACAAACATGAACGCGTGGTGAGCAAGGCAGCTACACCGAAAGGCTTTCACTATCAAGTAGCGAAGCCCAGTCGCGAGCAACTGGATATTGCACTTCAGACTCCTCTGGTCGGAATCAAAGCAGAGAAGCGCGCCTCTACAAATCCCCTTGATGACTTGCTTTGCAGAAAATACGATTCCTCTTCTCTTCTTCTTTGTGGAGAACTCTAAAAGTGGTGCAATCTACACACCTCTATGTTGTGCAAAAAATCTCAACCAGAGAACACGATGAAAGTGAAGTTTGCTCGTGTATCTCCCGAACACCACAAGAGCAAGGAATCTGCAGCTAAGCGTCACTTTTTCCCTTCTTGAAACTTCGTCTGTTTTCGACGTTTTGGTTCACGCGACCGACAAAAGAAGAAATGTGAGCTTTGAGAAACGAACATGACGAGCAAGCACACAGTACAGCCTGAAGCGCAGGATCTTAATTTTGCAGACCCTCGACGTTTTGCCCACGATAAAGTGACCGAACCAGCAGAACTCAAGCTGCACTGTTCTCCTTGGGTTTCTGAGACGATTTTGCAGAATTGTCTGAATCGAGAACCTTGGAATGAAATTTCTCGATTGAATACCAACAAAATCCACTTTTGTTCAGAGCAACTTTCAAAATCTGAATATTCTCCCGTCTCTTGCAAAAAGGGACAGAAAATTTTGGTCGCGTGACGAGCACATGGCGCGCCTGTTGACGGGTGGAGATGGATGCGGCGGGCGACGCGGTGAGGCGCCGCGCCACTTGATGACGTCCGATCAGGACGCGTCACCGACACTTGGCGTTCACATAAATCAGAGCGGAGTGGCATCAGCGAGCCACTGATCCGTCCGCGGCGCCGGCTCCATCCGCAACTCGCGCTGTCAAACCGTTCAGAGCGTTTTCGTCGAGAACGTGGATTCAGTTTTCAAAACATTCGTTGCTTCTTTGGTCTTGTGATCAATACTTCACAAAAATGTGGGGTGGGAGTAAGACCAACTCCAAACACCGATTTCACATCTTGTTTTTTGTTCTAGTCCCTCCTGCATCGTACGTACGTACTATCACACAAGTTTACTGAAGGAATGGCAGTTCTTGATCTGCCACAGAGAGAGGGACAAAAACACGACAACGACAAATGTGACATGAATCCACACAGGTTCCAACCACGGGGTTTTGGGTGGGAATGAAAGGCCTCAAAAACCTTGAAGATCAAACCCTTCCCTCGGGTTCTGTTTGGCGCAGTGCAGGGTTCGGATCCACAGCACCAGGTTGATACATTTACAGAGGAAATGGGACACTGCCTCCGACGAGCAATAACGTGTCCCTATCAATGGTAAATGGCTCTTTCCTTCCAGCAAGACAATGTCATTCGTTCAAGGGACAGATAAGAGAACCAGGAGCAGTAAAACAGTCATAATCGTAAAAGCTGTCGATTCTTTATTTCGACCACAAATGTGCCTTTCCCGCAGTATTGTGATTTGCTGGGTTTGTAGCTGGTGTTGGGGAAATTGGAGGCGATTGAATGTTGGCAATGAAACAATGATGCTGAGTTGTTCGCTTTAATGTCAGAGCTCAGTCGGACCCTGATGCAGTTCCGAATCATCAGGAAACCAGACCAAGGGAAAGTGCAACGGTCTGTTCTCACGATATCCCCAAAAAGCCGCTGAATTGATACATTATCAATGTATTGCGTGTCGTGGAGATGTCACAAGTCAGAGATCATGCCTTTTGCCCTGTTCTCCACAAGAACGGATTTCCAGGACATTTGTTACGACTGTTTCATTGGGCTTCGGCATTTCCTGTGTGGTTTCTGAGCACAGAAGTGTCTATGTACGGCTTCACAAGCACACGTGGACACACGCACATGCGGCAGCAAACGGCACAGGAGAGTGACAGAGTCCAAACCGTATTTTGTCGTTGGGCAAACAGAAATTGTTGTGTAATGAACGAACTCTCGCAATTGACCGTCTCTCAAATACTGCTCGGCATGTAGCATTTTTGGCAAACACTGGCAATCTTTTTTCTGGAAACTTGCGAAAGTGATAGTGTTCCAGAGAAGATTTCTTTGTCAACGTGTCTCATTAATAAAAGCGAAAAGGCCATTGAGTTCAAACTTGCAGAAGAAGGCCGGATGAGGCCAATTGTGTTCGGTTACTCGGGTGTAATGAAGGTGTAACTTATTCATCGTTAGTGAGCTGCACTGATCGAAGTGCTGACTCCTTTGAATGAAATGCTGTGCGCTGCTGGTCTTCACATCCGCAAGCAAAGCTCGCCGCGCGCTGTTTGAAAAGGAAGCGAGCCATATCGCATCAAGACAATACGAATCTTTGCCATGAAAGACAAAAGAGCCGCCAGCCAAGCTGCAGTTTCTCTGCCAGTCACGCGCCCTCGTGCAACATGTCAGACATTTATGTCGGGGCTTTCAAAGGTCACAAATTTAAGATTCTGTTTTCTGGAACGAATTTGACATTTTCGTGGTGTGTTTTTGCGTTGCATCATTTTTTGTCCAAACACAAGGACACCGGTACAGCTGTACAACCGCTGAAATTTGTTGTGCCAAGACCCTGCGAGCTGTACGAGAATGTGAGATTCTGGGGCTTGGATCTCCATCAGACTGCACACCATCAGCCCTGAAGACTTTTTGGAATTCACCAGAGGGTGTGGAAGTGGCTGTGCAAAAGTTGAAGAACTGGTGTTTTGTTGGAATATCGTGTCTTTTCACTCTGTGAAGACGCCAACGTCGAGATGTGAAAGAAAAGAAGACCCAAGGAATTGTTGTCTGGCCCACAGTGCGATGATGGGGAGGCCGGTTCATGCAGCAGTGAAACGAAAGGAAACGTTTCGGATGGATGTTGGACTGAAAATTTCCCGTTCATTATATCATGACCACTGCGCATGGACTTGGAGAAGAATTGCTCAGTAAAATTTGATGGGAGCAGATGTTGTTGGCAACATGATATTTATCTCAACAACAAAGGAATTCAATCAAGCTAAAAGCATCCAAAGTCGTTTGCAAAACTGCAACAAGGTTCTTTGCTGCTTCACTAAACTCCCATGCACCTTTCAGTCTGACACGCAACTTTTTTGCGCCACGACGCAGTCTTCGATTCTGCACTCCAGTGAAAACAATGCACAGACGCACAATCCCTCGATTTTTTGGCTGCCTTTGTGAACAGTGTCAGAAAACCGACGTATTTGTTGTCTTGAGTTGTATGGATTCGTTTGCATTGCTTCTTTGCTGCAGTCACAGATCTGTGAGTTTGCAAAAGCTCAAATGCACTGAGAGACGGGGTCGCGAGGTGCACTTGTTGTCTGATCAATCTGATCTTTTGAGAACGACGGAACCAAATTTTCGGCCAAATCAGACATTTTTTAATGCAATCGCATTCCTGTGTGCAGGCAATGTTCGCACAATTCACCCTTTAATCAGTCCAAACGCTTAGAGTTCTGTGCATTGGCCTGCTCGAATTTCTGATTTGTTCACAAATCGGCAGGTGATCTCTTGCGGACGAGCTCTTGCCAGTGCACGCAGATGTTTTGACTTTTCACTGAAGTTCTCTTTCCTTTTCTTTCTTGCGTCTGATTTGGACAATGTACCAGTGATAATGTCACAAGTCTTCGCGAAACTTCAGCAAAACTCTTGAAAGTGAGCTTCTTCGTTTGGTGTTTGCACGATTTGCACGCCTTCGGACTGAGCTGCAGGCTGCAAACTACAGTGTACTTTGAGTGGGTTCTCCCTGAGACCAAGCAGCCAGGTTTCAGGGGTGACATCTGTACAAATCACATTTTTTTGGAAACGACCATGCATTGTGCATAGCTGCAACCGGCTTGGCTGGGCACACGCTTCATTCGCTGTTGGCCTTCTTGCTTTTTCAAACACCACTGTTTGAATGTCGTTCCAAACGCGATTCAAGTCACGACAAACAACGTCAAAATTTGTCAAAACGAATATTTCTGCAAAACCGAATCCGATATCATGCTTACATGTATTGTTTTCTTGCAACACCTTCTTTGGAACCAGAACGCTCCAAAAGAGAAGCTGTCGAAAAGCATTCACCTTTGTCGTGATTTCGCGGAAGCAGATGAAAAGTGAGAGTACTTGCAGCTTCGAGCCAAAAGGCTCGCCACAGGCGAGAGAAACGGAACCCCCAGAATGTCATTGTTGCGCTCTGCAACACAAAACTGACGAAGGCGTTATTCTTACGGCAAACAAAAAATGCCTACGTGTTGTGTTTTGCCATGACAGTGCAGATATTGCTGCGCACCATGGGAGCCAAAATTCAGTGACACATACGAGTAAAGACGAGAGAGAATCTGACCCAAAAGTCAGACACCACTTGGGAAATTCGACAATGACCACAATGACAACGCTCAAACTTAGAGACAGACAAACGTGAACAGTTTGCTCGAAAACGGTTCTTTCTTGCAAGCTTGGAAGCAACATTCACACATCCCAAAACGGATGCAAAAGACCAGACACATTATCGGGGGTGGGGTGATTTCTGATTCTGACGAACGATTTTTAACCCCGAACTGTTCCAATGCGTGACAGTCAAAGGCCAAGAAAAAGACGCATGGTGTTGGACAGTATAGACAGGGGAGATCGCGGTAGAATATGGCTCGCGATATTCTGAATTCCTGTGGGCGTCTGTGTTACAGCGCTGGGCTGACGTCTGGTCATCTCGAACTTCCGTGGTCAGAAGAACAAGATCGCTCCGATGCACCGCTACCCTTGCGTTCTTTTGGTCCCGGAGTGCACGAACAACGAGCAGCCCATTTGTTCTTTCCCTGGATTACATGTGATGTTGATGCTCAGCTGATTTCCTTGATGGCACAATGTTTTGTGAAGAAACAGCGGGGATTTTAGCAACGCTTCATTCGCACGAACAGTGTGGAAATCCAGCCACAGATACAAATTTTCTTGCCAGCTGCCACTAGTTAATTGAAATTATGAGATCCAGGGGACTACTTTTGTCAATTTTTGCAAGCTACAAAACTTGAGAGTGTCTTCTGAATCACTCAGCCAAAAATTTGTGCTTGCTGGAGGGAGATAAAATATCTTCCGCTGATTTGATGGGTGCAGCGTTCCTGCCACACAGAGTGAGTCCTCATCCCGTTGTCATCCCGCTGCGTATGAAAGATTCACCAGCCGGCAACGAGGTTACGAGTTTGAATTAATTCATAAAAGTATCTGCGGAGGCATTTATGTTCGACACTTCCACTTGGAAAGTGAGGAGAAAATCCCTTTATAGTTGCGCCGTAGTGCATGCGGATACATTTCAATTATGCCCCTCCGTGCGCTGTGATATTTATGACTTAATCCGTTAAAAGGGACTGGACTTTGTAGTGTTTGGATGGGGCTCCATTTCCCTGCAACGATGTCATGGGACTTCAGGTCTTTGCTTCTCCTGCAACCTTTAAAGTTGCGCGTTCCTTTGCTTGTCACTCAACTGACGAGGCATCCCCGACTGCCCTGCACAGAACAAACTCAATTCAAGTTTGAAGCTCTTTTCTGGAAAGACGAGAAAGGCCACATCGTCCAAGCATATTGCCCGGTGTAAAACATGGGAGACCACCTTCGTGTACTTTGTTTGATGTTGAGCAGTGTTTTCAACCCGACACTTTTGCCAAAGACCAGCAGCCTTGAGGAACGACCTGTCGAACAAAATTGAGCTCCGGAAATTAAACAATACATTTTACTTAGACCGTAAGAAGCGATTCTGAGATTCAGAGCTACTTTGTAAACGGAGCATGGACCCACAGAGAATGAATCATGAGTGCAAACAGGTGAAGAACGAGTCTGAATTCAAAGTCACGCTTGCACTTTTTGCCGAGACAGCCTTCGTCGCGTGAACTGTCTGAGGGATGGAAAGACAACAGAAACTACGACCTCCCGGTGTCTGACCCTTTCTTTGAGGCACACACAGGGTGCGGGTGGTGGGCATTGAGAAACTCTTCAGTTGTACTCGTATTCCTGAATGACACCGTGTCCCTGTTCTTCTATTCCAGGCCCTGCTGAGTTCTGTCAGATGGACACTTTCAACGCGACTTGTACCCCAGAAGAGGTCATTGATATGGTGTCCGCCCGCTACGGCCGGATGCACATCGGGCGCTGCGTCAGCACCGACTACGGCCACTTGGGCTGCGAGGCGGACGTGAGGACCATGGCGGACCGCAGGTGCTCCGGACGACACCACTGTACCATCGCAATTCCTGACAGGGAATTTGAGAGAACCAAGCCATGTCCGCCTGAATTCAAGACTTTCTTTGAGGCAGAGTACAACTGCCTGAGAGGTGAGTTGATCTCGTTGGTGAGTGCAAGTTCCGATAGAAGGAACACTGAACTCCCTGCATGCATGGACTGAGGTTTTCAGAAGGAAAGCCGCACACATACGAGCTCAGCAGAGCAACATCAAAGTTTTTCAGGGGAAGGGAAGCTCCTTGGATCCACCGCTGGACGGGTTTTCTCATGTGAGCTGTGAATTAAGTGGGCTTCATCAGCAGATTAGTCTGGATTGAGGAGCACAGTGTTTCGCGGAGGCAAGGCGAAATTAAAACGTGCACAGCATGAGCTGCTTCATGGAAATTAGCAGATTGACACTTCTTCAGATTGCGCGTCTTGGAGGCTCGTGCGCAGATTACAGTCAATCCAAAGATAGCAAATCAAAATTTGTGTTTTCCAGATCATCACGTACTGGTACTTCAGGGATTAGTCAACACACGTGAGCAATGATTCTTGTGACTGAAACGACATTTTTTCACAGTGGCTCGGGAAAGTCCTCACTCCTGCAGGAACGATGAGGCGATGACCCTGATCGAGGACGAAGGTCACATCTCCAGTGTCATCACCCAGGACACGGGCGTTGGGTCAGTTATGTGTCCCTGGAAGATCGCTCTGAACCCTGGGCAGAGGATCAACATCACCCTGTACGACTACGCCATTCCCACGGAGGAGGAGTTGCATAAAAGTGGAGGTCACGATCCGTCCGTCTGCTACCAGTACGCTCTCATCACTGAACGAAGGTGCGTCCAGAAGTTCCCTGCATGTAGTGGCTGGATCCACAACTCTTTGAAGCAGCACATGGCTGGAAAACTGGAAAACTGGAAAACTGTTCTGAAACACCCTCAGAACAAGCACGCATTTCTGCCCCTGTGAATGTCAAATTCCGTCTGAAGGTTGTTCGACATCATCCATGGGATTTATCAGTTGAAAGCGAAATCAACCAGAAGCAAGATAAAAGCGGACCATTGACCTGTTGACTCCGAAAGTCTTCAGGGTACAAAGTGACAGCGGACCGCGTTTTCCCTGCGGGTCCAGTCTGCCCACTGACACGTATCCACTGCAAAAAATAATCTGCCGTTCTTTTGTCGGGCGGTTTGTCTTCCGTTGTGCAGCAGAAAAAAGACACAGCAAAGATTCTTGTCTTCCTGTTCTGTTCACAGAAGTCGAGGACAGTACAAGTCCGGCAGACCTGGATCAAAGTTCTTGTTATATTTGCAGACTTTCGCAGACCAACACTCATCGCATCTGCAGTGGGACCGACCGAATTCGTCACATCCATCTGAGTCGAGGCAACCGACTCGAGATCCGCCTCACTCCGCCCAAAAGTGCTCCGGTCTACTTCGTGCTCAGATATGAAGGTGCCTGTCACAAGTCTCTGTCACCCACCACAGGTCCCTCCCTTTCTTCTCCACATTCCCTCTGGTCGTCGAATCGGATACGGTTGGTTCAGACCTCAGGCCACCACACCTGTTCAATCTCACAAGGTCAAAGTTCCAGATTTCTCCCGTTATTTAGACACCGCATGTCTGTGAACTGCTACACTCGTGCGGTGTGATTGCAGCGGTGGGGTGCGCGTACCCGGAGCCGCCTCCGCTCGGGTGGCTCGAGGAGAGCGGCTGGGACCACAGCAGCGTCACCGTCGGCTGCAACACGAGCGACGCCACGTGGAGCCTCGTCTGCGCCGGGAACAAGTGGGTCCCCGAGGGCGCCGTCGTCAACTGCACCAACGGTTCGTGAAGTCAAGCCACGTTCCGGGACAATGCCGTTGCATTCGAGAACCTTGCCCTGTCAATTTTTTGCTTGCATCAAGACCATTTCGTTGACGCTTCACTGACTTTTGTGCTGTGGTTTGGTGAAGCTGTGCTGGTCAAGTCTCCCCACGACCGGTCTCAGTGAATGAATTTTTTTGTGGTTCAAGCACACAAAACCATCCAAACCGTGCGGACACAAATGAGCGGCTGGAGTCACACAGAGGTCTTTGTTCGATCTTGCACAAAATACCGCTCAGCAAAATCCGGAGGTCTCTGTTCTCGGACTTGGGGGTGGCCCTGCCCGCGCCCCCCTTTCTGAAAAAATATTCTTGCTTGCTTCTCGTTTTGCAAAAAGTGGTGTTTGCCTTTGCCACGTATTTTTTTCTATCAAAGTTGAAATTGCCCTCTCGACCAGCTCTCCTGGCCAAATCTCAGGTTCAGCCAGGTCTACGAGTAGCAAACACTCCTGAACTCCTGAAAATGTCCAACTCTCTTTGATCACTGTACTGTTCACAACAGAAAGTTGACAAATTTCATACAATTGCAGAGGTGGAGCAGAAGACTGACGGCATGCTGTTCATCTGGGGCAAACTTCGACTGCCTTATGGTTTGTTCCTTGCTGACACCAACATGGGCGAACAACGGAAAAACAAAGCAATCGGGAAGTGCGAAAAGCCTTGTCCTGAAAAAAAATTCGCTCCTTTAAAATCTTCGTTTGCAACGAAAACAATGTGCCTTCACTCCAACCTCACGAAATTGAGAAACCAACATCGCATGTTGACGACGCGCACCTGAAGCGTGCAGTGGTCTATTAGAAATGCCCGCTATTCATCTAATGAGCCTCCTGTGCAGCAATAACAAGCTTCCTTGTCCGGCGAGCCCTGCGTGACATTGTCCATTAGAATCCGATCCATCTCGTGTAGCGAAACATCCAGGGGCCGAGGAACGGCCGTACCACCAAAGCTTCAGGTCAAATCTAGAAAACGGTTGGACGTTGTTCTCGCTCTGCCCCCCCCCCCTCCGCAGTCTCCTGACTCCTCGGCCCGCGCGTAACCCTTCTCCGTTAATTGCGCAGGAATCTCAGTCGGGATCATCGCGGGGCTCGCCGTCATTATTGGCATCATCATCCTGCTCGTCGGACTCATCTGCATGGAGTGGTAAGTGAACGGGACAATTGGCCAATTCTCTCAGGTGAACGCCTCAGGTCTGCCCGCGGTCATTGGTTCCAACATCGGAATTGTCAGAACTTGCATGAAGCGCACTGCACGAGATTTTATCACCATTGTTGTTGGTGAATTGAGGGTACAGGTGAGTGCGTGCAAACTTGCACGGAAAGTCACAGGAACTGCATGGGTATCTCGTATCTCTAGGGCCAATTTTTGGAGCAAGTTACTCGTATCAACCGCGGGAGTTTGAGAAATCGCCGGCTTTCATCTCCCAAAAATCATCAGTTCTAGAATGAAGGGAGACGAGATACCACTGAATGAGAACTTTAATTTCAGGGAAGCTTTTGACTTCATGTGTGCTTTTTGCCAATGAACTGAAAAAAGCAACAAACAAGAGATCAAAGACCAACGAGCCCGCGGCACCACACACCAGCCATTATGCTCATAACACATACAGTATTGTTCCAGCAGCAAACAGGCTGGTCTACCAGCCAGGAAATTTTACTTTTCCAAAACACAAAACCTGAGAGGAGGGGGGGATAATTAACTGTAATTTTGTCCCCCTCCTGGATTACCAATGACCATGTTTGGGTTCCTGGCAGGCAAAGTAGCCTGTTGCTTGTTCTGAAGTAAAGAAACCAGAGTCTAACTGTTGGTTTGGTGAATGATAGCAAAGAATCATTGACCAAAGCCCCCAAAATTGGTGTACGAGGATGAATCACTTGTTCTTGGGATTTAGCATGCTTTCAGAGACGATCATGATGAAGCCATTTGATACAGTTTTCAATGTCTTTTGCTACTTGGAGTCAGCAGGCATAGTAGTCTGTTGCGCAATGATCAGAGCAGTCACAGACATGATAAATCCTAAGAACAAGTGATTCATCCTCGTATTATTTTTTGCCCCTGCAAACCAAAAGTCCACGCACAGAACAACACCATCGTGATTGCACACTTGCTCGACAACGAAGGCTGTTTGATCAGTAGTTTTGCGTGCCAAGAACTTGAGAACCTGAATGAGAAAAGTCCCAAAACCAAATGAAAGAAGACAACACGAATATTTGATGTTTTGTCACAACAGGAAAAAGATGCGAAACGCAGCGACTCAGAACCAGGAGATATTCACTCAGATCCATCAGCCGCCGGACCCTGCGCTTCAGCACAACGACGTATCTGCCTCACCGTACAGCGGGAAGCAGGGAGAGGGAGCCGCGCAGCCGGGGCTGCAGCCCGTCACCCTCGCCTCGGGGCTCGTCACCACCACAACCCTGCCCAGTGACAACGACTACTCGTACGTCAAGGATATGTGGCCTGCCAACGGAACTGCGGTGGGCAGTGCGGGGCTCGGTGGTCGTGCTGGGACACTGGGACGGAAACCAATCTCTGCAACGAGTGCAGTGGGTCTGGGTCCGATCTATCAAACTCAGCACATCAGAGCGACCAACAGCGGCTCCACGGTGGGACAAACAGCGACCCTGGACCGATCCAGGTCGCCAAGACTCAACGTTCGCTTCAGGGATGACATGTCGTTGAAATCCATCGGCAAAGGATCAAGAGGAAATAGCAGGAATGAACAACACATCTACGAGAGCCCAGACACCCTGGGAAAGGGGTTCCGAACGACACACAGCTGCAACCCTTTGGACCCTGTGTGCACGTGCGCCTTTCCCCACGGCTCTGCGGGTCACAGCTCACAGATGAGGAGTCACGGGGACTTCGGCCCAGTGACAGGTTCTCACGAGATCAATGACAATGAGGAAGTCTGGCAGCGTAGATCTGCCAAAAATACCACCATCGTTTTGTGATTGCACGCGAGCAGCAGATGAGTTTTTCGTCTCGTACTGTCTTCTCATCATCAGTCTCGAACAGCCAGGATATATTGATGAATTGCATTTTGAATTCAAGTGAACGACCCATCTTGAGTCGACTCAGACATCAAAGAGATTTGTTTTGACTGCAGGTGTCGTTGAGTTCTGCTTGTGTGAAGAACAAAATTACGTTGACCTTTTGCATCAAAATGTTTCAGTGGGGGTTTACTCTCAGTGACTCACAGATTTTTTCCGAAATAAAAAGCCACACAACGCTTGCGTACAATCAGATTAATTCCATAGTGCCAGTCTTGAACCAAAAGCCTTTTTGACTCTGGACCAATTCCTAGATCTGCGTCTGAAAATCCAAGGTTTTGAACACCGTGAGGCACAACACTCGACGAACTGCAGCGTTGCTTGAAACACGAAATATCTTGGAATTACCACAAAATCTCGCGTATAAGACCCCTTTGCGTACAAGACCAACCCCTTTTTTTCAGCCACAAAATCAGTACAAAGCCATTTT
>JAAUXT010030207.1_pt1 | contig 18625 bp, 24 predicted proteins | sample 7278171 | NCBI WGS metagenome assembly JAAUXT01 (sample SAMN14350112, study PRJNA611818) | marine sediment metagenome | isolation source: surface marine sediment (1.8m) | place: French Polynesia: Moorea | collected 2018-08 | reverse complement strand
AATGATACCATATGCAACTTGTACAGTACCCCTAAGGGTGTCTGCACCCACTGTGATTCCAGTCTGTGATCACTGGAACAGGAGTAAAACGGAGGTTTTGTCCCCCCAAGATGGACGGACACGGATACAGGGGCAAACCAATATCAGCTCCGCTAACGCGGCTGATAATAAATGTGAGGCACAGGAGATGGCAAGAATTTTTCCTCTCCAGCAGAGCAAATGGACACAAACTATACCAGAAGAATGGTGTTTTCACCAAGACACCTGCAAGAAGCTGTTGGGCGGGACCAGTGTGTGTTCGCACTTCGCGTTGATTCCCGTGACAAGCACAAAGTGCGCGAGATCGCAATGAAGTGTTCCCTCAAAAAGTTTCAAAACAAGAGCGCAACGTGTTTGACACGCGCGGCTCTTTCAGTCGAGCACCTCCCACTCGCGCACAAACTCTGTCGCGTGTACAAGATATTTCGCAACCAAACTAAGTTTCTGCACGGGCGGCGCAAACTAAATTGTGTAAAAAATAGCAGCACAGGTTGAAAAACAAACAAAAAGTTTCGTTAAATTGTCAAAGTTTGGACGGACGACGTGAGAGTAAAATGCTTCAATTGTTAAACAAAACAACTTTGAGCGCCAGGAAGAAACAGACATTTTTGGCATCAAGTCATCTGTCGCGATGAAACACCGGTGGACATTTTGATCACAGATGCGAAAACAGCACTTTCGAGAAGAATTTTTCAACGGACGGAAATGAAAACTTTCTCTGGCTGGAATGGAAAATTTTGACGGTTAGATCTACTGTGAGAGCTTCAGCTGGTACAGGTCATCTGGAAGGTGGTGTCCGAAGTATCTGTTTGTCGCCACGTCTCGCCTCGGGAGGCCGCCCAGAGAGCGGGAGCGGTCCCCTCTTCCCGCCCTGCGTCCGCTGCCTTGTAGAGGCCTCCTGGAATAGTGCACAAAACGACATTCAACGTTACTGTTCGTTCGCTTTCGAGCTGGATCAGTGGTGATGTGTTTGCAACTGAACATTTTCCTTGCGAAGACAAGCTCTCAGGCACGCACGCACGCACACACGCACAGACAGACAGACAGACAGACACATACACACACACACACACACACACACACACACACGTGTACACATGAGCGCCCCCGCCTCACATGAAGACATTTCAAAAGTGAGATACACAAGTGAAACGAATCTCACAGGCAAACAGCACACTGAACTCACCCCGCCTTCGGCACCGGAGAGGAGTAGGCGGAGCTCGCCATCCTCGACACGCTCTTGACGACCTCTGGTGTCGGATGCGTCTTCGCCCACTCGCGCTGCTGCGTCTCCGTCCGACACTGCGGACACTGCTCCTCGTTCCTCACTGCCAACACACGAAGAGTCTCTAGTGGTTTCACCAAAAGTCACCGCAAATTTTCAAGCTTTTGGAACAGACGCTCCTTCAACAGGGTTGCGCGACCCCTTCCCCAAGACCTGCGCAAACTCGTATCCAGACAAAAACAGACGCAAGTGAAACAACAAACCAGCTTTCTCCCAGCGGAGGCACTGGATGTTGCAACAAGATCACTTGCTAGTGTGGACACGCGAGTCGACTTGAAATTTGTCCAGAAACAATGCACGGGGGCACCCCAAAACGACACGTACCAGCTTTATCCATCAAGAGAGCGTGCCCAGATTTTTTCGCAGATGCCATTGGGCGATCGCCCCTGCTGTTGCCAGCTTCCAGGTCAGCACCGTGCTGCAGTAAGCACTGGAAACACTGGGCGTGTCCGTGTTCAGCGGCGAGGTGGAGCGGAGTGTAGAAATTGTCTGGAACCAGAAATTGTGACGTCAGAGGGGTTCACTCATTGAGAGCAAAGTGCGGCTCAGAAATCGCACCGCTCATAAGTGTGGGCTTATGAACATGAACTAGACTTTCAAGTCGAAAATCAGCCGCGGGCAGCGTACATCGGCAGGCAGCACTTGTCCCAATCTGCCAATGCCACAGTCAGGAAAGTCCCAGTTGAAAATTTTCTGTGACCAGGAGGGGGGGGGGTAACTCAGACAATGTCCAAGTCAGACATTGTCTGGGTTACCCCCCCTGCCAGTAATTTTTTTTTTTTTCAAATTTGACATTGTCCTTCTCATAAAATGTCTAACTTGAATTCAGTGTAATGCAGATAATTGTCTGAGGGTATCTCAGACAAATTGGATAATGTCTGAGTTGTCCAAGTTACCCTGGCTCAGACAATGTCCAAGTTAGAAGTTAGACAATGTCTGCATTGTCTGAGTTGTCCAAGTTACACTGATATGGACAATATCCATGTTGTCTGAATAACCCTAACTCAGACAATGTCCAATTCAGACAATGTTCAAGTTGTCTGAGTTACTCTAACTCAGACAATGTCCAAGTTGAAAATATTTTTTGCTGGCAGGGGGGCTAACTCAGACAATGTCTGAGTCAAACATTGTCTGAGTTACCCCCCTGCTGGCACATTTTTTTTTCAAATTTGACATTGTCCATCTCACAAAATGTCGAACTTGGAGTCAGTGTAATGCAGACAATTGTCTGAGGGTATCTCGGACAAATCAGACACTGTCTGAGTTGTCCAAGTTACCCTGGCTCAGACAATGTCCAAGTCAGACAATGTCCAAGTTGAAAATTTTTTAGGGTATCTCAGACAACCTGTCTGTGTTACCCTTACTTGGACAACCAGTCTGAGTTACCTAAAACTTGGACAATTCCCAAGTTACCCCTGACTCAGACAATGCCCAAGATATCCTGACTTGGACAATGTCTGAGATACCCTGACTCAGACAATGTCCAAGTTGGACAATGTTCAAGTTGAAAAAAAATTTTACCAGCAGGGGGGAGGGGGGTATCTTGGACAATGTCCACGTTACCCAGGATGGGACATGGGGAGACAGATACATGTACAGGGGCAAACCAATATCAGCTCGCTCGGCTGATAAATATAGTGGTGATTGAGCAGCTGCACTCGGGTGCCTGAACCCAACAAGAGGACTGTGTGACCGTTGGCGTACGTCGATGTGGATGAACATCTCATTCGACAACCCTGCTGTCGCTCACCATGGAAAACAACTGCAGTCCTCCTTTCTTAACACAATCCGCTCGTTGGTAAGGACGCGAGAAGATACTCACTGTCTCTCGTGTTGGGATTGGCTCCTCTGTCCAATATCCAGTGAAGAACTTCCACCGAGCCGTGCATGGCGGCCTGTGGGGAAGCAAGGAGCCATCATATAGCAAAGTGCGAACAAGAACACTTGTTAGCGCAGACACGCGCTGCACCGGTGACGCATTTTCCCGCCAGCACTTGGCCAAATTTTACAAAAGGTGATGATGGAGGTGTGTGTGTGTGTGTGTGTGTGTGTGTGTGTCTGTCTGTCTGTCTGTCTGTCTGTCCACATCATTTTTCCTGAAGTACACCGAACACATTTCTTGAGCGTGTGAAAGACATCATTTCAATCAGAAAAAAACAAGAACGTCGGAAATGTCACTGACTACAGGTCTTACCGTGTGTACGGGAGTTCTTCCGCTCGACTGCGTCACATCTAACGACGTGCCTTGCTTCACCAGAAAACGCAGACACTCGAGCCGGTTGTTGGAGGCGGCGTAATGGACCGGAAGTTGCCCCGTTCGATCTCCAGTCGACACGTCGCAGTTTCGTTCCACCAGGAAGACCAAACTTTCCAGCGCTGCATAGAAAAAGAGTCAGACCAATGATTTTGTCGTCACGATTCAAGACCACGCTTCGTTCTGATGAACGAAGAAATGTGTGTGTGTGTGTGTGTGTGTGTGTGTGTGTGTGTGTGTGTGCGCGTGCGAACACAAGCGTGCGTGTGTGTGAGTATGTGTGTGTGTTCGTGTGTGCGTGCGCGCACGAACGAACGCGGGTGCGTGTGTGATCTCAACATGAAACTTTGCTCACCTCCATGCTGGGCAGCATAGTGCACAGGCAGCTTCTTCAGGTTGCAGACGCAGTCGAGACTGAGGCCGCTCTCGTGCAGGAACTTGAGTACGTTGCGATGGTTGCGGATCGCGGCAAGATGGGCGAGCTGTCGGCCCTGGAGATCGCGCAACTCCAGGTAAGGACCTGTGGGTGGAAACTGTCGCAATGTCACACTCAGCAATGACAGGGAAATGTTTACAAAAGCTTGTTTTCACTTTACTACACAGGCGACAACAACGTTGACAACAGAAATGTTTAAGCTGATCCATTGTCTTGGAGTAGCATCATTGTTCAAAAGTACTGAATCAACTCAATAAATTTTCGACGCAAAGACAAACAAAGAAACGCAAATTTCTTTTCAGTTGGCAACTCTCGTTCATTATTCTCGTGCTGTGAAAATATTGTCCTTTGAACAAGGCAAACAGAGCAGCGTGCGCCAAAATTAGTTTGATGACGCGAATGATCACGTGTTGTATTGATCTCTATTATTGTATCTAATGAGACGGGAAACGTGACGATGAAAATTTCAATGGAATGAATTGACAGGGGCGGATCCAGGGGGGGGGCGGGGCACAGGGGGGCACCTGGGCTCCCTGACCAACTTGAAAAAATATCCTCTCTGAATGGTGAGGCCTTATTTTTCAAATGTTGAATTTTCAAAAGTTGAAATTGTGGTTGTCCTTCTGCATGAAACCAAATTATATATTCTGTTCCTGTTGCTCGATGTTTTTCCAACTTGTAATTTTGCGCTCAGCAGCGAACTGACCCTGTATAGCCCGGTGTCTCAGGACCAGACAGCGACCGTACTATTTTTCCGACGTCGTTGTGTGGTCCTAAAATTTCAGGACCAGAGAACAACCAAATAGTGTGGTCATTGTGTGGTCCTGAAATTTCAGGACCAGAGAACAACCAAATAGTATGGTCGTTGTCTGGTCCTGGTCGTTGTCTGGTCCTGTTACACCGGAAGTCACGTTGGTCGTGTTCGGACACGACAAAATGCCGATTAAAAACAACTGACGTTCAAGGAAATCAACTGAAGGAAAGGAACCTTCGTCTCAGGTTGGTTCACCTGGTGCTTTACAACACAGCTGTCCCATTGGTGTGTTCGATAAAACAACAATGCAGAAATTAACGTGGCCAACAGGGACTTTTGCCAAAGCTTTTTGTTCACGTGTCAATGCCAAACAGCGGTCCCAGCTTCGTGACTAGACCTCAATTATAGATGTCAACAGCGACATTGGGCCGTAAAAGTGTGACTTCCCGTGAAAGCGATGCCAAACATTGATTTATAATTCATAATTTCTTGTGGTGTTTCAACTGCGAAGTATGTTGCGACACTGTCCGTTGGCTTCTGTCGTCACGTGGATCAAATCTGAGTTTTGTTTTGCACGCAACTGCATCCGAGACTCAGAACGGAACGTTGTGCTGAATTCCAAACCACGGTGCGACAAGAACACCAGACAGCACGGAGCCGTGCGTCCTCTTCGTGGTATCTGTGTGCGTGTGTGCGTGTAGCTTCACGTTAACACCTTCATGGTTGTATTGTGTGCGTGTGTGTGTAGTTTCACAGGGTTACCTCCTTCGTGGTGTGTTGTGTGTGTGCGTGTGAGTGTGGGTGTGCGTCTGTGTGTGGCTTCACATGGTCACCTCTTCGTGATGTGTGTACGTATGTATGCATGTGTGTGCGTGTGTGTGCATGCGTGTTCGGTACCTCTGCTCACGAGCAGCCTGAGGCACTCGACTTCCCCGTTGAAGGCTGCGACGTGCGCCGCGCTGCGTCCCTCCCGGTCCCGGGTATCCAGCTCGCGGGTACGGTCCAGCAGAACGCGCACGATACCCGCGTGACCGCCCTGGCACGCCTCGTGCAGCGGGAGACGACCCGTCTCCCCCTGCACGTTCGCGTCTGCTCCAGCCTGCAAAATTCCGTTCCAATTGAGGGCCGTTTCGGTTCTCAAGCGAAAGTTCCCAGTCCAAATGTGTTCCAAATGTGTGTCCGAGGCTCGTGCGTTTGCAACGATTTGTTTGTTTGTTCCTGATGGTTGCGGGGCAGGGAAAATGGAAAGCCGAAAATATTTCTCCTCTGGGCAGCTTTTGTGTATTCGCTTGTTTGTGCCGCACAGTGTGACTGTTGCTGCGGCTGTTCCAACAGTTGCTGGATCTGACCTGACTCTTCTCTTGCAAGTGTGTGTGTGTGTGTGTGTGTGTGTGTGTGTGTGTGTGTGTGTGTGTGTGTGTGTGTGTCTGATCACGGTGAACGGAATTTCTTTTTGTTCAACAGTTTCGGAACAAACCCGATTCCACTTGTAACGTCTGTCCTCCTACCTGCAGTAATTCTTCCACCACTGCAACCTGTCCGTAGCCGCACGCCAAGTGCAGAGCATTGCGAGAGGTGTACTTGTTTCCCTCACTGTCCATGCTGTCCAGCAGGCGTCTCACTTCGCCACTGTCACCTACAAATGGACAAGAGACCTGAATCTACCTGGCATGGATCGATTCGCTATTTCCTCCGGCGTCCAGACTTCGATTTCAAAGTGCAAAGCGGCCATAGTTCGGAGCAAACCGCACAGACAAACAACGAATCGAAACCATCCCAAGGCTGACAACAGTCCTTCAATTTCAGCTTTTTCCAGTGTGAGTGCACAAAAGTTGTGTTGTCAGTTTCGTCTCTCCACAACATCCCTGAGCTTAATCACGAAGTCCAGTGCTCCTGGGTTGAGACACGTCAGCCAGGCGCGTGGTGGATTTTCAATTTTAAAGCAGTTGTTGAAGAAAATTCTTGGATAAATAGACATGTCCTTCCAATCAAGCTGATTGCTAATCAACACGCAATGGCAACACGTACGACGGAATTAAAATCTTTGTAACAACTCCGCACAGGGCAACACCTGGAAACCAGCAACTAGATCTAGTTTAGAAATCGCCAATGATGTGACAATCTGGCGACAAGCTTGTTTGACCCCTCAGGACCAAAACGCCATCGTCTCACCTTTTTGGGCAGCGTCAAGCAGAGTGGCATTGGTGTTCACTGTTTTGGTTTCTGGAAACTTTTCAACCTGACTGGGGCTCTTTCTCTCTTGCTTCAAACCGCCGCCTGTGTACGACTTGGACCGCCGTTTGCGGATACTTCTCCGCTTGCAATACTTGCAGACGTACTTGAGTTCAGAACGCTTCTTCAACAAGGGTGAAGGCGCGTCCTTGACCACATTACTGGCGGATGAAACATCAAGCACTGAAAGACTGAAAGTTTTTGAAGACTTTCTTGACGAACTCTCCTCATTCGATGGCAGTGGAACGGCAATGGTGCCGTCAAGTTCACCGAATGGCGAGTAAAGCGCAATGGCAGTCTTTGGTGTCTTTGGCCTGCTCGTCTCTGCGCTGCTCCTGTTGTTGCCGTTGTTGCCTCCGGCTTGTTCAGGCCTGGACAGCCTCGGTGCTGTGGTGGCTGTGACGGTGCGACCGGTCGGATTCGCTTGGCACGACCTCGCCGTTCTCACGTATCTTTCAGCCACCAGAGGCTTCCAGTGCAAATTTCCAATTTGCGGACACGTCACAGATCTACGAAAATCCACCGGAGATCGCATACTTCCATCCTCTTTCAAATACACGAGTCTGGAGGTATCCATGCTTTGATGTCGAAATCCCTGAGGCTCTCATGAACAATTTCTCAACATGAAACAAACTCTCTTTTCTTTGGTTCTGCGCAAGCACCTGATCACAAAAGCCAGAAGCGCCCACAACGGTGAAGTTCTCATAACAACACAAGCAAACAGCTCCACCAACCAAAATTATTTTTGGCAGCTTCGCCACAATTGGCAGCGACCAATCTTCTGTGAAGCACAACAGTTCAAGGATTTTTCACTTGCAGCTCAGTGGTCTTGCCACAGGGGGGGGGCGGGCTGACCCAACCCAACTTTTGACACCCGAAACAAGTTCATCCGAATTCCGCCACTGCGCAAGTTTTCCAGTGAAATTTCAACTTTCAATCTCAGCCCCTGTTTTGTGAAAGAAATCATAACCCCAGAGGGTCAGATCCAGAGTCAATCAGTGAAGAGTGCTTTCTTCCACAAAACTTTGAAGGTCATGACAGCACTCCTCATATTCTTCTGCAATTCCTGGCAGTTCAGCCACCAAAAATGCAGTTCCTTCCCCTCACGAGTGGCCTGACTGGTCAGAGTGCTGTACCAAACATTCTCTTCAGCACACTTTGCAATGCATATCTCGCTGGATTTACTGTTTGATTGGTCCGCCAGCAAAAACTTTTTCAAAACTGGAAGCCGGCAGATTCAAGTATGGAACGGGAGAGCTCACAAACAGTGGCCGCCAGAACTCCGCACTGAGTAAAGGTGATTTATCGCTGCTGCCGACGATCTTGGATGACGATGCTTCATCAAATTTTCAACAGCTAATTGTTGGTCGTGCACACAAGAGAACAGCAACTGGTAATCCATTCCCACACAAGAAATTGATTGAACCAAGAAACTGAAATGGGGTTGATTCATTCATCGTCTTTCTCTTCCGCGTGCATGCCCAGTATGGCTGAGTGTCCTCAAGCAACTTTTGGGCTACAAGTTTCTCACGGTAAATTCCCTGTTTCGAAGCCTTAAGCCCAGGGTTCAGACCTGGGTTCGGTATCCCGTTGATCTTGCCCGATCCTGGAGCCACGAGAAGAAGCTGATTCCAAATTTGCAAAACGTTTCACGTTTTCACCGACCGCATGGGGACTCTTAAAGAGCTCCGTGTGGAGTGACTTGAATTCTACTCACCTTAAGATTGATAGTGGGCAAGGTGGATGCCCAACACCAGTCAGACAACCACCGTCCAAAAACTGTGATTGTACACAGGAGATCCAGCTGAAAAATAGTTCACAACAGCGTCAATCACTTGCAGAGACAAAGGTTGAACTCCAAATTGTATGCTAAAGAAGTATATTTTTCTCTGAATCTGTTGTCTGAGGAAATTCCAGCACTCCAGTTCAATGTGATCCATCTTGGAGAGAGCCACAGAGAAAGAGAGGGAAAAACCCCGATCACATGACCAGCCCCGGGGGGGGGGGGAGGGAATGCTGGGTAATTACCAGCAAAATAGCACAATTTTGATATTATACATCTATTTCCTGTCTAATGTATATATTAATTAATTATAAAAATATTCAGAATATTTAAAATTGGCTGAGGCCAGCACCCCCTGGTGGGGGAGGAGTGTGGTGTGACACACCAGCTGTGAATTTAAACCACTGCCTCACAGATGGCACCACTGTGTACTCAATAAATACGGAGGTTCCCGCCCTCGGGGACAGTCTCTCCTGAGATACCAACCAGTGTGTTTGTGATATCACTACACCGAATCCGGGGGAAAATCTCGAAATCTTTCTCAGTATTTTTTCCCTGTACCCCAGTGAAGAAAAACGTTCTTCTTCCGCAACTGTGAAATTCCATCACAATCCCTCACCTCAGAGAAGAACACCTCAAAAAGAATCCAAGGTCCACTCGTATCTCACCGTCACCCACCAACCGAACTCACCAGCACCTTGGTGCATTGTGGGAAGGTGTGGCCTGCAAGGTGGGTGTGGTGGTCATGTAAGTCCCACAAAAAAAATCTTCAAGATCTTGCACTGTTGAGTTTGGAAACCAGTGTGAACATTGATGTTTTTTGGCCTGTTCCTTTTCAATTCTCTTGCGACACTTGCGTATCAAGCCAACAATCTCTTTAGACCTCTATTTGTGGTCCATGTGGCTCGTTTGTCACTGAACGCAAGCAAAAATCTGAAAACGTTTGGCTTTACAATGTTGTGTTCCAACAACTGTGGTAAAATTTTTGTGTTCCATGTACTCGGGACAAGTTTTTTTTCTGCAGTCGGAAACACGAAAAAAGCATTTGTGCCAGTCTTTCGCTTCAGAATTCACATGAGCGCCTTTGGGTCTGTTGTTCCCTTTTGTTGACATGTCTCAGCTCCTGATTGAAACTTTCGGGATTGCCTTGTCCACTGGAGTATCATTGTACTCTGAACATTGCCGTGGAAGAACAAGAGCAGCAGTGCTCAGGGCAACTTGCAAGTGCTACATCCCCCAGTGTTTCCCATGTGGCACTCAACAGAATTTGAAATTGAGCTGCTGAGCAATGAACGGCCTTGGTACGAGGAGGCATTCACTTCTGCTTTTCATGATATTTGTGTGTTGATGAGTTCACTGCGATTATACGACAGAATGCCGACACGAGTACGGGCACAAATGCGAAGAACTGATCAGGGTCAGTGCACTTGGGTGGTAAAACCGCTCGACCGCTGTCACGTGTTGTGTGACAAGAACTGGGAGAAACACCGGGGACTCACCTTAGTTCACAAGGACTGCGCAACTTGAAGAATGAGTAACTCAAAATTTCCATGATGAGTGGGCCCCAAGTTGAAGTGACTCACCACAGTGGCTCTCACCGCTGGGTGAGTAATGTGTTTTTGCTGAACTGCTGCTTCCAGATACAATTTTCTTCTGATATTTTGCCTCAAGAAGGTCATTATGTCCATTGTGAAAGCATCTGTGATGAAAAAGTGGGAAATTATAGTCATGTGACCTCACTTTGGTCCCCTGGGCTCTCCCCTGGGGGGAGGGAAACAGACAGAGCCAGCAAAAGCAGTGTTATTTAATAGGAATTGGCTGTATTTGGCTGTTCTCTATTTATGAAAATTTTGGTGAAAAATTGTAAATACATTGAAATGGCCACCAGGCCAGCACCCCCCTGGTAGGGGAGGAGTGTGGTGTGATACACCTGACCCAATTTGTCAGAACTACCACTAGATGATGTGGAAGGACTTAATAAATAGGGAGATTCCCGCCTCAGAGAGCAGTCTCTTCTGAGATACCCAACTGATCGTTTGTGATATCACTACAACGGATAACAGAACTGAATCTTCCCTCGTACCCAGTGGTGGAGGGGCGTGTTGTGCCGGGACAGCAAGTCTCACGTGCCTACACGACATTAGATTCTGCCACAAAGGTGCTCTGCCTTGAAAAGGCATCGCAGCAGTTCAACTAAGTAACAAGAAGTCCGGCAAACGGACCCGTTGATGGTCGCGCGCACTTCCAAAAAATTGACATTTGAAAAAAATTGGAATTTGTGAAGGGTACCAAATATGAAGGAGGTAGAAGACCCATTTTTTACCATCAAAATATACCCATCTTATTTTTTTAGTGCAGTTTGCCACCATTCCAGCCATCCACATGTGGTGAGGAGTGGATGGGTGGGGGTCTAGCTGGGTGGGTAGGGTTTGGCTGGGTAGGTGGGGGGTCTGGCTGGGTAGGTGGGGGGTCTAGTTGGGTGGGTGGGGAGTCTGGCCAGGTAGGTGGGGGGGCTTTGGCCAGGTGGGTAGGGGGTGTGACTGGGTGGGTTAGGGGAGGTTTCATTCCAAAGTATGGACAGATACACACATGAATGCTACTGGTTTTTAAGCCGTCAGCGGCACCTAGATGGCCGGCTACGCGACCATCAACACACATCCCAGTCTCACTTGGTTGTACCTTCCTTAGATTATCGCTCATTTGTGGTGCCCGACTCCCGCCAAGAAAGCTGAAATAACTCTACTTACAGCATTAGCAGCACTCCTTTGATTAACTCGTCCCACCAAGATCGTAGAAATGTGTCTTTGTGATCAAATGTCTGCAAATCGTTTCAAAAACAAACTTTGCTTCTTGTGCAGCTGTTGTTAGTTGTGGCTCGTTTCAGCCCAAACTCTCCATCTTCGAGGCATCATGCCAGGTTACAATGTGAAAGCTTGTTGTTCTTTTTGGTATCAAAGAAAATTTCACGAGTATGGTTTCAAATTTTGTTCTTGGAAAACTAGAGCTTTCTCTATTGGGTGACGATAGAGCTTTTTCTGTCGTCCCAAAATCGATCATCACCTTCTGGATATGTCCAGCGGTCTGTCTCAGTTGGTTGATTCCGATCCCCGACGTTTTTATCTTCAGTGAAAACCAGCGATCTCGAAGTGTCAAACATGAAACGTGTAGCAGTATTTATCTCGGTTTGCTTGTAACTGGACTTCATTCACACAGTGAGATATGGTGGGGAGGTTTGGATTACCGTCGGTTGTGATCTTCATACAGAAGAAATTCAGCAAAGTCATGGCATTTGCGTTGTTTGTGATATTCTTCATCCCTCTGGCCGCTCACGCCATTGACGGACGTGACATTTTCCAGGCAGACTTGTTTGTTGAACGTTTGGTGGATAATTTTGGAGACGACGGATACATATCGGTGAAACAGTTGAGCAGACTTCTGCAAGAGTCTGGCCACAATAAACCACATATCACGAGCAACGCAGGAGATGACAATTCTGCGAATGGAGAGCACGAAACGGACAGTGTTGCCGCTTGTCGCAGTTCGGACGATCCGAACAGCTGTGTCACAGAAATGGTGAGTTCGTCGCTTGGGGGTTTTGGGACACGGGGACCCAATTGGACTCATAACTGAGGCAAGCTTCGACCTCACGAAGGACGCAAAGACGCCACAAAGTATCGAAAAGTCCTTTTCAAGGGGCGGAGAGGGGACCCCTGGATCTTTGTTACATTGATGCAGATTTGACAAAAGTCTGAATCATCAATTGAACCTGCCGGAACTAACATTTGGTGAACAATGTTTTCAGAAAGTTGATCGTGTGACAGCGGAAGACCATCATTCCGAGAACCACGGTGCATGTTTGCAAAAAAGAAATCAACATGTTTACGCTTTCCCTTTCAGTGTCTCTCAGCAAACGACATCTTCAATTACCACTCTGTCAACGAAAACTCTTCAGCCAACGTTTCACAGTTCAAAGCCATGACACCAACTGTTCTGTATCAACTCCACAATCCAACGTGTCACGAGGAGAGTCACGGAACCGGCGGCCGTCGTGCCAAGCCGACCACCACTCAAGGTAGTTTGTGCGGCGCACACCAAGCCCGTCAAAATGACAGTTCGTTCAAGATTTAGGCAGCGTTCGATTTGAGTGATCCGACAACCAGGATTGCAATGGATTGGTGCAAAAAAAAAAAACAAAACGGATTTTAGCCAACCTGGATCGATCCACATCAACCCGTCAATGAGACGGGTTGCTGTTTTGGTTGCTCGGGATCGATCGCTGCAACCCTGGTTGACAAATCGAACAGGGCCCTGGAGTTCTGTCGTTTCCCTCGAACGTGACATCAATTTCTGTTTCAGTGTGGGGGTTTAGCTTCTTGTGTGTGACCCTAATCAACCTGTGTGCCTTGACTGGAATGGTGTTTTTGCCTCTGATGAAGAAAAGCTTCTACACCCGACTCCTCATGTTCATGGTGGCGCTGGCAGTTGGAACACTGGCGGGAAGCAGCCTGTTGTTCCTCATACCTGAGGTAACATTTCTCTGGGTCTTGTCGTCCGTTCACATCAATTTGAAGTCTCTTGGCATTTGCCATGCCGTGTTGACATTTCTTGATACCTTTGACATCTGTGTCATTGCAGTGTTTCGGTATGACTCACGAGAACAGCCCCCTGCGCGACGTGTACATTTGGAAATCAACCGCAGTCATCGCAGGCGTTTATTTGTTTTTCCTCACCGAGAGATTGCTCAAAATGATCATGAATTTCAAACGAGTAAGGATTTTCAATTGCAGATTGAAGTTTAGTGGCAAGTTTTCCCTGGTAGCAAAAGTGGTCGAGATTCGTTCCTCAGTTCAAATTTCAGCAGAACCAATCGTGATCAATATTTCTGATGAATCTGGTGCAATTTTCAATCAAACCTTGAAACAATACTCAAGTAAACTCCTCCAGATTCAAGAGGTCTTGGTGCGTGAAGGCTTCAGCCAAGGGTGATCGGTGTAGCAGATTTTCAAGATTTGCTTTGACCTGTCTGCTCTTCAGAAAAGGAGGAACGAAACGAAACCGTCGGACATCCTGTCGTCGATACATAGCGCGAGGCATCGTCACGAGTCCATGAACATGTCGTTCGAACCTCCAGCGAAAGATGTGACCATTTCAGAGATGGGAACTCTGTTGTCATGCACAACCGCCGCGCGCGAAGAGGACAAAAACTCCGCCTCAGTAAGACGAATTTATATGTTGCACGTTCAGCACTTGACCCTTTGTTATCATTTGGCAATTTTATTGAGTCCAATCGATTTTAATTTACAAATATGATAGCAAGCTACTTGTAAGGAAATAAGTTTTGCTACTTCGGTAGTTGAAAAATGACACGAGTGTTGGACTCGTGGCGTGTGTAGTGGAGATTACGTCTGACCTCTCGCTTCACCTCTGGTCTTTCAGTCCACTGTGACGTCTGATGGGCGCACACGGGGTACTCGTGTCACAACAAACTCTCATTTGGTAATCGCAAAAAAAGATTCGGAAATTTGTTGAGACTACAACAGTGTGTGTGCTGCAATATTCTTGCGGCGGCAAGAATCCGTCGTTTTGAATGCATTTTCAACTTGCGATGCCGCATGTTATTTTGCGAGACGACGCATCAAAGTTGGTTCAGTTGCTTTGCGCAGGGAAACGCAAAAAAAAAAAACTTTCTGCGTGGCCTCCGTGCATGAAATGTGAGTCACTAACACAAAACACAAGTTTGAGCTGACCAAGTCTTCAAAGAAGTGAACTGAAACAGGTTTCAACTGAACTGCTTGTTCAGTGGAATTGGTGGGTTCATAGCTTGCCCAGGGGCTGTCATGGAGTTTACGCGAGTTAGACGGTTTAGGCTATTTGAATTGACAACATTGCATTGTTTTCAAAATTAATTTTGACACCCTTGTGGTGCAGCGGTTGGTCTGTGTTCTACGTGGGCGTACCAAACTCAGCGGATCATCGCGGAGTGTTTTCTCCTGTTGTTCGAAAGTGTTCCCACCACAATCAATGCACAGACAGAGATCATGCCAGTGAGCTTGAGACGAGAAACTCCCACAACGTGGATCGTAAATGAAAGTTGGGAGATCACGGACCGCGTTGATCTCATCTGCGATGCTCGGTCAACTTTGGTACACCCCTCGTGTGTCATTGCAATCAGGTCGTGTGGATTTCTCACAAGAACGACGAAAGAAGCAGCTTGTTGTCGAAGATATCACTTCTGGTCATGAAACGGATATGTTTTCGCTGTTTTGTCCGTTTGATGTTGACCAATTTTCCTCGCATTTTGCAGGTTTTACACGCGAATGGAAAAGCGTCCGGCCACTCTCACACCGACTCTCACCTGGAGATCAAGTCCGTCGCCTGGATGATCATCTTTGGTGACGGTTTACACAACTTCATCGACGGCCTGTCCATCGGAGCTGCCTTCGCGGGTGACATCATGACGGGGTTCAGCGTCTCCGTCGCTGTGATATGCGAGGAGCTTCCGCACGAGCTCGGTGAGTTCACGTTGAAAACGAGAAAATGCGAGAACTACGTGGGGCTATCAACTTGTGCCTTCCGAAAAACGGTCATGATATCATTTGATTTTTATGGTATCATGACTACATTTTGGACAGCAGAAGTTGATGACCCCTCGTATACGTGCAAGATACTTACCTGGAAACAGCGCACCATCCAACCGCCTTGTCTCTTGTCAAGCTGGGCTCGCACTCGCGCTGTGACGTCAGCGTAGTGCTCAAACATTCATCGTCAGCGTTGAAAATCTCACCGGACGTGTCATGTCGCCTCGTCGTGGCCAACGTTTCTGACGCAAAAACCTTGCGTGGTTCTGGTGGTGGCGACAAACCAGTCACGAAATTCACACTCACGTGCACACATGCACGCACACAAACGCCCGACACACACACACACACACACACACACACACACACTATTTTTTCGCAGGAGATTTCGCGATCCTGCTCAACTCGGGGATGTCGATGCGGCAGGCTCTCGGCTACAACTTCCTGTCCGCGTGCATGTGTTACCTCGGGCTGATCATCGGAATCCTCATCGGCGAAATGACGAGCGGCGCCGAGTGGATCTTCGCCATCGCAGGCGGCATGTTCCTCTACATCTCACTCGTTGACATGGTGAGTGTGAAACGTGCTGTACCCACCCGTGTACAAGACGCCGTATTCACCCGTGTACAAGATACTCCCTTTTTGCTTCCAAAGTCAGCATCTAAAGAATAGTGCACAAGGGATTTTTGGTGGGATCTTGGTACAACAAGAAAGAGTTAGAAGAATGGGGGCGTCTGAAACGTGGCTGCGATTTGCGCACGGGTGATTTGGTGCCGCAACTTTGGCAACTGTCTTTGGCAGTTTCAAAGTTGCAAGAGTGCGCCAAACACTAGATTCAACGTTCAGCGAAATTGGCACTTGGAATCAAAAAAGGGAGTTGACAGCCGACTTGACGCGATTTTGTGGAGTGCTTGGTGCATGAAAGTGCGCACTTGACAGGTTCTTGAACAACTGAGCGTTACAGAAGCCATGAGATCGCTGAGCGCGAGAAGAATAGAAATTGCGTGCGAGAGCCACCAACCGTTTCAGGAAAAAAACGCCACGCAAGCGTCGCGCTTTTTGTCTCGCAGTCACCGGAAGTTGCTTCTTTTGTCTCACACCGCAGTTACCGGAAGTGAACCACGCTGCGGAGTCGAGCGACGAGGACGACAGTCAGCTCAAGGTCTTCTTCATCCAGAACTGCGGGCTCCTCCTCGGCTACGGCATCATGCTTTTCCTCGCGGTCTTCAGTGGGGAGATCGACTTCACGTGAACCCCGGGAGAGGGCGCTGAAGGGGAGACTTCCGGCAGATCGTGCTGCCAACTCATTTTGCATCGCTGGGACTGAGATTGTAGGAAAGAGCTACAAAACTAACCAGAGTTTGCTTCGTTGATACGCGCAGTTGATCACAAATGTGACGTCACACGATTTTTCTTCGTTGTTTTCATTTTGAGCGTTTGATTTTGTTTGAGCGTTTCATTTCATTTGATTTGATGTGAGAACTGTGCAAATGCACGGATGGAAAAATCATGCCCACTCTCTTTTTCATTTGCTTGACAACTTGTTTGAGTTTGAGGACTCCGTTGTGTTCGCTTGTTACAATTCAAGGCTTTGAACCTGCGGGGACCAAGGTTTCTTTTGTGGTTTCTTGTTTTTGATACATATCGCTGACAAATTTCTCTTTGTTGTTCGATCTCGGATATTTGGCAGTTTTCGTGGTTTGTTTTCGTTGATGTTTGTGCGGCTTGTATCGTGTTCTAGTCATGGCAAAACTCTTTGACATTTTTTGTGGCCTGCAAGTGTTGCCCGAGAGAAATCTCCGTGTTGAGAAAACAGTGGGTGCGAGTTTGGGACTCGTGGATCCGACAGTGTTGTCCCAACTCCAAAACAAGAAAGCTTGACAGTGTCAAGACGCGCCTGGACTGAACGGTAGCCCTCTAGATTTGCCCAAATGCAGGACATCATGTGTTGTGAAAACATTTTCAGTGTGATCGTGCTTTGTCTGTTGTTTGTTTTGTGACCTACTGAACATAATCATGGAGGTTGGTGGGTTTGGTCTCAAATTTTGTTTGTCGAGCGCGGGTTGCTCGGAAGAATTGGGTTCGGAGACAAGAAGTGCAATTTTTTGACATCAGTCACGTTGCATCATCGCGCTCTGCTTGTGTGTCGTTCAGCGCATTGTTCGAAGAAATGTACCGTCTTGGGAGAGTTCTTTCAACAGCCTTGTTTGTTGCAGCAACTTGCGAGCAGTTTTGTCAGTAGATGTCTCTGTCAGCCGCTTGTCTCTGTCAGCCGCTTTGTGCCTCGAAGTGCTGGAACCGCTTGAATATTGCAGTTGTTGATACATTTCAAATACGTTCGCACTGCTATAGCTTTTGTATTGATTGTCTGAAAACGTTTTCTTCTGAGCAAATCGTCGAAGCGACATTCAATGACACTTCATGGAATGAGAGATATTCGGGATCTCGACATTTTCGCAGCAGTTTGACCAGTCTTTTGATTGCACGTCTTCCATGTGCAAATCACGCCCAGTTCGAATCTCGTCTTTCTCTGGGAAAAGGTGTTCGAATTCGGTGGTGTTTTTCTTTGTAGTGGTTCGCTTTGTGATTACAAGAGGTGTCATAATCAGCAGTTGCTTCTTTACGTTTTGATTTTGTGAAAAAGAAAACAAGGAAGTATCGGTGTGCTTTCAGCGAAAGCGATGCTGCGGGCAGTGTGTGCGTGTGTGCGCGCAGGGGCATTTTGTGAACAGGGTTCACCTTTATACAGTAGCGCTATTTGGCATTTTCGAGCAATAAAAAAGCGACAATAAAGGCATCAATTTCACATACTTATATTTCCGACATGTCTGTACATGTACTCTACATGATTCCTATAAAATCTGAACACGATCGGCACAACAGCTGTTTTCCCAACCGAATCTCACAGGTTGGTCCGATGATTTCTATACTCAGCGTCCATTGAAGTGGCGCCATTGGCGAAACCATTCTGTCGCCAAGAAACAAAGACTCCCAAAGTTATTCACACTCCAGAGAAGATTCAGGGACACTTCTTCTCCACACAGTTCTTCCCTCCTTCGTCGTATTCTTGTTTTGAAATCCACATCTGTTGGAATGATCCCTGGAAGGAGACGAAATTTACATTTTGTCAACCCAACTTGTGTTTCGGTTTCTTGTAGTGATATCACAAACACACTGGTTGGTATCTCAGGTGAGACTGCCCCGGTGGCGCGAATCTCTATGTTTATTGTATGTACAGTGCTGCCACCTGTCAGGCGGTGGTTT
>JAAUXT010113949.1_pt1 | contig 18646 bp, 11 predicted proteins | sample 7278171 | NCBI WGS metagenome assembly JAAUXT01 (sample SAMN14350112, study PRJNA611818) | marine sediment metagenome | isolation source: surface marine sediment (1.8m) | place: French Polynesia: Moorea | collected 2018-08 | reverse complement strand
CGGGTGATTGTTCGAGCACACAGCCCCCCGGGGTCCTGAGGTGGCTTTGCAAGACCTGACCCTCGAAGACACTCCTGGAGTCTCACCGCGGTGATATTTAGTTGCTCAACAACAGGTTGGCGGCGCTCTTGAGAGCGCCTTTCAGTGACGTCAAGTCACCGCTGACCTGATACTCGTGATCGCCTTTGTATGCAAGACCAACCGTAAGATTCGTTTGCTCCTTGCTGACGAGGCCCAGCTCAGCGGTAAATTTGATGTATCGGAGCTGGGGTACGGCACCCTGGGTATCGTTCTCGATTCCGTTCTTGATGGCTTCGAGCAATTCCTGCTTGTGCTGTGTCAGTTTTCTCAGTTGACTTGTCTTGATGACGATCTTGCCGTTCGCATCGATGGCATTGAGTTTTTCCTGCGCGCTCTTCAATAAGTCTTTCAGTCCTTGCGGCATATGGTACACGTACGAGTATTTGAAGAGTGCGTTAGAGTAGGTGTAGGTAAACTTTCCGTAGGTGTTCAACGTGTCGTTCAGCGCCTTCAGTATCACCTCCTTCGCCGTCGCGGGGTCTGCCTGATCCAGTCTTGCAGCGAGCGCCCTCATGCCATCGGTCTTGGGTTTAAGCTCACGCTGTACTTTTTTGAGCACCCCCCCTCTTATGGTTTTCCACGTGGCCGACACCGCAACACGCTTAAGTCCACGCTTTTTACTTACATAGCTGTTACCCCTGTCAATCACGATCTTGCGCACTTTCCCGGGAAGTGCGGCGGCCGCCTCTCCGAGTTGTTTTGCTGCCTGCGTCTTTATACCTTTCACGCTGACCAGCAGTTCTGCGGTGGCGTTCTGTGCATTCTCGATCTCTGTTGTCGCCTCATCGATGGCTTTCACGACGTCGGCGCCGATCTCGTCCAGGCTTTCCTGCAGCGATTGGGTGAGCGCCAGATTGGCATCAGGTCGAAGCGTGAAGTGCGCCACCGGTGTTCTGGTGCTGATCACCATGTCCGCATCAGTGACATTGCCGAAAACCTCTGCCTGGAATCCAAGCGTCATGCCGGCATGGTCGAAACGCGCATGGACGCTCAAGCCGTTGGCACTCAGGCCGCTGCTGTAGCCCCAGTCTGCCGTACCGGTGATGGCGACGCCTTTTGTGCCGATGTACAGATCGGCCTGGAGTAGAAAGCTGTCGCCGAAATTGAAATTCAGAAAAGCTTTGACGTGCTCAGCGGTAATCTTAACGCCTGCGCCTGTTTCGGCGAAGGTGTGGTCTTCCAGGTAGATACCGCAGGTTCCGGCGATAGAGAATCCATCCCCGTCGATCTGAATGTGGCCGAGGATGCGAAGCTGCAGAGCGCCTCCAAACTCGAGCAGCCACCGGACGCCGGTCTCGAACCCGCCCTGGTGAGTGAAGGCCAAGCCGAACTGCGTTCGCCCCGAGACCACATTGTCAACCCCGGCACCGGCCATGAGCAGGATGACGAAGCCTTTGTCGCTGACTTTGGCGGCGGGCACCTGCTTCACGGTTTCCAGCACGCCACCGGCATTCGCCTCGGCGAGGAACGCCATAGCCTCCTCGCTGGTAACGATGTCCGTGTTGTACTCCGCCTCTGTGGTCACGCACCAGGCGCATTCCACCAGGGTTACCGGCCCGAAGCTGATTTTCTCGTGGCCGAGGCGGATCCATTTGCCGCTTTGCCTGAGCGGGATCGACTCGATCAGGTAGCCCAGATTGCCGGTCTTCATGGCATCGAGCAGGCGCGCCGTGCTCTCGTAGGCGTTTACCGCGTCGAGCGGCTCGCTTTGTCCCAGCATCTTTCCGCCCAGGTAGGGCGGCAGGGTGACGAAGTTCCTTCCCACCTGGAACTCGAGCACGAGATCTTTTGGCTGAGGGGCTTCATGCAACAAATAGGTCTTATCCCTGAAGAACTTTTTCAGGTCGCTGAAAAGGGTGATGAATGCAAAGATCGACGGATTCGGCTTTGGGTATGACCAGTGTGTCTGGATCTCCAGCCCGGTTATGCTCTTCAGATCCCAGCCCAGATCCTTGTAGAAGAGCGGTATCGGGATCGGCAACGCGGTCGGTGCCACAATTAATGTGTCAGTCAACGTAAACCGGTTGCGCAGTGTCAAGCCATCCTTATCGGGTAAAGCCGGCGCACCGAGCAGCATGGGCAGATCGAACTGATCCATGTACCCGTCCATCTCGAACACAGCGAGGGCACCGCCCGCCAACTGGCCCAGGGAAATGCGATGAAAGGTCAAGCCGAGCAAAGTCGGCCCCAGCGCCGTCATCGCAGGCAGCAGCAGCTTGAGCGGTTGCTTGTCTTGGGTTGCAATGTCGAAGGTCGTCGCGCCGCCCCCACCCACGGCGAAATCGACGGTCAGGCTCTCAGGCACCTTTATCTTCAGGTACTCCTGAAAGTCTATCGGCAATGCGTGCACGACTTTTTCGATCCCCTGCAGGGAGGCATCGACCGTTTCGGCCAGCTCGGACTGGGTATGCTCCAGGCCCAGCAGGCGCCGCAGCTGGTCGTAGAGCGCAGGGCTGTCCAAGTCCACTTCGACCAGGTCCACGGCATCGGGAAGCGTGTTCAGCAGCGGCTCTCCGAGCCCGATTTGCTTCAAAGCGAACTTCACGGGCAGCAGCGGCAGCTTGAGGGGCGCCGTACGGACGAACTTGGTGGAGCCTTGCCAACGTCCGCCAGTCAGGCTGAACTCCGGGGTGCGCAGACTGAACTCGGCAAACTCACCGAACTGCCAGTCCGACCAGGGTTCGCCGTCTTTCAGGTAGATTTCGAGACCGCTGATCGGCGAAGAGTCCAGGGTCAGGGTCGGGCTCTGGCTCAGGCGCAAGCGGGCGTCGAAAGAGCTGTTGAACACCTGGTGATTGGGCTTGCCGTTGCGGTCCCAGCCGAACAGCAGGTTGAGCTCCGGCGGTATGTCTATGCGCAGGCTCGCTGTCAGCTCGTTGCGCCCTTTGCCCAGCGAAACACCGATGCTGTTCAGGTGCAGCTTGGGCGCGCCGAGGTCGAGCACGTAGTCGTTGGCAAATGTGAGACGCAGCGGAGGAATGGTGGGTTGCAGCGCGGTGGGGATCGGCTGCACGTCGATGGCGAAGCCGTGACGGCCTACGGCAAGGTATCCGTCCAGGCGTTGCGAGGGAAAGTACTCGGCGACGACGGGATCCACGTTACTGAACCAGATGTTCCCTTTACCGCCGAACTCCCATAGTCTGCCATCGTCCTGCTTGCTGTAGGTGAGCTCCAGCCGTTGTGCGTCGAGGTTGACTCTCGGCGCCTTGTCCTTGCCGGGCAACAGCGGGAGCGGCGCTATGTCGGGCTTGTCCGTGAACAGCTTAAGCTGCTTCTTCCCGTCCACCGAAGCGATTTCGACGCCGCCCAGCAGATCGAACAAGCCGTCCACAGCAAGCGCCAGCTCACCGCTTACTGCGAAAGCCGACGTCCCGTCGCCTGCCCCACTGTCGATCGCCACGCTCAGGCTCTTGATGCCGGCGGAGCCAACCTGGTCCCACTTCACGATATCGATGTGCTGCGACGCCTCGGTGCTGAAGCGAAGCGTCTTGCCCTCGTCGTAAGCGGCGGAGAGGGTTGCCGAGACACCTGCCACCTCCACGCCCAGCTTACCGTCTGCATTCCAGGTGCCGCCGCCGGCGGCGAATGCCAGGTGAAACTGCTGTACGGCGAAGTCTGCCGCGAGCACGGAAGCCCGGTCACTCGCTATCGCTACCCTGCACGTCGTCTCCGAGCTGGTATGGTTGATTTCCAGCTCGACACGCTGGAATGCCAGGCCGTCTGCGACGGGGGGCAGTGTCCAGTCGCCCTCGGCGCTGCCCGACACGGACAATTCGCCGCCCGCAGGTGCGAGTGAGAAGCGTACATCGACAAGCTCCACGTCGGGCAGCTCGGCCGGCAGATGCAGGTCGCTCAGAAGGCGCTGCAACAGCTGGCTGAGCGCAATGCGGGGAAGCCGCCCGCTCAGCTCGAACCCTTCCTGGTACACGCCCGTCAGGTTGGCGTAGGAGCCGACCACGTCCAGCGCGCCGCCGAGCATGGCCTGATGCACCAGCTCGCCCGTCGACCAATCCAGTTGCAGAGCGGCATGAAAAGCTTTCAGCGCCGGGAGTGATGCGACAAGCTTGATGTCGTCGTTTACGGCGATGCGGCAGGCGACTTTTTCCAGTGCGCGTCGGCTGAGATTGACCTCTATCGCCAGGTCGTAGATCGTCACACCGATCCCGCTGATCTGCTCGGGCACCAGCTGCGCCACATCGGTGCCTGCAATCCGGCTGAGATCGCCCAGATCAGGCAGCGGAATCCGCGGTGTCTGCACGGCCAGCCGCCAGTCGCCCTGCGCATCGAAGCGTGTGACGGCGGCGGCCACGTCAATTCCCCCGATGCTGAACGTGCCGAGCACATAGCCGGTGAGCCCGGTTGCGTCGCCGGGGTTCAAGACGAGGTTGATGCGGAGATCGGAGAACGTTAGACGGTCTTCGATTATGGGCCAGTCTTGAGCACAGCCGATGGCGAAGGCGCAGCGCTCGAAGCGGCTGAAATCTTCCGCCAGCTCGAGCCGCAGATAGGTCAGCTTCATCCCGCCGAGTGCGGCAAGCCCCGCCGGCAGGTGGCCACTGAAGTCCGCCACGCCCAGCAGTCGCGTCAACTCGGCCAGATCGGACAGTGTGAGCGCAGGCTCGCAGCTGAACTCGATCGCACCGCTCGGCGCCGGGACGCGAAGCACGGCGGGGACCGAGAACCCTCCTTTAAAATCCCCGGTGCCGCGCAGCTCGAACTCGACTTCGTTTGAATCGTCCCCGTCGGGATCGAAGGCAAACGACAGCGCCAGCGCCGGTTGCGAGATGGTGATGGACCCGTCCAGCAGTGACAGGAGCCCTTGCGACGTGGTCGCATCGGCGACCTTCACGTCGAGCAGCAGCGACTCCAGATGGCTGGCGTCGGGTGACAGACGGGATGCTGCGTGGACAAGCTCCCAGACCGGGTTGTTGAAAGCATCCCCGGTTGCGGCGACCAACAGGTGCTCAGCCGTGCTTAGCATCGCATCGACCGCAGCTTGCGCGTTCGACCTGAGGTCGTTGCTGAGCGCGCCGAGCTCGCCGCTTACCCCCGCGCGAATCGTTCTGATTAACGTTTCTGACATGGGTAAGCCCGCCCCAGAGAGCTGCCGGTCGTGCGGGTCAACGGTTCACAAGCCCCGGTAAGGCACCGGGTCGAAAACACGCGTCGCCACATCTGCCTCGAAGCCGTACGGATAGCCCTCCAGGAGCCCGCGATAGGTCACGAAGTCCTCCACCAGCATATAAGCCATACCGGGTGACAGCTCACCTTCCAGGTTGTTCTCCATTATTCGGGTCAGCAGAAACACCTGCAGCTGGGTCCGGTCGTCGCCGATCAGATTGGCGTCCCGGGTAATGTAACGCGGCAGCGTTGCGTTCAATGCCATCATGGCACTGCGAATGGAGCCGAGTTGGGCTGCCTGGATCACGGACGGGGCTAGCGTGCGCGCCTGGTTGTCCATCTGCCGGCGCAAGTCGTAGCCTCGGGCCATGTCGGCGAGGAGGTTGACCCCCCGCAACCAGTGATCCCAGGGCAGCAGACGCTCCACCAGCTGCCTGTACTCGCGTTCGCGGCCTGCGATCGGTTCCTTGATACGCTTCTCCACCAGGACGCGGCGTTGCTCGTTCTCGTCGCCGACCCATTTGACGATATCTTCGTAGTCCTTCTCGCGCGCCTGGTGCTGCCCCCTGATCTCCGGCTCCTGTTTTTCGGGGGATTCCGCGAACACGTTGGCCAGCCCGCCTTTCTCCACATAATCGTTGCAGAACCTCTGTGCCTGCTTGGCGAGATTCGGATTGCTTTGCGCTAGTGAGGGTTGCAGCGAAGCCAGGTAGTTCTTCGTGTACGTCTCCGCACTGGGCCGATGCCTCACGGGGATCGTGCCCGCCAGGGCGTAGGCGGCGGCGCCGATCACCTGCAGGCGACATCCGGTGCCTTTGGGCCGGGTTTCCAGCCCGAGCACGGTTTCATACGGGTTGTCGCCCAGCCGTTGATTGATGTCGTAGATGGGTCGCAGGCGTTTGCGAATAACGTCCGACAGTATCCTGCCAACCGCACCGTCAGCCATAGGGTCCTGCCCGAGCGCGAAGACATAGAAGTCGACGTTCTCCTCGTGCACATTGTCTTCTGGGGTTCTACCGTCGATCTTCTTGGCCGTTACCGTGAGCTTGTGTGTGGTCTTGTCTCTGACGATCTTGAAGCCGCTCCGCTTTACCCGAATCGCGTTTTTCTCAAGTTCGTTGACGTGCTCCAGCTGGTTCCCCTTGAGCACGACCGGTCTGGTGCGCCCGACCAGCCAGATGATGTTCTCGTGCGCGATCCCGCAGGCACCGGCTCGTTCCACCGCATCGATAGCAGCATTGGGCCCATGCACGACAATCCGTTTGCCGGCGAGATTCTTGGATTCAAGGTGGTCAAAGCTCCAGCGCATGAACTCGTCCAGGTTCATCACCGTGCGTGCCTTCTGATTCGCTTCCTCGTCGCGGATCTGTTTGGCCCAGCCCGGCACCCGGTGTGGTCCCGCTCCCATACCGACCACGACTTTCCTGGCCCGGCACCGGCCTCCGTTTGCGGTTCTCACACTGAACAGCTTGCGCGTCGTGTTGAAGCGAATCGCAGTAACGTCATCCTGCACCTGCGTCCGTATCTCAGCCTCAGCAAAAATTCTCGCCGTTTCGTCTGCAAACGCATCGCGGTCGAAGTACGCCGGATCGAAGGTGGGAACCTGCTCCTTCGCATACCCGATGAGTTGGGCCTGTTGATTGATGTAGCCGCGACCACGCCCGGACGGGTTGTCGCCTCTCCATGGATCGACCTGACCGATAAAAACGGTGCGTTCGTGGTCGTAGGTGGGCGGCAGGGAGTTCAGGTAGTAAGCGATACTGGCGCCCCGGCCTACGAGTGCGAGTTCGTAGACCGCACTGTCGTCACATGACGATGCGGTTGTAGGATGTCGATCCGGGTTTCTGATCAGGTCGCACAACGCAGCGATGAAATAGCCTCGCTGCTGTCGGTCACCTGGGACGTCGGGTTTGGCGGGATCACCGAGATCAACAAGGCCGTAGTCTTCGACAGTGTCGTGCATGCGTTTAATCGCCTTCTCGATCTGTGCGAACTGACCCGCCTCGTTGTCGGCAGCGATCGATTGCGGCAGTCCGCGGGCGACCATACGTTGGACCCTGTCGGTGGGAAAGCCGCTTTTTCTCAGATAGCCTTTGACTTCCCTAAGAATCTCCTCCGGTTTCGGATCCCGCCCGTGGCGAAACCGAACCTGGCATTGCAGGAGCGGCCTGTCAGCGCCAAACCCAAGGAAGCTCTGCTGCACCACGTGGACCAGCTCGTGGGCAAGCAGGTGCAGGGCTTCGGGCGATTGGGGCGGGAATTCAGCTTCCGCAAAATAGAGATCGCGGCCGATGGTGAATGCCCGTGCCCCCAGGAGTCGGCACCAGAAATCGGCATAGCCGTCGGTATGGATGCGGGCGAGGTCGGTCGACCACGCAGGTAAGGCCCGCATTGCGCCACGTGCAGCGTTCGGCAAGGCCCTGCCTCGCCCGGCGCCCGTTAGGATGTATCTGGCGAGGGCGTGTTCGCCAGGAGGTGCCTGATACCGCGTCGGCTGCAGCATCGACGCTGGATGTTCAGTCCGGCAACCGGTGATGCGATCGGCGACGGCATCCGCCTGCTGCTCCAGCGTCGCGCGCAGCGACTCTCTCTGGCCGTGGGCTTCCATGTTCTTCTCCCTGACCGACCGCATTGCACACCCGGTCGTCTCGCATTGTCAAGCTGTTCGGGGGAACACGGCGGCACCCGGAGAGACCGGGAGATCATGTCCTCATTGGGCAGGCTGACGTCTGCCGCGCCACGCAATCGGTTGACGACACAACGCCCCGTAGCTCACCATCCTTGCACAGAACTCACTACACACGATTCACCAGTCACTATTCACTGCTCACTGGGAAGCCATGAGAATCGGACAAGGCTACGACGCGCACAGATTCGCCGAGGGCCGGCCACTGGTGCTGGGGGGCGTCCGGATACCACACGATATGGGTCTGGCGGCTCATTCCGACGGGGATGTTCTGATTCATGCCCTGTGCGATGCGCTGTTGGGTGCGGCTGGACTGGGCGATATCGGGCGACATTTTCCAGACTCCAGCGCGGAGTTCGCGGGCATCGACAGCCGTATACTGCTGCGGCGGGTGGTGGCGCGTCTGCAGCGGGACGGCATGTGGGTGGTGAACGCGGACATGACCGTGGTGGCTCAGTCGCCGAAGCTGGCGCCTCACATTGCAGGCATGCGGGAGGCGCTGGCCTCTGATCTGCAGCTAGAGCCCTCCCGCGTGAACATTAAGGCCACCACCACCGAGGGCATGGGCTTCGCGGGCCGGGGGGAGGGCATAGCCGCCTACGCCGTCGCGCTGGTGGAGGACTAGCGCTGCGGGCGCCGGACCCACTCGCGTTTGCTTTCGGGACGCCGGCCGTTCGCGCACGCGTCCGGGAGCGGCCGGAGGATTTCCAGGTGGTCGAGCTCCTCGGTTTCGACGCCGACGGCGAGGGCGACCACGCGCTGGTTCAGGTGCGCAAGCGAGGCCTGAACACCCAGGCCGTGGCCCGGCAGCTGGGGCGCACCGCCGGCGTGCGCGCTGTGGACGTGGGTTATGCCGGCCTGAAGGATCGGAACGCCGTCACCGTTCAGTGGTTCAGTGTCAACCTGTCGGGCGTCAACGAACCGGACTGGTCTCGGCTGGACGGGGACAATATGCGCATCGTCCAGGTTGCCCGTCACCGGCGCAAGCTCAGACGCGGTGTGCACCGCGGCAACCGATTCTCCCTGCGTCTGGTGGAGGTAGAGGGCAGCCGCGAGGAGCTTATCGACCGGCTGCGCCTGGTCTCCGAGCGGGGGGTTCCCAACTACTTCGGCGAGCAGCGTTTCGGCCGGAATCAGGCCAACCTGGCGCGTGCCTACGCGCTGCTCAGCCGGGAGTCGCGCGAGCGGGACGGGCACAAACGGGGCCTTTATCTGTCCGCCGCACGGGCCATGCTGTTCAACCGGGTGCTGTCGGCTCGGGTCGACCAGGGTGCCTGGGACAAGGCGCTGCCTGGTGACGTCATGATGCTGGCGGGCACCCACAGCATCTTTCTCGCCCGGGTGGTGGACGAGGCCATCGACTCGCGTCTCGCCGCGGGCGATATCGAAGCCACTGGTCCGCTCTGGGGCCGGGGCAAAGCGCCGGTGAGCGAGGATGCAGCGCAGATTGAGCGGGAGGCACTACGCGGGTGCGAGGACTGGTGTCGGGGGCTGGAGGGCTTCGGCCTGAAGCAGGAGCGACGACCGTTGCGGGTGCGTCCGGTCGACATGGCTTGGGAATTTCCGGAAACGGACGTGCTGGCCTTGAGCTTCGCCCTGCCGGCGGGTGCCTATGCGACCACGGTGCTTCGCGAGCTGGTGGTCAGCGTTTGAGCAGCACGTAGACCGCGCCCGTGCCTCCGTCCACGGGCCGGGCCGAGCAGAATGCTAGGACCTCCTCGCGCTGACGCAGCCAGTGATCCAGTTTTCTTTTCAGCACCGGCTGGCCCAAGCGGGATCCCCGTCCCTTGCCGTGGATGATGCGCACGCAGCGGTTGCCGGCGAGGCGAGCCTCCCGTAGGAAGTCGGCGACCGCCCGCTTCGCCATCTCCGCGGTCATGCCGTGCAGATCGAGGGCGGCGGTCACGCAGAGCTGGCCGCGCCGCAAGCGCCGCATCACGCCGTGCTGCAGTCCGGGTCGGGCGTACAACAACTCCTCACCGGTTTCCATGTCGGCGGGGTCACGCTCTTCGAACAGCATGTCTTTGATGACCTGCTGCTCGTCGAGGCGGGTCTGCACGGGGGTTGGCGCCGGCCGGCCTTTCACCTGGCTGATGCTGTCATGGCGAAGCCGCTTCACCGGCCCCACGGCGGAGCGGAACAGCTCCTTCTCTTCGTCCGACGGCTCGCGATGCTTCGTCATGCCAACGCCTCGGGCGCACACGGTAGAACACTCCCGGGGAGCTTAGCACAAGGCAGCGCGGGCGGGCCTGAGACGACTGACGGCGGGGCATCGGACCCGAGGAGGTTGCAACAGCCGCAAGGGCTAGCCGATCCATTTTCGGGCGTTGCGGAATATGCGCATCCACGGCCCATCCTCATCCCAGCCGTCCGGCCGCCAGGAGTACTGCACCGCTCGGAACAGGCGCTCCGGGTGCGGCATCATGATGGTGAAGCGCCCGTCCTCGGTGGTGAGACCGGTGATGCCGCCCGCTGAGCCGTTGGGGTTGGCGGGGTAGCGGTCGGTCGGCTCGCCGTGGTTATTCACGTAGCGCATCGCTACGAGCCCCCGCTCCTCCAGCTGCCGGCGGTCGGTGTCGGCCCTGTACTCCACCCGCCCCTCGCCGTGGGCAATGACCACGGGCAGCACGGAGCCGGACATGCCTTGCAGGAACAGCGACGGCGAATCCGGCACCTCGACCATTGCCATGCGCGCCTCGAACTGCTCGGAGCGGTTGCGGACAAAGCGCGGCCACTGCCCGGCGCCGGGAATGAGCGCGTGCAGGTGCGAGAGCATCTGGCAGCCGTTGCAGACGCCCAGGGCAAAGGTGTCCGGACGGGCGAAGAAGCTGCTGAACTGCTCTCTGGCGCGGCTGTTGAAGAGCGCCGACTTGGCCCAGCCGCCGCCCGCTCCCAGCACATCGCCATAGGAGAAGCCGCCACAGGCCGCGAAACCCTGGAAGCTCTTCAACGAGATCCTGCCCTCCAGGATGTCGCTCATGTGCACGTCGACGGCGTCGAATCCGGCCCGGTCGAAGGCGGCTGCCATCTCCAGCTGGCCGTTAACGCCCTGTTCGCGCAGCACCGCGACAGGGGGATGGCGCCGCACCACATAGGGGGCGGCAACATCGTCGTCGGGGTCGAAGGAAAGCCGACAGGACAGGCCCGGGTCGTCGGTGTCCAGCAGCCGGTCGAACTCCTCCCGGGCACACTCCGGATCGTCCCGCCTGGCCTGCAGGCGGTAGGTGGTCTCCGACCAGATGCGGTGCAGCCGCATCAGAGGCTCGCTCAACACGGGCTCGCCTTTGCGGGAGAGCAGCAGTCGCCGGTCGCCGTTCAGCGTGCCCAGGTTGTGAACGTGACCCGCCAGGGCATCGGTGCCGGTCAGGGTCTCCACGACCGACTCGAGGTCCGCCGCCCGCACCTGCAGGACGGCGCCCAGCTCCTCGTTAAAAAGGGCCGCCAGGTTGCTCCCGGGGAGGCCGTCCAGGGACACGGTCACGCCGGTGCGGCCGGCGAAGGCCATCTCGCACAGGGTCACCAGCAGACCACCGTCCGAGCGGTCGTGGTAAGCCAGCAGCTTGCCATCCCCGTTCAGGCGCTGGACGGCCTCGAAGAAGCCGCGCACTGCCTCCGGGCTGTCCAGATCGGGCGGCTCGTCGCCCAGCTGTTCGTGCACCTGGGCCAGAGCCGAGCCGCCCAGGCGGGATCGACCCAGGCCCAGGTCGACCAGGAGCAGGCGGGTCTCGCCCTGGTCGGTGCGCAGCTGGGGCGTCAGGGTCCCGGCCACGTCCTGCACCGGTGCAAAGGCCGACACGATCAGGGACAGGGGAGCGGTCACCGCGCGCTCCTCGCCCTGTTCATTCCAGACGGTCCGCATGGACAGGGAGTCCTTTCCCACCGGGATGGCCAGCCCTAGAGCCGGACACAGCTCCAGACCCACGGCGCGCACCGTATCGAACAGGGCGGCGTCCTCGCCGGGGTAGCCGCTGGCCGCCATCCAGTTCGCGGACAACACGATATGGTTGATGGCCACGACGTGCGCTGCGGCTATGTTGGTGACGGCCTCGCCGACTGCCATGCGTCCGGAAGCCGGAGCATCCAGCAGGGCGACGGGGGTGCGTTCGCCGATGGCCATGGCTTCCCCTGTTCGCGCCTTGTAGCCGCTCGCGGTGACCGCGCAGTCGGCCACCGGCACCTGCCACGGGCCAACCATCTGGTCGCGGCTGACCAGACCGGTAACGCTGCGATCGCCGATGGTGATGAGAAAGGTTTTGTCGGCGACCGTGGGCAGGCGCAGAATGCGCTCCACCGATTCCTTCGCCGCCGCTGCGGAGATCTGCAGCGCCCCCCGCGGCACGGGGACGTGCTCAGCGTCCCGCAGCATCTTGGGCGGCTTGCCCAGCAGCACCTCCAGGGGCAGGTGGATGGGGTCGTCGCCGAAGTGCCTGTCCTGCAGCCTCAGCCGCTTTTCCTCGGTGGCTTCGCCCAGGACCGCAAACGGGCAGCGCTCGCGCTGGCAGACGGCCTCGAACACCGGCATGTGCTCGGGCGCCACCGCGAGCACGAAGCGCTCCTGGGCCTCGTTGCACCAGATCTCCATGGGTGACATGCCGGGATCGTCATTGGGGATTTCGCGCAGCTCGAAGCGGCCGCCGCGGCCGCTGTCGTTGACCAGCTCCGGCAAGGCGTTGGAGAGCCCCCCGGCGCCCACGTCGTGAATGGCGACGATGGGATTGTCCTCCCCCATGGCCCAGCACTGGTCGATGACCTCCTGACAGCGCCGCTGCATCTCGGGGTTGCCCCGCTGCACGGAGGCGAAGTCCAGATCCTCTTCGCTTTGACCGGAGGCCATGGACGAGGCGGCGCCTCCCCCCAGGCCGATGAGCATGGCGGGCCCACCGAGCACGATCACCCGGGCGCCGGGTGGAATGCGGCTTTTCTCGATGTGGGGCTCGCGGATGTTGCCCATGCCTCCGGCCAGCATGATGGGCTTGTGGTAACCCCTGATCTCGGGCCCCTCGGGACCCGGCACAGTCTCCTCGAATGTGCGGAAGTAGCCGCAGAGATTGGGCCGCCCGAACTCGTTGTTGAAGGCAGCCGCGCCGATGGGGCCTTCGATCATGATGTCCAACGCGGAGGCAATCCGTCCGGGCCTGCCGTGGTCGCTCTCCCATGGCTGCTCGAAGCCGGGAATGCGCAGGTTCGAGACGGAGAAGCCGCACAGTCCTGCCTTGCTGCGCGCCCCGCGCCCAGTTGCGGCTTCGTCACGGATCTCGCCGCCGGAGCCGGTCGCCGCTCCGGGGAACGGCGAGATGGCGGTCGGGTGGTTGTGGGTTTCCACCTTCATGAGAATGTGCACCGGCTCGCTCACGTGCCGGTAGCGGCCGGACTCCGGATCCGGCATGAATCGGGTCGTCTCGAACCCGCGTACCACGGCCGAGTTATCGTGGTAGGCGGAGAGCACTTCGCCCGGGTGCTGGCGGTGGGTGTTCTTGATCATCTCGAACAGGGACGCGTCTCTCGGCTCGCCGTCCAGCCGCCAGTCCGCGTTGAATATCTTGTGGCGACAATGCTCGGAGTTTGCCTGCGCGAACATCATCAGCTCCACGTCGTGGGGATTCCGGCCCAGAGCGTTGAAGCTATCCGCAAGGTAGTCGATCTCGTCAGCACTCAGGGCAAGCCCCATGCTGCGGTTTGCCTGGGCCAGAGCGTCGCGGCCGCGGCCCAGAAGGTCGACGGTATTGAGGGGTGCCGGCTCTGCCCGGTCGAACAGGCGGTGCAGAGCTTCCTCGAAGTCGGTGAGCACTACTTCGGTCATGCGATCGTGCAGCAGGCCACGAAGCCGGTGCAGCGGCGGGTCGGGGATGACAGGGCCGGCGGGGGACTCAAGGAACCAGGCGACCCCGCGCTCCAGTCGCCGGACCTGCCGCAGGCCGCAGACATGGGCGATGTCCGTGGCCTTGCTCGACCAGGGTGAAATGGTGCCCGGACGGGGCAACACCAGCTGGAGCTGGCCGGTCGGCGGCCGCTCAGACGGCGCCGGACCGTAGTGCAGAATGTTCTCCAGCATGGCCCGTTGCTTGTCCTCCATCGGGGCCAGCAGATCGATGAAATGGACATATTCCGCGGTGATGGCCGTGATGTCGGCATGGATGGTGCGCATCTCACGCAGCAGCTTGTCGAGACGAGAGGCCGAAACCGTGGGGCAACCACGCAGATACATGACTTCCTCGGGTAAGGGCAAGGTGTAATGAGCCTGGCAGATGATAAAGCAAATCCAGGGTTGATAGCGTCCTCATCCAGGCTCGTCCGGGCGACGGTTGGCAAGGCCGACGATGCCTCCGCGAGCGTGCCCGTCTGCCGGGCCCGCGAGCGGTTCCACCGGTGTGCTAACATACCCGTGCCTTTCACCCACGCCCCGCTTAGCCAGGACGCCGGGGCGACTGTGACGAGCTTGAGGATGAGACAACATGGCCGACGTCGAGAAGCCTGACGAGGGCAAGACCAAGGCGGGCGCCTCCGCCAAGAAAACCGCCGCCAAGAACACCGCTGCCAAGAAAACCGCCAAGAAGAAGCTGGTCTCCAAAAAGAAGTCGGTCGCGAAGAGCAAGGCGGCAGCCAAGACCGCGGCGGTGAAGAAGGTGGCAACACAGGCTGGAAGCACCGCGCCGACCGGGGTATCGCAGCCGGAGTCGGTTGCGCCGGCCAGGGTTGATGCTGTTCCCCCGGCGTCGCCTGCGCCCGTACCGGAGCCAGCGTCGCCCAGCCCATCGAGGCTGTCACCGGCCGCGTCCACCGAGGCCGAGCAGTCGGCCGCTCCCGGACCCTTGCCCACCGCCGAGGCCAGCGGACCGGCGCCGCCCCCTCCCCGGCCCGCCGGCGTGCAGCAGCCGGGCGCTAAGCCGCCACTCGCGCCGCCTCCCGCAGCCCAGAAGCCGGCCGGCCGGAGCCCGTGGAGAGCCATCATGCTTTGGGGGCCGATGCTGATTATCGGCGTTCTGGTGTTTGCGCTGGCGGAACGGAGGCCCGCGGAGGAGACCGGCTCCGCCCCGGGCGAGCCGGCGAGCGTGGCGGAGACCACGCCGACGCCAGCTGTAGGCGGCCAGTCCCAGGGTGCCGCCGCCGGTCCTATGGAGACGGACCCTTCGGTGCCGGCGGTTGCCGCGGAGACCGAGGCGAAGGAAGAGACGGGTGCTATGCCAGCATTACCGACCGGTCCCGGAGGTGAAGCACTAGGAGACTTCACGCCGGTTCAACCGGTGCTGCCCGAGGCGGCTTCCAAGCCGGGACAGGCAGCCGAAGGAAGAGAGCAGCCGACGGTCGTGCAAGCCGTGGAAAGCTCGCCCTCAGTCGAGCCCGTGCCGATGGCTAGCGGCCTCACGGTGGCCCCGGAGGAACCCCGGCCGGCTGCGCCGGAGCCCGCCGCGGAGAGGCCGTCAGCGCCGGAGGCCAAAGCCGTTGCCGCGGTGGCAGGGCCAGCCCCGATACCCGCCTCCACGGCGCAGCCTGCCGCGGGCGGCTATTTGCCCATGCCGACACCGCCCGATGCGGCCGCGAGCGCGGCGCGGACGCCACCCGTGCCGCCGGCGCGAGCGGAGCCTCCAGGCTACGCGCCACCCATGGCCATGCCGCCTGGCTATGCTGGTCGGCGGCAGTTTGAGCCTCAGCCGCCTCCCGGCTTGAGCTCTCCGCTACCCCTGCCCGGGCCCCGATACTTCGACCCGTACGCCCGTCGAGGCTCCGACGAGGACCTGCGCGAACCGCCGCCGCCTGCGACCGCCGAGGATATCTGGCCGGAACGGCCGGCAGCGCCCTCGGGTCCGCGGTACCAGCCGTACTATGCGCCGCCCACGCCGGGTCCATCCGCGCCGTACGCCTATCCCCCCGGTCAGGGTCCTTACGAGAGCGCACCCTACAGACGCTGATCTGACGGCTGTTGGGCCGGGCCTCCGGTCTGTAGCAAGGACGCTGACGACCCGTTCGCCATTGGACCGCCCGCAGCCAGGCGTGGTGCAGGGTGGTCATGTCAAGCCCCCCCGGCCTCGGTCGATACAGACAAATACACCCAGTCAGGGAACAGACCGGTCGGCCGTCCATGAATGCTCCAAACTTCAAGCGGGTGCCTGGCGAGACGGGGCGCGCCCGCGAGATACAGATCAGGACCCGGGACCTGACGGTGGGTATGTACGTAACCCGGCTGGACTCGTCGGCGGCCTTCGAGGGCACCGCGGTCGAGACCCCGGATGACATCGAGCGGCTGCGCAGCCAGTGCGATCACGTCTACATCGACCCCGAGCGTGGCGACCGCTACGCGTTCCTGTTGATTCCCCAATCGATTGACCCATAGCTGGCCTCGAGAGCCGTGGCTCAGCCGAGCCCGTGGTCGTCCTGCGGTATTTCTTTTTCTTACACTTCCCGCTCCGGCCCTCGGACGTCATCACTCGACTCACCCGTCGCGCTCCGCTTCGGCCGGATGGTCTTGCCACAGGATGCTCGCTGCTCATATAGTTCTGGCTTGACTCGCTGTGGTGCAACGGGAAGGACTGGTTATGACGCAAGGGTTGTCAGACAAGGACCAGGTGAGCGGGGCGTCGGAGCAGGGCGCCGAGCGCCCTGCGAAGGAGTCGGACGCCGGTAACGGTTTGTCGCGTCTGCTGGGCATGCTGAGGCGGCGCGACCGGGATGCAGGGCAACGCCGGGATGAGCCGGTCTCGGCGTCCCCCGGCACTGCTGCCGGGTCTTCGCCGAGCGCTGTCGTCGCGCAGCTTCAGGCGGAAATCGCCGAGTTAGAGAAACGCCTGGAGGCGCTGGAGGGCGACGAGGAGCCGGAGACCGACCAGGCCCGGATGCTGCAGCTGCTGCTACGCAACCGCAAGGACGTACTGGAGAGGGCGAAGGCCCGCAAGTTTCTCCTGGACGGTGCCAGCTACGGCGTCAAGTAACCCTAGATAGCTGACCTGCAATACGCTACGGCCTGACCCGGTCGGGGTGTTGGCGTAGCGGCGTAGATGGCGAGCGGCGCAGGGAGAGCTTAAGCTCGGCATCTCCGCTTCTCGCCAGGCTACGGGAGAGGCGGGTCCGAACGGACATCCGGTGAATGGCCGTTCCGCCGAGCCGGCACGCCATGGATGGCGTGCCCCGGACTTGCCAGCGGTGCAGGAATGCACCGCGCCGCAAGGCCTGGCGAGATTTAGCGGAGCCAAGGCCCCGGCCGGGTCTCACATCAGCGGTATCGCCGTTTGTGATCGAGCTTTCCGAACAACTCTCTAGCGGGGCAGCTCGGTCACCCTGAGCAGGATGACGTTGTTCACGTTGGAATCGCGCCGCGTGGAGAACACGGTTCCGCGTCCTGAAGCGGTCGGATCCTCTTCTGAACCCCCGACCATCACCCATTCCCCGAGGCGGGCGGAGACCACCGTGTTGGCGCCCTGGATATCGAACTTGCCGCCATCGCGCCGGCTCTCCCGTGCCCGTTGCGGGTTGATCTCCAGGGTGACTCGGTCGCCGGTGATTCTGGGCAGGACGAGGAACCCGGTGTTGACGTCCTTGTAGCGCACGGAACCGCCACGACCCCGCCAGCCACCGTAGTACTGGTCGGCGACGGGAACGGAGCGGCCCGTTTGTATGAAAGCCTCCCGACCTTCCACGGTCTGGATGCGCTGCATCCCCACCTCGTTGTCCTGGCTTCGGTTGCTGAAAACCCGGCCGTTGAGGCGCCGGTTGTCGTCGCCCTCCACCGATACGTTCAGCCCCCGCCCGGGCCGGACCGACTCGTCCGCCGTGACCCTGACGTCTTTCTTCTGATAGCTGCCCGTGGCTTCCGCCAGGTATAGGCGCATATCCTCCCAGCGTCCCTGCCTGACGCTTATCAGCAGCCGGCGCGGCGCATGGTCGAGCTTGGAGAGCACGTCCTTGATGGCCTGCAGGTTATCCGGGGTTGTGCGCACCACGAGCTGGTTGTTCATGCCGGTGACACTGCCCGGCGGCGGCACCAGCGGTTGAATCGCCGGGATGATTTCCTCCAGGGTGCGATAGCCCAGGGGAATGACCTCGGTGACCAGCGTCTGGGCAGCGACCGGAGCAGCCGCCAGCAGGGTCAGCAGCATAAGGAGCACTCGGGACACGTATCTCATATTCTCATCTGCCTCAAATTGGGATCCTGTGTGGCGATGGCCCACATTTCTTCGAACTTTCGCTGCAGATCGCTGGCGCGGCCGCGGTCGGCGAAGTCCGCGACGGCTTCGTAGCGGTCCGCCAGCTCTCGATGGATGTAGCCCGTGCCATCGACGATCATCAGGGCCTGGTTGAAGTCTTTGTGCTGCTCAGCCGGCACCCTGATCTCCAGAAACGTGCTCAGCCGCGCGGCCAGGTGGGCGAGTCGGTGCCCGCTGCTCAGAATCGGCTGGATGTCGCGCACCAGCATGCGCACCCGTGCCATGCGGTGCTCGAGCACCATCCGCTTGACGGCTTCGATGAACAACACCTGGTCATAGACGGGAGGGTCCAGATGCCGGCTCACGATGTCCACGCTGAGGGTGGCCTGGCCGGCGAGAGCGAGAGCGATCTCGCGATTCTCCGCGCTGGTGGACAGCTCCATTTTCCCGGAGGCTGAGCCCAGCACCCTGTGGTCCAATCCTGACATCGCGGGTCGTATCCTCCGGTACCTGTCCTTATTTATCGCGGATGCGCCGAGACCCTTTAGCCGGCGGCGACGCCGGTGCGGCACGCTTCCGATAGCTAGGGGCGCCGGTATTGGCGGCGGCTAGTCGCCGGCCG
>JAAUXT010079436.1_pt1 | contig 18650 bp, 14 predicted proteins | sample 7278171 | NCBI WGS metagenome assembly JAAUXT01 (sample SAMN14350112, study PRJNA611818) | marine sediment metagenome | isolation source: surface marine sediment (1.8m) | place: French Polynesia: Moorea | collected 2018-08 | reverse complement strand
GAGACATTTATACATCCACACCCCATTTTTTCTGCACTTCCAAATTTGACCTTTTTGACCTCAGAAACCCAAAAATTCAAATTTGACAAATTCCTTCCTCACGCATTATCTCCAACCCAAAATGAACCAAAAGAGTCCTTAAGATCCCAAATGAATCCTCATCTTGACCATAAAAGTTCTGCAGACATACTTTTGGAAGATGCTGCCTGTAGGTGCTTCGATTTGGCTCGCACCGATTTGGCTCATCAACCCAAATCGTGCAACCCACCTCAAATCACCTAAAAACATGTAGATCTTACTGAAGACGCTGTTAAAGCGTTGATTTTGGAGATAAAAGCAAACATGTGGTGAGCGATAAAGGAGGTGCCCAAAAGATTAATCAACATCGACATTGCTGTGAGGCTGGAGAGGGGCCAAACTTCTTACACGATGAAACTATATTTCATAATAAAGCGATCAATTACCCTCTTTCATCCTCATCCGCCATAACTTGACAGAATTCTTGCTGAAAAGCGAATTTTCACACACTGTTTGGAACCGGCCAGGTGCTTGTGTTCTACGTCACGGTTTCTGTGCAGTTGTGAGGCACAAACAAAACCGTTGACAGGAACAGACAGAAAACAGAAGACGAACAGGATGGACCGAAAAATATTCTTTCTGTTGACTCTATTTGCTTTCGTTGCTGCTTCTCAGAACATTAGACACCCCTACAACAACGTGAAGGATGCAATGGACTGTCACTTGGATCCGGACATGTGTCGCAACGCTGTGAGTGTGTTCCGGACTGTTGTCATGTGATTGTCATGGTCATCAGTGTTCGATCTGACTTCTCTTTAGAAATCTATCCGGAGTTCAAAATGTTCCGGTGAAGCATCAACCGTTGTAGTAACAGAGCCCCCTTCAAGCCAATCTGTTTCTGTCTCGAGGGGAAAAAAATTTCTGGACTTTCTCTGTGGCGACTGTCGACGGTGTTGGATCCAACAAGAGTTGTCTGAACAGATTGACGAACATGTTGAAAAACAATTTTGTTCTTTTTCAGTCCGAGTTGATCATCAGCAAAGGCTACCCTTGTGAGGAGTACGTCGTGCAGACTGAGGACGGGTTTCTGCTGACACTGCAGCGAATTCCACACGGAAAATCGACCAACAGGACGGGAAGAGGACTCGTCTTCCTGCAGCACGGTCTCTTGGGCGCCTCGACCAACTGGATCGCGAACATGCCGAGTGAAAGTCTCGGTGAGCTAGCAGCCAGAAACATCCGAAGTTCACTTTGGGATACTTCCTCTGTGCTCTGACCGCACACATTTTTGTCTCAAAAAGGCCACTGTGTGGTACAAAGTGCGAGCGTTTGGAGGGTGCGTGTTTGCGCCCACGTACTCGGGACTTTTGTTTTCTGAAACGCTTTCTTTGGAACTGCACTGCAGGTTTCATTTTGGCTGATGCCGGTTATGATGTGTGGCTGGGAAATCTTCGCGGAAACACGTACTCTCGACAACATACCCAGTACAAACCAGACCAAGAACAGTTTTGGAAATGGAGGTGAGTCCACTCACTGTGATCATTTGTTGAGGTCGTTGTCTGTAAGATACATTACAAAAGTACTTATAGCTGAATTCGTTGGTTTCGTGGAGACAATGTTCATGAATCATCACGAAGGGAAGACGAACCTGGTGGTGTGCCCAACAGAAACAGCCCTAAGTGCAACGTTGCAAGTGCCGAAGTGTTGCAAGCAAATCGCCGTGATAATACTCGCACCTCCAGATTAAAAGTCCTATTGGGTTGAGGGGTCCACTATGAGATCATCATGGGTCCTCCTGCATACAGACCTGAACAGTCGAAATCCTTGCGCGCGCGCGCGCGCGTGCGTGCGTGCGTGTGTGTGTGTGTGTGTGTGTGCGCGTGTGTGTGTGTTCTCATGATGACCTCATGGACACTCCCCACATGCAGACTTGACCAGACAAAGTCCAACACGGGGTGGGGTGGGTGCGATGGGAGTGTCCCACGATGAACTTGTCATGTGAACCTCCAGGTACAGACCTGACCAGTCAAAGTCTCACTTAGAAGGCCACCATGCAGGTATAAGTTGGACAACTGAAAACAGTGAACCCGATCGTTCGATTTTGTAACCTGTGAGTCTTGCCTTGCAGCTGGGACGAGATGGCCCAGTACGATTTGCCATCGATGATAAATTTTGCACTGAGGAAGTCGAAGCAGAAACAGTTGCACTACATCGGTCACTCCCAAGGGACGCTCATCGCTTTTGCTCACCTCTCCAAAAACCCAGATTTGTTCAACAAAATTAAAATGATATTTGCTCTGGGACCCGTCGCAACAGTTGGTCACATCAAAGGTGCCTTGAGACCACTGTCGTTTTTCACCGAGGACTTTGCGGTGAGAAATGTTTTGCAAAAAATGTGCAGCGGAACTCACTTTCTTGATTGTAACAACAAGTCTTTCTTGGGGTTTGTTGATCGTTTTGTGGTTGAAGGACGCAAAGCTTGATTCGTGATTTTGCAGGACGTGCTGCGTGTTTTGGGTGTGAATGATTTCATGCCCAGTACGCCTTTGCTGAAGATTCTAGCAGCAACTTTGTGCGAAGCGCCTACTCGTGTGATTTGCTCCAACGTCATCTTCCTCATCGCGGGTTATGATACCAGCAATTTCAACATGGTAAACACATAATCGTCTTGTCTTTTTGTTTCAGAGAAAAATGTGTTTGGTTCAGTGTTCTGACTGGCTCTATTTTCAGACGCGGATGCCAGTGTACGTGTCACATACTCCTGCTGGGACGTCTGTGCAGAACATGGTGCATTTCTCACAGGTGTGTTTCGTCTGAGAAACAACCATCTGTGCTCCTCCTCATTGTGTGGATGCAGTTATTGTTTTCTGCAGGTTTTGGCATGTCTCCATTTCCGTTGTTTCAGATGGTGAGATCAGGGAAGTTCCAGATGTTCGATTATGGTTGCAAAGAAGACAACATGGCGCATTATGGTCAGGTAAAACCACAAGAACATTTCTTGTTTCCTTTTCCTTGGCTGCTTGTGAAATTGCTCAAATGAAACCCCAAGAACATGTGCAATGAAACTTTTTCCTTTGCAGTTGTGGCATTAGTTGTCAGTCGGAACGCCGTCTGTGACTGAGACATGACGTTCGATTTTCGTTTTCTTTTCAACAGAATACTCCACCGCTGTATGACGCCACAGAGGTGAAAACCCCAGTTGCTTTATTTTCTGGTGGCAAAGATTGGCTTGCAGATCCACAGGTACGTACAGGAACACGGTAGTAAGTGTCCGAAAATTAGAAGGCTGCACCTGCAATTTCGACGCGTGTGTTCGTCACGCTTTCAACGTGATCTGACAGGGTTCTCGCACTACAAAAATGGTTCCTGTAAAATCACACAATGACTTAAGAAAGGAATTGTGTAATTGAACAAGAACCTTTTTTGTAAGGTGAGAACCTTTTTCTGCCACGATGCAAGCACATACGACAGGTTATGTGATCGCAGAGTTGCAAAAGAGGTGTGATCATTCTCCTTTATCCTACAGGATGTCAAGTGGCTGCAGTCTCAGCTGCCAAACGTCTTTCATCATGAAATCCTTGAAGACTTCAACCACTTGGATTTCATCTGGGGAATCGACACTGCCAAAAGGGTGTACAACAAGATTGTCGAGTTCATGCAAAAGAGTGGACACACATCCTGAGCAACGAACCAGTTCTGTGTTGATAACCTCTGGTGCTATTCATTTGTTACTTGTTGACCGTGATACCAATCACGCAAACATGGACAGAAGTATTCCTCGCTGTTGCAGCGCACGTTGTCGATCTTACGGGTTTCATTTTGCAATTTTTGTGTTCTTCCACTGGGGTCCGATGCAGATGGAAGTGAGCTCAGGCCTAATTTTGTCAGAATGACATGACACTGTTCGCGTTGTTGACAGTTTCCATCATTTTCACAATAAATATGGTAGAATGTGGAAGTGTACGGTTTTCAAACGTTTATTGTGATGACTAAAGCTTATTTTGTAGATATAGTACTCTCAAGATGAAAATAACACACTTGTCACCGCGTAAAAAACTATAAATAACTTCATCCACATACGTTTACAGATACGGAAAGCCAGTACTCTCGACCAAAACATCCCCCACGTGAACAAACGTGTTATTCACCAATTATTTTCACAATCATTCGTCTATTCTCATTTGTAGCGTCCGTCCCGGCCAATCGAATACGACTAAAATTTTCAAAGTAAAACTAAGAATGTTCAAATGCATCTGGAATGATCAGAAACGGGAAAGCGCAAAACGCAAACGAACTGATTGTGATGTGTTGCACTGTAACGTTTACCGGCAGTGCTTGTTATTTTTTGGTTTTGTTTCCGATATTCAACACTCAAAAACAGTTTGCCCAGGTCGAGCTGCAAATTTGCAAACGCTTGGTTGTCGGTAAACCTCGCAGCAGTGTGTGTGTGGTTTCGTTCAGGCGCGTCAAGACGAAGGAGCACCGATCGTGACAACAGAAATAGACCATAATGAAGCACACTGACAGAAGCATCTGTACAAAATTAATAAATTAAAGTTGTGCGCTGTTTCAAACGACACCACCAAAAGGGAAACAGAAAGTTGCACAGTTACAGACCCAACTTAACAATCCTCACAAGTTCTCGCTTCCACGCCAGTTCGCATTCCAATCAAGCTGTAACTCCACGTCTGCACCCGCAGACACCGAGCAAAAGTAAGCAGAGTTCTATTCTACCCACAGGCTTCCAACCCATGGCATGGAGCCAGTTCGGAAAACAGTAACGTCTTTTTACACTCAAAACATTTTCACAATGTTCAACATAATGCACCGTGGAAACATTGGTGACAGTGGCAGTGGTGTGTCAGCCTCGTACTGCACAAACACAGCGTGGTCATGTTGGTCCGAGAACGTTGTGAACAGACCACCCAGTCAGGACGCGGTTCATTGAAGTCTCAATGTCAGAAGGTTGGCTGCATTCCGCCCTCTGCGCCTAGCAGGTGAGCATTCGTCAATGCGCCAGAACTTCCTGCGACAAGTCGAGGTCTGTAGCGTCAGCCGTGTCCGTTCTTTCCGACTCCACGTCGGAGTCACTGTTCTGCTCGTCATCATCATCGTCCTCCGCATCACTTTCCTCGGGCTTCGCAGCGGGGCTCGTCAGCGTGTGGTGAGTCAGCTCGGCCAGAACGTGCGACAGAGCAGTGGACGCCTCGACGGCACTCAGAGCCATGCACGCCAGGTGCGACTCGTGTCGCTTCAGCAGGCTGCAAGGACGGGGTGAGTGTGAGCGTGACATTGGAATTACAGACGAACCACTGTCTTGTCACAAATCGAAGCGCTTCACATTTGAATGTGGACCGAAGATTCGCTCACCTTCTTCCGAAGGACGAATATTTCGCGACATTTCTGAGAATCAGTGCAGAGGTCAGTCTGATGTGCTTTGTCACGGGCCCTTCTTTCATTTCCTGAAAAAGTTTTCGGTGGCAACAATGAGTCATCAAATCAAATCAATACGAAAGCAGAGTTCAGAACAAAGACGCTTCGGAAGCAAATGACCCCCCCCCCCCAATGTTTTCGCGTTTGTGTGTGTTTATCTCTGTGTGTGTGTGATCTGCACCATCCCAAAGACACGTCATGAAGCTGCGATACGCTTTAGGATGACGGATCACTCTTGCGCACATCACATTTGTGTCTGTCTGCAGTGTATCACCCCAGCACCGACAAGAAGTCCAGACACATTCCTTCAAACATCGCCTGCGTTTAGCGAGTGCACAAGACAGGCCCGCCCTTCAGACGCACCTGTGTGAAAAGAAAGGCCGGGGGGGGGGGGCTATTGTGTACAAAATTCACTTTGTCGGTGTTTTCGGTCTGGGCCACTCACCCCGAGCTCCGGGTAGGGTGGGCGTGGCGCGAATCTCCTGATGGCCTGTAGCGCTGCGTCCTGCGGGTACACCGGCGCCGAACCTGATGAACTCGAGTTTGCGTTCGATTGGGCACTCGGCGCTGGCGTGCTTGTGCTTGGCTGCTGGTGTTGGCGCTTTCCCGACGCGGCTTTCAGTGCCGCTTCAGTGAGGTGGCGGTCCTGCGAAGAGTGAGGATAGAACAAATGAGGATCGTCGCTGACGAGCATTGGATTCATCAGAGACAAACCAACCTCACTGGCACACCCCAGAACCATACCTGAACATGGGTGAGGAGGGACCACTTTCCTCTGCGCAGCCCATCACATGTGTCCCAGGGACACAAGCCTTGGGACGGCAGCTGAATGACGTGCTCTTTTATCACGTGGACGTTAACTGCCTTTGCAGATTCAAAGGTCCTGAGAAAGGAAAACGAAATCATGTCATCCACTGTTCAACTTCCCCGACAGGACACGCATGTACATTTCACATATTCCAGCAACTACCACTTCGAGTGCGATCAAAAGTTTTCTGCAGTGGGGAATCGAGGCTACTTACATTCCACAGGCGTTCCATTCACACACAAACTGGCTGTCGCTGGACACACTGGTGTTGGACGAACGTCTGGATTCAATGCTGTTACTTTTCACTTTGCGCTTTGTACCACTCTTGCTGTCGTTTGATGCAGTGGATGCAGTGGAGGGTCTGCGCGATGTTTGTTGGCCGGCGGGAGGCGGAGAGGCGGGCGGGAGCGTGCTCGAGTCGCTCCCACTGGGACTTGGCATTGGCACAGGACCCGTGCTGGGAGGTCGCGCCAGAGCAGGACCGGCGCTCGGAGGCCTCGACGGAGGCCGGGACAACGGACCAACGCTGGACGGTCTGGAATTTGACTCCTGCTGGACCACAAGAGGCTGCTGCGCAGGTTGTCCCTGTACAAGTAGCACTGTAGTTCCGCCCGGATTGTGCGAAGCCTGCAGCCGAGGTTGCAACACTTGTGGCTGCTGGTGCTGCTGAACGAGATGCGGAGCTCTGAGCCGCTGCAGTAACTGCTGCTGCACAGCCGCGTGCGTGGGAGTCACGTGGGAAACTGTGACTGGTACAGGCTGCGCCACAGTGGGGTCACTTGGAACCATGCTCGCCTGTGACTGACTAGGTTGACACAGGGCCTGGCTCACTGCAGAAACCAGTCCCGTGGTGTTTGGTCTTTGCAGTCGCATCTGTAACTGTTGCATTACATGTGACTGTGGACCAAGAGTCCTCGCTGGGGCCGCCAAATTAGCCTGCATAACCTGTTGAACAGGCGCCCCCGGCATTCTTGGCATGCCCTGCACGTTCAACTGAGTCTGTGATGTGACAGGCGCCTGTTGCAGCACAGGTCCTGCAACAGCAGCATTCCCCGTGTTGCTTTGCACCAGAAGGACCTGGCTCGCAGTCGGCTGTGCTGAAACTGTCATTGCCATTTGCCCATTCGCTTGACCCACCAATGGTCCCGTCACCGTTGTGTTTGCCTGACCTGACGTTTGATCGACTGGTGCAAATGGTTGAGAAGTGCATTCAAGTGGCGTAGATGTCGTTCCGCTGCTTGAGTTGTTCTGACTGGCCAACGTACTACCCTGAAGTTGAGATGGCTGTGCATTCGCTATCACAGTTTGAGCCACGCTTTCACTGCTTTCTGCTGCGCGGCCTGTGGTGGCCATGTTTCCAACAGTGTCACCAGAACTGTCTTCGCCATCCTCCAGATTGTCATTGGTTCCATCAACACTGCATCCAAGGAATGTGGCGTCGTTTTCGTCGTACAGATGATCGTTTGCGCCGTCTGTGCTGTTGCCCAAATAGTCATCGTCGCAACCGTTCGTTTCAGGCAGCAACGCAGCTGCCTCTGACATTTGCTTGGTGAGTCCCTCCGCTGAAGGTAGACCACCCTGGCCTGGATCAGTGGAACCATCGTCTACACAGTCTCCATTGCCGAAGTGTGGCACGATTCCATTTTGACCCAGACCGAGGACTTCCTTGGCTGCAGCAGTGTCCTGAAGAAGCTGGGCAATTTTCGCCTTTTTGTCAAGTATGGACGGTGAGGTAGCTGGATTTGAAGCGGCGCCGTTGCGCTTGGGTGACAGCGGGTCTGCCGTCGTAGTGGACGACTCACTCGGCGCCGGCGAAAACACGTCACCGTTGATGTGCAGTAAGGGCGGGTGAGATTCATCGTTTGTTACATTCACACTGCCGTTTTGCTTTCCACGAGATTCACCCGACCTGTTGTTCGGTCCTGCGTGTTCAGCTGCCTTTGCACTCGGGTTTTCAACTTTTTCTATAGCAGTTTCAAGAATGGGAGCAGTCAGCTGGTCGTCAATGCGCTCCATTTGTGCGTGTGACACGTCAGAGTTTATGTTCGAATTGAGACGTGGCGACTGTCTTGTAGCTTTGGGGGAATTTGGACGGGGAGACTTGGAGCGGGGCGACCTGGGTGAGCGAGCTCTAGGACTGAGCGGAGGCGACGCCTGGGACGAGGAGCCCGAGCAGGACCTGCGGCGGGAGGGGGGTCGGTTGACGGGCATGCACGCCTCTCGCTGAGTCTCCCCAGTCTCCATAGGCTCCTCCCTCATTGATGTCGTGACGTTGAGCTCTGCCGCTTGACTAGAACCACTCGGCACAGAGGACAATGGAGGCGTCTGTGGCGGCGTGGAGACTGTTTGCTGCTGCTGCACTTGCAGTACAGGATGCAGACCCTGCGCCTTGATCACCACAGTGCCCTGGTCTTCCTGTGGAGGTCGCGCGGCCAGCGGCACAGCAGGAGGCACCGTGGCCGGGACTGGCGGTGGACGCGAAGGAACGCCGGAACGGTTCACCGCGGGGAAGTTAGGGACGGGTGCACCGGCCGTCTGGGCGCTGTACTGAACCACCGGCTTCAGTCCACCCAGTGTGGATATGTAGCCAGTGACAACTGCAAGAGAAAGCGTACCATTGAAATCTGAACCCCCAACACTGAGATAAGCTGCAACACTTTTGTATCTATTTCGCACCTTGCTCAAAATCACACAGAAACCGAAGACACTCACGTCTTTTCGGCGGCGGTGGGAATGCCTGAGGGACGGAGCGACGCATGATTCCTATCAACTGCATTTCCAAGGTTCCGTCGTCTCGCTCGATCCGGTTTTGTTGGATTTGTGGAAAAGCCGTCCTGCAGGAAAGGTAATAAATGAGTTGGTTCCAATCTAACAAAGTGCAATTTCACACTGACAACCAGCGTCAGGAAACTGCAACAATGCCACAAACATGCACCTGTTTTGACACTCACTTGATACAATCACTGAATCCTGTAGAGTTCAAGGCGTTCTTGATGGTGAATCGACTGCACGTTGCCAGATATTCCGCGTAAACTTCGTTCTTCACAGCCACGAATCCGGGCACAGCTTCATAATAAGCGTGCAACCTGAAAAAGGACGTAGAAATTGGAGCCTGAACACAACGCTCAATCTTCAAACCAGTCACCACAATCCAGCTCAACCGCACCGATTTCGACCACTTACCAAGCAACAGCAATGGCATCACACTCTGCCTGGTTCACGACAGGTTGCTGCGGTCGCGGTCTGTTGACAAGGTTTCTGTGGACCATGTACCCTGGAGGCATGTTGGACCGCACACCAGGGGTTGTCTGTGGGGACACGCCTGGACCTGTAACCACAAAACAAATTTTCTTTCAACTCTGTTGGAAGTTTCTGATGAAGCGTGCTCGTTGAGCATTTCTCCAAAAGGGAAATGCCGCATCAAGTCAACTTACGGTGCATTCCAGGCCTCGGTGGAGTGTTCATCATCCCTTGTCGAAGCCCGGGTTGGGGCGGAGTGGCGACTGGACCTTTTCTGAATGGCGGCGGCGGTGTAGGTGTGACACCGGGGCGCTGCAACTGCCCAGGCGGCGGAGTCGGAACAACGCCAGGTCGGGGCGGCGTTGGCACCATGGGAGCTCCCTGCGGTGTGCCTATCATGCGGCCTGGAATGTGCTGCGGTTGCCTGGGCATGCCGGGGCGCTGGAGGAACTGCGGTTGGACGCCGCCGGGGTGCTGCTGCTGTTGGGCCCCGCTCCCGGCCGGGACGTGCTCCACAACCTTGATGCCGAGCAGCGAGTTGGGCCCGTACGCCTGCGCCTCGATCGTCACCATGTGTACCAACGTGTCTGAAAAAGTGTGTGACCGAGAAATTTGAATCACGATCCATATGTGCTCGTGTTGGACCAAAGAGAACGAAAGGAAATTTGAGAAAATATACCTATGGAGCTGGCGACTTTCGCTATGTGATTACTGGAAGCTTCCCCCAGTTCTGTGAGATGGTACAGCGCCTCCAGCGTGAAAACGATCAGCTGTATGTCGTGGACGGTCAACAGACCGACCATGTCTTCGTAAACTCTGTGCTCAAGGTTTTCTGCCACCAAGTCCCAATTGTTTACCACCTGGCACAATCTGGCCAGAATTTCCAACCCTGGAAACACGTGACAAACATTCAGTTTGGGTCCATTTTGTTGAAAGTCAGTCCCAAAATTGAGCATTGGCGCTTGGCGCGAGGTACCAATTGACGGCCTACCTCTGACAACTTCAAATCTGTCTGGTGAACTGATGCAGCGTGTTACCAAACCCAGCACCAGCTGCGTGGTCGGGTAGTCGAGCGGGTCCAACTCCATCTGAACAGTGACACGGTACGATGTGGATCAAACGTTTCAAACACGACCAAATTCATACTGTCCACACAAAACGAACGGTCAAGGTTCGTACTCACCTTCAAGGCAAGATTCCCAAAAGTATCCAAGCCAAGCTGCTTCAAGGTCCAGTATTTGTTGTGAATGCACAACATCAGGAACCTGAACACCAACAAGTTGGAAGCCAGATACGCCATGTTTTCCTCTTCGAAGGACAGGTTTCTCAATATCATAGCCAACTGGAAAATACAGCAAAACGAACGTGCGACACCGAGCGCCAAGAGAGAACAGGTGAACAAACTACATGAATATTTTCTACAGCCTAAAACAGCTCTTCCCACGACCACGCACCTGCAAAATGCGTTGCCCTTCAACGTTGTGCACTCCCAAGTCAGGCCCCATGTGCAAAATGTTGTTCCGGATCTCTTCCTCGTCAGATTTGTCCGCGAAACCAGTTTTTGACATCCGTTCCCCTTCAAAAATGGCAATATTTTCTTCTCAGTGAGTCAATCAACAAAAGATAATTGCAGTGTCAAGTCCCAAAATGTTGGTACGAATTGTTCCGTTGTGGCAAAAAGCAAACTTCTTCAGGTGACTTTTGTACTGAGGCCTAAAGATGGTTCTCTGAACTTTTGCGTCTCAATTGCAAAACGTTTTTTCGTCACGCGAACACAATGACATGCACAAAAATCATTCAGAATAAATGCCACGACAGAAACCCAGAACTTTCACTGTTCCGCTCTGATGGTCGCCGTCAACGAATTCCGAGCGAGATTCCCGGTCCAGACCACAAAATTCTACAGCTGTCAGGAAAAGAGAATGTTCCGTACACTTCGGAACACTGGAATGAGAAAGTACTCACCTCTGTCGTTCTCAATGAGCGGGGTGACGAGATCTCTGATCTCCTTGTCTTCGACAGAGTCAATCCAAAACTGCAAGGCGAACACAACACAATTTTCAAGCACACAAAACGCCTGTGAACCAAAACAGAAATCGCGAATAAGATCTGTCGAGACTCTACAAGAGGTTCAAAAGTATTTGTTATGGCACTGCCAACTGACCAAAGCTCACGCGTGTCCTTACCCTTTCGAAGCTCCTTTTCGTGCAAGGTCGCCAGCCTTCGTGATGAAGCGTAAACAGAGACCCTGCACCTTGTCTAAATATTCCGGCGTGAGCCATGAGGATGTCAATCAGCCTGGGGTTGTTGCTGATGCTGAGGCTCTGTTTGCCCTCGTTAGACAACAGAGTACACACGTTGATGGCGAAGTCCACTTCATTTGGCAATCCACAGAGCAAAGCTTTCTCCAGCTTGTCATATTGATCCTTCCTGGCGAAGTCCGTGGACAAACCAAGGTTTCGGCGGACTGTGTCTACAAGAAGAATTGTCTCAAAGGAACACGGAATTGATGCATGTGTGTGCAACTGAAGACAAGACCAACGGCCAAAGATCGTTTTCAACTCGAAGTGAATCAAGTGAAAATGTCATCGACTCGAACACGGACAGTTACCTCCCACATAGTGTTGCTGGAAGTTGTATCTGTTGGGTACAGCTGAGAAGAACAGGTCAATCTTCTTGCGCTTGGCAGTCGGTTCGTCTCCTTCTTCTCGCTGGTCAGGATCCTCTCCTTTACTCACTTTCTCGTACAAGTACAAGAATCTGAAACAGAAATCGTGCAGGGTCTGTGAAAGTCATCCACGCGTGAATAGTCTCTGCCGTCCGAACATACAGCCTGAAACTGGACTTGTTGCTGTAAACAAATTGAATGTGGCAAGGGAGGTCATGGTCTGCTTTAAATGAAGAGCATTGAGATCAAAGAACACAGGTTGAACCACCACGTGTTTCAAGGAGTCACTTGAATCCTGGATTCAGTACGTGTGTCCACAAGTTGCCAATTTCCCTGGACTCAGTCTTGACATCTATGTGCAGGCGTAAACGTGTACATTTTGCGAGGGGGTGGGTGGGTGGGAGCCGGAACTGACAGCACTATGGCGGCCTCTGCGTTGGGTTGCGCGAGGAACGATTCCACTCGTATCAGCGACAGCACTTTCGGCCAATAAAGCATTCAAACACAACGCGAATGTGCAGAGACTGGAAGGATCGAGGTCGCACAGCTTCCTCGCCCCTGGTGTTCCAGAAATCAAAACGAAACACATGTTGAGTGAGAACTGCTATCTTCATCAAAATACACAGAAAAGACGACTGAAACATAGAAGAGTCCTGTTGATCAAAGAACAACCAAAGTGAGCTCAAGCAGCACTGAGTGTCACCAAATCACACCATAACCTGGGCAGATCACGGGTGTGAAAACAACATTGACAGATGATCGTCAATTTTGCACACAAGTCTGAACTCACTCGAATCACCCCAAACATTTTTCAACACACAAAATCTCCCACAACCAATTGTGAAAACGTTCTGAGCCAGACCAGAAGAATCGGAGCCCAGTCAACCGCGAGATCATTGCACGAGTCATCAACTCACAGAATGATCCCCTTGCGATGAGGACTTTGTCGTGAAGCCTGACAAGACTCCAAAATCTGTCAGATCAGTCAACCACTGGCTCATGCTGCGTCAGCTTATCCAGCCCCAGATGGGGTAATCTGATGAATCCTTGTTGTCTGACACCTCCGGCACGGAACCAGCTCCTCTGTGACAGATGAGAGGGTCCTAACTTGGCTTTGATTCATTCAGCCGCAACTTCAATGCAGGGTGCAGCTTCCACACAGAGCGCAATTAATTTCAACAGCTTTACATTATGAGCGCTACATGCTCAACATGGGATGCTAATTCCCCTTGATTCATTGCAATACGATCAAGTTCCCATGAATTACAGCACCAGCCGAAAGTCTTTCTTCGCTGCTGAGGTGAGAACGTGCAATCACACAAGCTCATTCATTATGCATGTCAAAACGTGTTCACAGTTTTTCCTCTCATTCGCTGCAAACAATCAGCGCAGTGGGAACTGAAAATTGCAGACCATCAGACACAAGGATTCGAGTGTAAATTCATGACTATCATAATGTGTTCGCACCGAAGCTGTTCTGCAGAAGTGGAAAAGGCGAAGGTGCAGCTGAGCGTCGTGCACTGTCAGTATTCGCAGCTCGTGTCCTGGCATGACTTCCCTATTGATCGAAAAAGCAAGGCTGACTTGGGCTTTAAAAACCTACTTTTAATCATGTTCCTGCAGCTAATCAGAACGAAATCCTTGTTAGTCGTCAAATTAGACAGACAACTGCACCTAAAAGGTTTCCTGTGTTGTCCTGCTCTTCTCTGCGATCAATTTGTCGTGACACCCAGTCACAGTGCAACATTTTCTTCGCAAAGCAAACTGTGAACTGTCTGATCTCATTCAACTGTTGTGATGCCGAGGTGCTAAATTCCTGCAGAACATTGATCAAGAGTTGGTGGTCAACGGACGGATTTTTCGTTTTTCACCTTGAACGATGCTGAGGCACTCGTGCGAAGTCTGTCCACGAATGACGTAGGCAACCGGATTTTTTTGGTTCAAGACACCAAACCGTTGGCGTGGTGAATTGGCCCCTGACCCCACCAGTTGGTGTGGTGAATCTGGCCCCATTTGATGCTGTGTTAGTTCTGCTCCTGCCAGTTGGTGTGAAGGGTCTAGCCCTACAAGTGTTGTGGTGGACATGACCCCACCAGTTGGTGTGGCCACACCAGTTGATGTGAATCTTGTGCCAAGCCCCACCAGTTGGTGTGGTGAATCTGGTAATCAAGTTCGAGAAAACTGAGAAAAGGGGAAATTTGTGGATGAACCACGTGCACAATCCCGCAAATGGGGCATTTACACCAGAGCGAATTGGAGACCAGTAAACCCTGCACACTTATCAACTTTTCCTTTTTTTGGGCACCTAATTTCTGCGCAGTCCACGTGGATTTGTCTGCACTGGTTTCACTAACATTCACAACAAGCCTTCTGGGGAGTTTCTTTTGTCCGCAACAATTCTACGAGGTTGTCGTCACAGCTACGAGAATCCCTCAAAAGTTTGAACACGGTGAAAGGCACAGAATCTGCAGTGTCTATCGTGTTGGAGCAGCAATACCGGTGGCTGATCTCACATCACTGCTTGTGTGGTAATTCCGTTTCACCGTTTCTATTTTGAAAATTCAAGAAGCTTTCCAGGAAATCTGTAAAATTCTTGAAAAACTGTTTGGCTTGATTTTTGCAAATTTCCACTTCCAAGGGGAAAGGTCCCAAAAGCACTGATCAACTATCCCTCCCTACTCCAAGGTGTGTCCTGACATTTTTGCTAGAGGTGAGAGGGAACACCAGCACATAGTCCTGGAACGCATGAAAACAAATTCGAGTACACGCGCAGTTGGCGAGTGTAGAAAGCAACGGTGAACCACAACACACTGAGCAAAGCTGCACGACCAACAGACCAATTTGTCCTTTCTCTGCAACATTATCATCAGTGTATCGCCCAAGACGCACATCTTTGAGGGCCACCTGCCGTGTTCCTTTCTTGTTCCTCAGTGATCCGGTACGACTTATGAAACGAGCAAAACATACCACCAACTACTTTGTTCGGTAAAAGCTGGTGACGCAAAACGATTCGGTGAACGTGTACGAACACAACAGAACTGGCCAGCACTGCCCGTCACAACTATCTTCAGGAACCCAGTCATCAAATCGAAACCTTTGTTAGCTCACCAGAATCCGAGCAAAGTCTCGCAACGACTATTTCTGGAGGAATTATGTGGTCCGCCTGACCAGAAATTTCTGTGAGGTGGGAGTTACACTGAACATTACACGTTGACAAGGAGCACCGCGACGGCCACCCCTGTGGCTCCCTGTCCACAGACTAGGACGCGTGTTATTGCAGCAAGATTGCAGCGCGAGCGTCGGGAAATCTGGGGAGCGAGAAGTTTGCAGGTTTCGCCCAGCTTACCTTTGATAGAACTGTTTGATTGCTTGTGCACCATTTGTGCACAGTTTGGGTATGCCGTAGTCTTCGATCATTTCCTCCCAGGCGAGGATGCCATTTATCTGAAACAAAACCCACAAGTCAGCGACCAACTGAAATGAAGTGACGTGATGAGTTCAGACGACAAAACACGAACCCGGTCACCAGCATAAATCCAATTTAGTGAATCTCATTCCACAAAAACAGAAAACTGGCTCAGTTGAGAAGAAGTCGATAGTTCAAGTGAAGAGACCAAAATATGAAGAGGAAGTCAATCAAGTCCATTTTGTCGCAAAAGATTCGTCTCTGTGTTGAGAAGCTGCGATCAGTTTTGGCATGCATGCGCGAGTTTTACGTTACTCATCCAGACAACCAGTCACACTGTTCACGTGAAATTCCGCCCGTCAGCGTTCCACAAGAAACACCCCGTTCCACAGCGTAAACACGCAAACGAAAGTGAATTGCTTTGCAAATTCCCTTTTCTGGTTCCACAATAAAATTAGGTCACCAGACAAAGGGTCAACGGGTGCCTAATACGATCAAAATTTGCCCGAAACGGGAATCAATGAGTCAGCTGATCTGGAGCGGCATGGTTCTATTTGAAGCTTCATCGCCGTCAGTGAGCGTAGCATCAATTTCAGGCATACGATTCTGCCTTCAGTGGTTCTGACTTGAATAGCTTTCTTCAATGTCGGTTCTGCAGACAAGCACACTTCAAGGTAAAATGGCCGAAATGAGATTCCAAATTCTCTTTTGAATATCCTTTTCAATGTTTTTTTGGTTATTTAACGAGAAATGTGACGTGCGGATGCAATGCAGCTTGGTAACAATGAGCACAGGTGATAAGCAAGTTGGTGGTAAATTCGAAAAGTGTTGAGGAGAAACCAACCTTGTCGTACCCTCCCAACAGGCATACTTTGTTGTACAGCAAAAACAGGTCAACTTCTTTCCCTCCTATGGAGGGCTGACGAATAAACGTACTCCTAAAATCCACAAAATGTTGAACGTTAGGCGCTTTACATCAAGTTGTCAACAGCAAGAAGCGGCGCACTCAACGGAAACACCGAAAAGCGACTTGTAAATAAACGTGAACTCACCCGCGACTCGCGTGGAACTGTTTCAACTCTGCCAGGAAACTCTCCTTTTCTTTCTCGTACGTGAACGGATCTTTGCCCAAAAACTTGGCCATTTTGAAGTCAGCTCAAATTGCCTTTATCCTTAGATAAATCCACATTGATTCTGAACGTCCTGAGCGCACGTCTGACTGATATTCACACAGATAACTGAACTGACTCCGCGTCTTTGGCAAAACTGGCGTCTCGTGTCAAAACTGGAGGTTCATGCTGCTGCCACTTTTCCTCCTCAATTTCACTGATTCCGCCGTTTCAACTTCATTTTTCTCCACATCTACATTGTTCATCTGATCCAGAAATATCTTGATGGGTCAGTTGTCCCCACAAATGTCATATTCGACTCATTTTTCGACGAAAATTAAACTTCAGTATTCAGGCTTTGTGGCTTGGTCAGAACGAGGGAGGACAGTAATAGCCAGCATTGCGGCTATTCCCTCCAGAGGGCGCTCTAAGCACAGAGGGACTAACGACCGCGTTACATTGTGAAAGAAAAGAAAAAAATATTGCAGAGGGACGCTGAAATGTCTTTGATTATTTTGTGCGGTTTTAATAAAGTGCAATGAATTGTTGCAGAAAATGTGAAAATGTGTACATTTATCTTGGAACAATCGTCCTACTGTTTCTTTGCAACCAAGGGTGGACATTTTGGATGACGTGTTGTTCAGTCCAACGCTTCGATGGCTTGGGTGACCAACGTACCGGTTTTCTTTGCTTGTTGTGCTATAACTATATTTTTGTGTCTATTTCCCAAAAATATTTTGAAAATACAGTATGCCATCAGCCAAAGTGCTTTTTATTTGGGCATATGCTCATATTTCCCGCTCAACTATTTGACCATACACCCTTGACAACCGCTGTTTTTGCCACTGAAAACAGTGGTAAAAAGAGAAAAATCCAGCGGGCATATTTGCAGCCTTCAATTTTCTGTGGATGTGTATGACTCGAAAATTGTGCCTTTTCAGGTTTGTTCTGCCAGTTCCATGTTTTGCAAAAAGTTGGCACTGTTAGAAGGAATGTTCAACAAAATACTCAATCTTTATCAGTTGTCGTAGATCCAGACTGTGCAGGTCAAGAACTCATCTGAGGTGTCACCTGTCAGTGGCAGATCTGGATCTTGGTCGAGATGAGAACATACGAGGGGAATCTCAGTTCTGGGGTTCAGCATGACAAGCAAAGGTCAACCCATTTGCCCCATTTCCTGCGCTTCGATGACCACAGACAATGAAATTGTTTGTAAACAAGACTCCCAAGTGCAAGACATACTGAACGTCAGAACTGAGATTCCCCTCGTAAATTGACAGGGTTCCCACTCGACCTGGAAAACACGGAAAACCTGCAAAAACAAGGGGTTTTCAGCAAAAACCTGGAAAATTGTTTTGAAATCTGGAAAAAATTATTTTGCAGGTGTAGCTTGAAGTAGATTTTTTGGTGATTTGAACAATACGAGTACATTGTTTCAATGTATTGTGGTGAGAAATCACCTGTTGGCATCAAAAGGCAAAATGTGTGAACGCAAGTTTGAAAGTTCTATTTGTTTGATTTTTGTCATGTTTGTTTTTTTCATTCATTTTCAGGCTGTAGTTTGTGCCCAAAGTGTCAAAAGAATGATTTTGTAATTTTATGGGTTTTTGCAGCCAAAAAACCAATATGGCTGACTTGGTGAAATTGGGGTATAGCTTTATAAATGGCTGTGTAGCTAGGAAATAGTTGATTTCTGCTGAAGGATGTATATTGAGAAAATGTAGACAATTGCTGGGGCTAAATTTCAGAAGTGGTGATTGGTTGCTATGGTAACCTTTGTTGCTGGTTTTTTCTTGGTTGAAAGTCAAAATCCAATGTGGCATAACAACATGATTGGGATTTGCATGTGGCATGGTCAGATGAAAATTGGGATCATTTTGAGGTGTTGTGATGTGAAAACATTGTCAGGGTGCATGATGACAGGCATGTTACTTTGGTTATGTTGGATGATAGTCAAAGAGTAAATGT